>Ga0325414_1005543_pt1 | contig 13361 bp, 9 predicted proteins | sample PopdelMetagenome_8_FD_206183 | JGI IMG/M metagenome (GOLD analysis project Ga0325414, IMG submission 206183) | Populus deltoides microbial communities from Bellville, Georgia, United States - Leaf-PdKOR-R3 | ecosystem: Host-associated > Plants > Phyllosphere > Phylloplane/Leaf | place: USA...
GAAGGGTGTCCTTGTCAGCAGAACCCTACCAACATTATTTATCTATGTACGTCTCTAGTGCAGATAGACGTGGCTACATCCATACCAGAAAACTCCCAGGAAATGTGTAGCAGATGAATAAACACTGGAGAAATGAATGAAATGAAGTATCGATGTTGCTGTGGGCCAATCATGAAGACTTCTCATTGTTCTTATTACGCAGGGCAGTGATTTTAAGGAAGATTACCCCTGAAGACCAGGGTAATTAGGAGATAAAAAAAATGTAGGGTATGATCAAAGGGTCCACAGAGACATGCATTAGAAAGAAAGAGAGAGCTAAATTTATATTTATCTCCAAAATATAGAAAGAGACAGCCCCTAAACCATCCGGCTCCTGTCACCTGGAGTTTCTCAAGAGAATCCCTGCAGAAGTTAAACGACAAGAGGAGTCTAAAAGAAAGAAAGAAAAAAAGAATAAAGCGAAAGACATCCCAACATGCAAGTCTGTATTATAATAATTACCATCATCTGCCGTTGGACAGATAAGCTGTCCCTTTTTGTCTCTTCCTTCTCATTCCTAGCTATACTCACAACCGTAATAAACGCTTTTATATACAACTTCTGTTCACTTTTACTTTAAACCCCATTCTTCATCTTCAACAACTTTCACTTTCTATTTCTTAACATTAATCTCCTCGCAACCATGGGCTCCAGAGCAAGAAGGAAGCAAAGATGGTGCACACAAACCTTAACTCCGCTGCTAGAAGGTCCTGACCCCGACATGCAAGAAGAAGGTAGCAAAAAGGAAAGCTCATGGGAAGTAATTCGTGAATGGTTTCGATTGCAAAAGGGTCTTCCAGCAGGTAACAGTTTTTCAGTATCGTTACATGGGAGTATTCCAGTCAAAGGACAAGATTTAAGGCTTTTACTTGGAGTTTTGGGCTGCCCTCTAGCTCCAATCCCTCTAGTTAACGACCCCATTCATCGCATTCACATTAAAAACACTCCTATTGTAAGTTCTTCTACACTACTTATCCATATGTTTATTTTCTTAATTCGGCAACTCCATCTTATCAATTTTTTCTATAGGAAAATTCAGCCGCGCATTATATCATCCAACAATATTTGGCAGCAACAGGGTGTTTAAAGCAACAGAAATGTATGAAAAACATGTATTCAACAGGGAGTGTGAAGATGATTCGCTGCGAGACAGAAATTTCCTCGGGAAAAAACGTGAAGAGCTTGGGGACGAGAAGTGGCGAAAATGGGTGCTTTGTTCTTTGGCAAATGTTGCCGGGGATGTGGTCTCTTGAATTGGTTGTTGGGGAAAATAAGGTCATAGCAGGCAGCGATGGGAAGACCGTGTGGCGTCACACTCCTTGGCTAGGCACTCATGCTGCCAAGGGACCCCAACGCCCTCTACGTCGCATAATCCAGGTACAAACTATATATATAGTGCATCAAATTCAATATTAATCTTGATGAAATTGCCCCCTTAAAGATTGAAGACCATAGTTTTAGTTAACCATAAAGAAACATTAGCCAGAAAACTAGTGATCTAAAACTGGTAGTGCAATATCGGGATATGAGGGAGAAGAAACAATAGGGTGAACTGAGGAATATTCCTGTTTTTCTCTAGGTTGAAGACGATAAGACAAAATTAGGAACATTGCTTTTTACTCTACAATTTACTTTTAATCTACTTTAATCGAATTTACATACCAGACATAAGGATGGGGATGGAAGACCAATACAAGTTTTTTTCTTTAAAATAAAATAAAATTTGAAGACCTATCTATATGAGTAGATCACAATCCCGAGAAATGGTAGGATCTATGTACAAGTAGCTGACATGATAGGGAAACTGTCTTGAGCTTTACCAGACAGACTAGCTTCTTTTTTTGAACTCTCACGTTATTCAGAGTTAAGAATGGCACGTGATTTTGTTTTTGACGTCATCTTTGATCATGTTCAAAGTATATACACATATATTTTTGGGACTGCAGCTTGTAATCATCCCTTGGCACTTTACTTTCCTTTTTTGCACTTTAGTGAATAACACCTGATTTATTGCATTATCGCCCCTTGCTTTTCTTGCCTCCCCCCCCCTCTTCTTTGTTTATTTTCTTCTCGTTCCCATGTCAATCGTTTTCCTTCTCTCCTTTCTCCAATTTTCTGTTTTTTTTTTTTCGTTTTCGAAATTATGGCGAGTTTCAAAGTTAGAAACTATCGTGGCATACTTGAAAATTGAAATCCCAGTACCTCGCCTGGGGCTCCTTCCTTTGCCTCTAGCCCCAAGTGACAGAAGGATGAACATTCCTTTGGAGTTTTTGGGCCAAGCCCCGTTTCCCACAAAAAACCAGGGAATTAGTCATAACTCGTGAAGGAACATTTATGCTTAGGTTTCTTTTTTTTTTTCAGGAGTGGCATCCCCATTTTGTATATGTTTCCTTTGCTTGCCATGACATGAGAGGAATCACTGGCCTGCAGCTGTTGAGATATTGTGCACCTTGAATAAAAAGCATATGATTCTACTTCCTTTATTTTCGTGTATTATTGAAATTATAAGGATGTCAAAGCTGAGCTAGAATATGTGTAGAAGTACCAAAATATTTGGACCTCCCTCGTCATCATATCCTTGTTCTTTTAATAATTAATAATTCGAGACTTAGATCAGCTATCCTCCATTCTCAGACGAAAAGATAGGGATCAGTGTCTAACAGTATTTCATTGAATTCTTTGAAATTTATGAATTTAATTTGTGGTTCTTTCATTTGATTTCAGGTGTCTTGTCATGCTTCCTTAGTTTATATATATATATATAAGCTCAAACCTGAAACCTCTTAAATTACAAGTTATTAGTACCCTGTCCTGCATCTAATTATGTGCTCGAACACTAATATCACCTAAAACTTAGAACTTTTCTTCGTTCACTTAATTAATCATGTGGTGGTATTCCAGGGCCTGGATCCAAAGAGTACAGCCAGCTTATTTGCTAAAGCACAATGCTTGGGGGAGAAAAGAATTGGCGAGGATGATTGCTTCGTTTTAAAAGTAGCTGCTGATCGAGAAGCTGTAATGGAAAGAAGTGAAGGGCCAGCTGAGGTGCTTAGGCATGTACTATATGGCTATTTTTGCCAAAAAAGTGGCCTCTTAATGTATTTGGAGGACTCCCATCTAACAAGGGTACAAACTCCAGAAAATGAAACTATCTATTGGGAGACTACTATAGGAAGTAGTATTGGCGACTATAGAGATGTGGATGGTGTGTTAATTGCTCATCAAGGAAGGTCAATTGCTACAGTTTTTCGATTCGAGGAAGTGTCAGTGCAACACAGTAGGACTAGAATGGAAGAAGTATGGAGGATCGATGATGTCGTGTTCAATGTGCCAGGGCTTTCCATGGATTATTTCATCCCTCCTGCTGATATCTATGATGCTTCTCCATGATTAACTGGCATTAACTATGTTTTTGATCTAATTGCAATACTGGTGCGGTTTGTGGTGTATTTAATCTTCAAGTGTAGTATGTAACCGGTTTCCAAGCCACGAAGAACAAAATGACCAATTCAAGCTTGGGATGGAATAAGATGTTAAGTTTATTAGGTGTTCACAGGCGTTAAATCTATAATATAGCTAGGTGAAAAGTTGTATTCAAGCTTGTTATAATCTTCCCGAGTCTACTTTTGAGTTGCTACTGGGAAATTGAAAATCAGAGAACTAATCTTACTGACAATGGCGAGTGTTTGTCATTTATAATGTCTCTTCTGAAAGAAAACTCATGAACTGGGATTGCTTCGAACTTTGAAGGGGATAAAGCATGGGCTGGGAAGAGCCTGATGAGGACACAGAGAAAACTCTAAGCTGGACTTATAAACCTTAGAAATAATTTGTAGTAGGCCATTTGTAATTATGGGCTTAATGCGCTGTGACCTTGTAATCAAGCAACAAACCATATTGTAATTGTCTCAGCCTGTTTTGGGCCTTAAACCCTGTCATGGAGGTTTTTTTCTTTTCTTTTTTGAGAATAATTGCTTCGCTTGGATTCGAAGGGAAAACACCTTTTTTTTTTTAAATGTTTTATATATTCTTATTTATTTTATAAATACTGTTATTTCGATTTCATTTATGTAGAATGTTAGATTATTAAATCCAAGAAAGAAATGTGATACATGAAGTAAAAGTCGCGAACATTTCTTTCTCATAAGAAACTTTATGCATCCACCATAAATACGAAGCATTAAAATGATGCTGATAAGAGAAGGCGTTGAAGCTTAAACGGTGAATTGTCCCGACATTAACCCATGGAAATTAATGGGGGGAGGTCTAGTCCAATTATTTTTCAGCATAACTCGAAGAAAATTCTTAAATCATATATTTAACACGTATAATTCAACACCCCCATAACTTTAAGATGAGAAAAACATATCCCAGTTCCCAAGAACAGACATCTGACAACTCACAGGCCCACCTCGTAGGAGGTGCTGCCCCTTAGCCTACAGATCGGAGTCTATGGGAAGCAAGATGAGTTATGAGGTCTTTTTTCCATGTAACTGTGGTGATTTGATGATATGTGGAATCCAATATGTGCTGAATATTAGTTTCACTTTGACACAAGTTGTTGCGGTGGTTCATAAAATTCTGCCGTGGACTGTCCTGCTTGTTACAAAGTAGCACCTAGGATTTTTAAAACTTTAAGCATTGGGGGGCATCAGGCAGCTCGATAGGACGTCGTGTACTTTGAACAGAAATTCTATTTCATCAGCTTTAGCTCGTTCAACGAAAACAGCTCCACTAAGAGCATTTCGGTCTGGTAAGGCCCAGGCGAGTTTAGAGCGTCTCCGAAAGGTTTTCATTCTTATTTTGGGCCAAGCATATTGAATGTCCCGTGCCCTCTTTTTATTTTTTCAAAGGCAAACAATTGACCTTTTATTATCAATGATAAATTCATAATCGAATAAAGGAAGTTTGTGCGCGCGTATATGCCCCCCTTTTTTTTTCCCAAGCCTTCATCTTAATCTCCAACCCATTTTTTCCATGGTTTGAATCTGATATCTCTCCATGGAAAATTCAACTATTTCCTGCTAAAGTACTGTCTCTTGAGTGCTTCAACCCTCATCCTTTATTATTCTTACTAGATGGTTGGCCTGCCTTGCATCCCAGATCGGGTTAAATTTTATCTAATATATAAAAATAAAATGTTTGGGTAATGAATGGTGATTTGAGTCAATTCTAATTAATTTGACAAACTTGCCACTCATAATATGATCCCGAGATAAATAATATTACTTTTAAAAAAGATTAAATAGAAATTCATTGAAAAAATTTGAGTCAACCTAAGATGACTAATTAACTTGTGACTTGGGATAGCCCAACAGGAAAAAAAAACAGAGAGAGAAAAATCACAATTCAAGGCCCAATAACCTATCGTTAAATGATAAAATTAAAAAAAAATAATTTCAAAAATAGAAAAGTAAAAAAATTGAGTTAACTTGATAAACTTGCGACCTCCGATATGAGATTGGGATTAAAAAAAACTATTTAACAAAAAAGCTTGAAAAAGAAGACCAAAGCTAAATCAATAAAAAAAACATTGAAACAAAAACTAAGTTAAACCTGGTTAAATTGACTAACTCATGACCCACAATAACCCTATATAAAAAGGACAAGAAAAAAACCCATCAGAGCCATACTGGCAGTCTCCACTGCCACGCGTCTACCCACTAGAAAGACCTTAGTGGGTCATTTCTAATGCTTCCATCAAAGGCTATGTTTAATTATCATAGGAGCCTGCACCTATGAATTGTTTTTTTTTTTTGCACTTATTAAAAGACCAATTTAACCCTCATCCAAAAAGACAAAAAAGCCCCCAGACAACAACTACATGATTTTTTTTCCTAAAGGGTATTTTAGATTTTTTATTGTCCTTTTGAAATTGAAAACTAAAAAAATATACCTATATAAAAGTTAATTAAATTCTTCTTTTGAGGGTATTTGAGTCATTACACAGTGCAAAAAAAAAACCGATATGCCCCTATTCAATCTTATAATGACAAATGTATCTAATGAAAAAGATCATACCACTCCTCAAATTATGTTGTTTTGCTTCGTTTAAGAAGGAAAAATTCATTAATTCATTTGAGCAAGTCCACAATGAATTGTGATGGAATCCATAGTGAAACACTGATTAATCTTAGTTTTTTTTTTTTAATTTTAATATGTATAAATGCTTGCATATAATGGTTTTATTATTTTTTTTGCTCTAAACATGAGGACTTATCTTAATATTCTTAAAATTCTCTTAAATCCGTGTTCCCATGGAAGTTAAGTAGTTGATTTCATAAATATTTATTATCCCGTTGGATATATATAAGTGATATTTCATGATCATTTCATGTGAAAAGTTAAACTAAAGGATTCTTGATGTGTCTTATAATTAGCTTACAATTATACAAAATCATTCCTTTTATTTCTAAAATCACACGAACCATCCTTGTTTCCATGTGCCCATCTTAACAAATTGTCCCCTTGTCATTGTCTATAGACATTTAAATTCCAGTTTATTTTGTATTACTTTAGTTAATATTTGGTTAACAAAAGACTCATGTACATTTGAGACATGATAAATGAGTTAATGTATCTGTCATGGCTAGATAGAGCTTTATTTTTATGTATCCGTTCGTTTCTTCGACCAAAAATGTTTGTTTTTGTTTTACCTATTTTTTTTGTGAAACACAAATCTTATAGTACTGTTTTCTAAGAAATAAGCAATAAGAGATGTTCGTGGTTCAAATGATGTACATGGGCATTTTTTTTTTCTTTGTTAAAAAAATGATAAATTAGGGTGATAATAATTTGAAAACATCTAAGTGAAGATAATGGGTGTAATTTTTGTAAAAAAAAGGTCCTAACGAATGTTATTTTCATTATTTTGGCAATGATTAGTGAAATTGAGCACACAAAAATCTACATCGGGTGTATTTTTCGATAATTATCACAGTAAACGGTATACGCCAGTCAATGTCCTTAGCGTGACCACCACATATCCAACCTTATTTTTATCCTTAACTAACTCAATCCCCACGAACAAATTTTCTACATGCCTAGCTAAAAGCATGAGAGACATGGGACAAAAGAAGCTTCTAGCCAGTACTTTTCTAGTAAACACTCAAAGCAAGAACCCAAACGTATCGACTGAGGAAGCTAAACAGAATCCAAGGTGCCTTAATTAGGATGCAAACAATTATTTAATTTGCTTCGAACATCGTGCCTCAATCACCCTATCATTATTTTCTTTCTTGGCAGATTCATAATCTTATTATATGATCATTACCACATAAAGCATAATGCTCACATTATGCATGTAAATTAGTGTAAATGTAATATAAAACGTATCCATGCAGCAGGTTTTGAGGCAAGGAAAACCCTCAACTCTGTACACATAAAGGTAGAAGCTTCCTCGATATGTGCACTCATGAAAGTGCGTTATATTCCTCCTCTCCTTTAGGCTTTATTAGCTTTTCTTCTTTCTCTTTGTGTCTGTGTGGAGAGAAGGAGCTTTCCTGACAATTTCTCTGCAACCGATAAAGGTCGTGGCACCACATCTTTTTTGTCATCAACAAAGAGAAAGAAACCTCTGCATATTTCTCATCTTTGCGACATCACCAACCTAGTGATATATAACTAAAGGGTGATATTTTTATTTGGTTACTATTTAGTTTGCCTATATATATGTGTGTGTGTGTGTGTGTGTGTACGAATATAGGCAAATATGGAACTGGGATGAAAATCTGAGTTCTGGTTCAGTATTGGTAGAGAATTTATCAGTCAAAAGTATGCACCATAAGATCAACTAATTAATAAAATGGCATACATTGTCGATGTATATAATGATCATATGATGGTTCTAAAAAGGGTTCAATATCAGGGGAGGCAAAATCTTAGTTAAGAATATGGTGAAAGGGATATGTGCGTTTTTCCTTCACGTCATGCTGATGCATGCATACCAAAATAATGATGAGATTACCCTCTAGTAATTTGTCCTCTTCCTTTTGATGCCCTTGGAACACAGTAGTAATTAATTAAAGGAGCATGAATTAGCTAGATACCCCCTGTCGGGTTCTCTCAAGGGTAAAATATTATTCTTCATGAAAAAAGCTTTCCATATATGTAATCTCTCCCTTCACTCAGATCAAATGTATTATTTTACTGCTGCATGTGTGCTTCCCAAAACCCTAGAATGTTTTTTTTGACAGGGATATAGTGGATTTTTTTTTCTTATGTTCATTTCCCCAATGGCTTTGTCTGCAATGATAGGACAAACTAACTGAGAGCAACTAACTTAAAAGCAACGGTTAGAAAAAGATTTCTGGATTACTAACAGGCATGATGGCTTGACCATTGACCCAGGAGGACCAAACATGACATTGTACAAGTACAGGGCTATGAGATTGTAAAAGCCCCCATCAGAACAAATTTTGAATTTTCCTGTTTCATAAAATAAGCTGTATCGTAATGCATTGAGGTTCTGGATACACATGTTTCACTCCTCCATGATACATGTTTTTTCATGTGGTTTTAGCTTTACATAAATATTGCATATACTTTATTCAAATTTAGGGATTTTTTTCTTCTTTTTTTTTTTGCCTATATATATTGTTTGCCGTTTCTTATTGTTCGAGAGGGTATTAGCCCGGCCTGGTCTTGCAGCTGGTTAATAAACGTTGCTTGATTTCCCTTTTCGCTCATAAAAAAAAAGGAAGATGCATGTTGCTCTTTCTTTGGATTAATTATTCATTGTTTCCAGAAAAAATCCCAGGTTCTCACATAAATAGGGGCCATAATTAGTGATGATATTGGTAAATTTAACTTGCATGCATGTAAGAGGAGTACTCTGCATAATTTTATTTTCTTGTCTTTTCAGTTTGTTTTCTTCGACCACGTCGAGGAAGGTCAAGTACGCAAATTGTTGATCTAGAACTCATGCCTGTATCCCTCATGATCAAGCTGGGGCCTTGATTGAAAAATTAAAGCCGGTGGCTTTTTTTTTTTCGCAGGGATAATGGCAAAGTCAGTGGCATTTGTCTTTTATATTTTTTGTTCAGTAGAAGATTCAATGGGTCTTCAAGGACACGATGAAATATCTTCTTTCTTTCTATCCTTGAATTTCCATTAGATATCCCTATCATGGTTCGAAACTGAACCCAGTCACATACTTTAATGATGATACCAAACTGTTTTCGAATGACATTTGAAGATATCGTGAAATGTTAACACCATGAACTTAATCCGCTAAGCTAGCTAGTATGAACTTAATTTAATGCATGGAATAAAGAAAGGAGCAAGGCGATGACAAGAATCCGTAGCATTTGCCTTTGTATGTAATTCTATGCACAAACTAGAAGGGCTGTGGTGTATATGTACTTGTCAATTTCAATAAAGAGATAAAATGAAGGAGATGAAGTTATATATATATATATAGCTTGAAGACTCCTTGTTGTATCGACACCAAACATACGGGATGGGAGTTAATTACAAGCAAATAATTAATATTAATATATAGTAGTAGAGGAGTTGCCACGAAATTTATTTATTAAATTAAGTGTTAATTAATATGCTACCGTATTCCAAGCCATGAAATATAAGATGCACGAGGTATGCAAGAAGAAGCCAAGTGCCAAAATAAGTACAAGTTTAATGTACTTGTTAATTCATAACAATTTAACTGGATTGTTTGCCACGCATGGCGTTATGTTATGCCCAGAGCAGAACCCTAATTTAATAAATTGCTAGTAACTTTCGAGTCCAAAAACCCTACATCTCATACTTATAAAGAAGCTTAATAATTTATATCATGTCACTTACATCTACACAAGTCATAGGTCAGCTTCAACCAAATGGTGAGTTTCTGCCTTGTGGCATGGCGCCAGTATTGATCATAGGGCTCATCCTTTCGGCTGGTAGTGGTGATCTTCTTGGGGATGGCCTTTTTAGCTTTGCTGATGCTTCAAATTTCTTCTCATCCAGTGCATCACCCTGAAGCGCTGGCTTTATTTCATACATGTCAGATATGGAATCCAGATCAGTACCCCTATCCATTGATGGTGGTGCCATCTGGATTTGATCTCCTTTGAAAGGATCATCTTCGGGTTCAAGACATGCCGGTCCTGATCCCAAATCCTGCAAACGCAGATCGTCCGGCCAAATCAAAGGGCTCTTTCCACTACCATCGTAAGGACCGGGCCTCTTCTTTCCCAAACAAATGTTGTCGTTGTTCGGCATGAAACCATCGAGTGATGGCCTATCCATATTGTGTTGAAGGTCAAGTTGGTCACCCCCATAAATGTTAAGGTCTTGAAATGCTGGAAAATTCAGCGTGCCAAATTCTTTCATTGCACCCATACCAGGAATTCCTTGATTCCCCATTCCCTTATAGCTTCCAGAAGCCAAGTTTTGATCACCTGCTAGGGTTTGGCAAGCTTTCTCCAACAAACTTTGTATATATTTCCCTTGAGCCTCGGTCCTTAATTGAAGGTGTCTTTGAACCTGGAATTAATTTATATGCATCAAATAAAGTCTACACGGACTGTCTTTATTAAGAAAATAATTTATATATATATAAAGAAAAGGGAGGAGTAGATGTTGAGGAACAATCGATCTGTGCTTACCTCTAATTGTTCATGCAGTCTTCTCTGCACCTCCATTTGCATCCTAATCGCATCAATCATGTGTGAGTTACTGCTATGTACAGTTTCACACATATATTCCACAGAAATGAAAGAAAGAAACTTAAGCGATTTTGTTTATATCGTTATTGTTATCCTTAGAAGAAAATGAAAATTGCATGAACTCTGCTTGTTCGTAATTGTTTGGTTTAAGAGAGAGGTATTTTTGAATGTAATACTTACTCATTCATACTGCGGCTCATCATGCCAGATGAAGATGCTGCACTTCGTTGAAGATCTAACGCCGACGCTGCTTGCCATGGAAAATTATGAAAAAATTAATCTGATCATTTTGATCACATTGTGCATGTATAGGAATCAAAGCAAGGAAAATTAAAATAGAACAGGTAAGTATTTAGATTAATTTTAGCACTCTCTGTGTAAAGCAAAAGGAAGGAAAGGAGTCGAATCCGAGTCCTTCCTTGCCACCTTTAACAACCGAAAGGATAAAAATAAAAATAAAAATAAAAACCCTGTATATAAAGATGGCTTAATTAGCTCTCTTACCATCCTTAATTGAATGATCATTGAAATCCTTGTGTGGTTGCTTTCCAAGTCTGAATTTCTAAATTAAGAGAAAAGAAACGTTAAAGAAATGAAAATTAAAGATAGAAGGAAAAGAATGAATGAAATCAAGCCAACCCTACATCGAAAATGCCGCAAAGGTGTCAATAAAAAAGCAAAAGAGGTATGAAAGAATGTTCTATTCAAACCTGAAGATGGCTTTTGAGGTGGTAAAGGGTAAGACCCTTCACACCCATGACTCTCATGATGGTTTTTGGAGTGGCCTCTGCAAATTTTTTGATCAAGCATAGAGAGGGGGGGCAATAGAACACGTATTAATTAGAGAGATTGAAGAAGTGATCAGCACAAACAAATTAGGAACGTACATAAAAATAGAACTAAAGACTAGCTAGTCAAAGAGAGATTAAGTACTATCTGGGCCTCCAAGCTGAGTAACGGCATCCACAAAGCGTTCATGGAGCTCAACAGTCCAGCGGAGACGGGGCTTGGGGTCTGTGGTGAGGACAAGACCAGAGTCCCCTTGAACACACATGGGTCTATCATGGGAATTCATAGTTGAGGGTTTCTTGGTATGGAACATTCTCTCTCTCTTTCTCTCTCTCTCTAAGAGACTCTGGGAATACAAAGAGATTCAAGAACAAATGCGATGCAAATAGGGAAGAATAGGGTGCGTTTTTGAAGAAGAAGAGAGGGTGGGATTTGTTTCTCTCCCTCTCACACACACTAGTAGAAAGCAAGGGGGGGACAAGTTAACCTTGCATAAAAGAAAACGTATAGTAATACCAATAAAATAAAATAAAATAAAGTATCTATCCCTAATGTGCAGCCCTACAATCTTTGTCAAAAGATACCCTCTCTCTATCTCTCTTCCTTAACTGTAGCAATCTACCCTAAATTGAAACACCATTGCCAGACTACTTGTTTCTAAAAAGATATTAGAATTCATAGAGATAGAGCGCGTGAGAATCTTTATGTTTTGGGGCTGTATATATGTACCTGTAATATTGTCAGAGAGGAGAGTAGAATACCTTTTATATCACCAAAAGAAGAATACATCTTTTTTGTAGTGTTATTCTTCTACCATGTGAAGCTTTTTCTGGTATTAAGATATGAGAAATGGAGGCCCTCTTGCAATCATGATGACCACGATATGTTTTGTACTTTACCTCTATTTTTTTCCCTTTTTTTTTTTTTTATTTGGAAGGGGCCGGGGAAGAGCCATGCTCTGCGCGCATATATATAAACCTAGATATATCTTACCAGACATTATGTGCATGGATGGTCACTTGACATCATTTCACCTGTTTCGTAGTACAATCCACTTTTTAGCTTATTATGAACCAATAAGATTATAATTGCCAAGATGGTTTTGAGCGCAAAGACAGGCTTTAGTTCATGTCATTGCCAACAAAAGGGTTTCAATGATGCCTTATATGATTAAGACAGTCTCTATCTTTGCTTGTTGATTATATATATATTGGCACAATAATGATTGTCATTTCGGATTATATATATATAGTTATCTAACTCTTATATATATTGAAAATCTTCTCCTTTTCTTGTCATAATTACATATACATAGTTATCCAATTGTTATTAATTTTATTACAAAAATTGTTTTAAGCCCCCAAGGAATATATATTGTGTCTTTGATACCCAGGTCTAGTCAGAGACTTCAGCTAGCTATAATTAAGTCGGGACAAGATATAGTTTATTCAAAAAATTAGCTTTATTAAAACTTTAGAAATATTCCAGTTTACAAATAATTAATGCCCTGTGTAGTCTTAATTAGTTTGTGTTTTGGATTATGAGGTAAGTTATATGTATTTTTCACTTTAAAATATATTAAAGTAATTTTATTGTAATTCTTAACGTTAGTACATCGAAACTATTAGAAAACACTATAAAAAATTAATTTGATTTTTTAAAATTAAAAATACTTTTAAAAAACACCTAAAAACATAAGTAACAGTACTCTCTCAAACACTTGAAGAGATCTAATCCATGTGCATTTGTCACTCAGAGATTGTAATAATTATATAGCTAGAGATTGACTTGAAATTAATTTTAGGTAGAGGATATATTAATTAACCATTAATTAATATTATCCTCTTGTTAGATTCTGAATTTATT
>Ga0325414_1005544_pt1 | contig 13360 bp, 8 predicted proteins | sample PopdelMetagenome_8_FD_206183 | JGI IMG/M metagenome (GOLD analysis project Ga0325414, IMG submission 206183) | Populus deltoides microbial communities from Bellville, Georgia, United States - Leaf-PdKOR-R3 | ecosystem: Host-associated > Plants > Phyllosphere > Phylloplane/Leaf | place: USA...
GTTTTCAACTTAATTCTAAGTTGCTAATAAATACAGCGATGCTTTATTTATTATAAAATAATTAGTTACGCTTTTTTATTATACTATTTCGCCATTTTGCCCTCCTCTTATGTGACGTGCGCTCCTGCTGTGTTAAATATTTTTATTTTTTATAAAAAATTATATATATAGATTTTTCCAATGTATTTTTGAAGTTCAAAAAATCTAATAAATCAAAAAATTTATACACGGGTAATCAAATAAACTAAGAATTATATGTATTAATAAATAAATAAATAATTATTAATAACATTTAAAAATAAAATTTAAAAAACTGAGAGATGGATATAAATTAAAATATTTAATCTTGCAAGATGGGACATTTACCCGATCATATTTGCTAATTTTTATTTATTAAAATATTTTTATTTAATCAAACAAAAATAAAAAATATATTAAAATGATTAAAAATAAAAATAATAATAATAATATATAAAGCTACACATCTTATAAATATCATCTGAAAATAAATATTTTTTATTTTTAAAAATACAGCTCATTAGTACAAAAGATTAAAAAAATAGATAAATCAGAAAAACTTCTTTGAAAATTAAACATATAACCAAAAAATTATTATTATTTAAAAGACTCTCTAAACAAAATAAAAGAGAGAAGAGGTATCAATATAAATATAATTATGTTTTTTTGGGGGAAAAAAAGCATTAATTAAAATAAAAAAATTAAAAAAAAAAGATTAGGTGTTGTTGGGTCTGGCTACCTAGCCATTTCATTAAAACCGCATGATTGAACCCTTTTATTTTTAACTGTACCTGGGAGGACAACATGTCACCCCCATCATTTTTTTTTTAAAAAAATCAAACGACATGTCACCCCCCCTCATTTTCTTGAAAAAAAATGAAACATGTCATCTATTTTGTCCAAATTTCAGCTAGTAGCCAGAAAATCGGGCTCAAGGTTCTTTTAACCTAAAAACCTATTTTCAAGCTGTTTTTTATTCAAAATACCTTAGAAATCATGATAAATTTATCTATGACCTCAAAAAACTTCCTCAAAAACAGAACTCAACTTAAAATAAAAAATCAACCCTCAGATTTGTTTTTTCACGAACTTTTAAGAAACAAAATACCTAATATGAACTCATTTCTTTAAATGAAATAATTTAATACAAATATTATTTATTTTGGTAGCTAAATCGATGTCGATGATATATTTCTCTTTTTATCGCTAGAATTCAATGATCTTTCTTTATTTTCTTTCAATCAAAGATAAAAAAATAAAAAAAATTATAATAAAATAAAATTAAAAAAACATTAAGAAACCGAGATTGAATAATTTACATAACTATTTAAGTTAAAGAATTATTGTATATTTTTTTCAAAACTTATATTTTTTTAAAAAAATTTATTTTTTATAACGATTCAAAATTATTTATTATTTAATTAAAATTAAATCATTCAAACAAAATTTTACCAAACTAAATTTTAGGGAAAACATCACACCAATTTATAGGTAATCACCTCCAAACAAGAGAAACAGAGAAAGATAGAAGAAGGTACTACACCATGTCAACCGTCACCACCGTAGGTAGTTTTTTCCGGTCAGTCCGTTGCTGTGCACCGCCGTCCACATCGCCTTTGTCAAACGGTAGATTGAAACTGAACCATGTATCAAATACGGCTCGTCGTTTGGCTGTTTCAACAGAGCAAGCGATATCAACTGAAACGACAACGGAGAGAAATGAAACGACGATGAGGAATCATGTAAGCAATGGAAGGTTGAAGGAGAGTGAAGAAGGAGAAGGAATGAAAGAGAAGCAAAAGAATCCGTATGCACTAGAGTTAGAGAAAACTGAGATGGAGTTGAGAAGTAGTAGAAAAAGCCTGGAGGATTATTTTGAGGAGTCGAAGAATTTTATTGCTAAATCAGACGGTGGTGGTGGTGGCCCGCCACGGTGGTTCTCTCCGTTGGAGTGTGGATCCCGGTTGGATAACTCTCCTCTTCTTCTATTTTTGCCTGGTCAGTCCTTTTTTGCCAATTTATTATCTGATTATTTTAGTAGATTAGCTAATATTTATTTACATAAGTAGATCACGAATTTACTGGAAAGTGGAAAGTTTCCTTTTATAAGAATAGCAACTTCATCAAATCGTAAAATGCTCCCTGAACCGTACTTATTTCAAAAACGAACACCTCCCTGAACCAAAAACATTCTTGATTTTTCATCCTAAACAATATGATTCTTCGAATTTACCTCTAAATAATAGAAATTGGTGAAAAGGCCCAAAACATTCCTCTTAATTCCACAATCAACAAGAACTAATTGAGTAGATGTCTTCCCCTCCACTCTTTCTTTTTATTTTTGTATTTTTTAATTTTATTTTTGAGTTTTTTATTTTAAATTATATTTTATAAAGTTATTTCAATTTTATAACTAAGTCATAATTTTTACAAATTAACGTAGTTGATTAGGATTTTTTAGTTTTTTTATAATTATTTTTTTAATTTCATCCTTTATTATTTAGGTTGATCGAGAATTAAACTTTATAATTTATTTTGATTTGCTTTTTATTATGTTATTTTAGTCTTATTACTTGAGGCAAGAATTTGATGGATTAAACTGAGTGGCCTCGATTTTTTTATCATCTTTTTAATTAATTTTTTTAATTTCATTATTTAATGTTGGATTGATTAAAAATTGAACTTCATAGTTTATTTTAATTTTTTTTCTATTAGATTCACCCAGTTTCATGATCCATTATCTAGGTTTGAGAAGTTAAACCCAAGTTGACCAATACTTGAATATTTCTTAACTTAAAAAAAAATGATTGGGTAAATAATCTAGTCTTTCATTGCAACTCCTAATAAAAAAGAAAAGGTAATTCATTTTCATTGATTGTTGGTTTAATTTGAATTTTGATTTGAATGGTTGATGTTGATTATGTTTAATTAAAAATAGATTTCAATATTTTTTACTCAAAAGAGAAAAGGAGAGGGATTAGAAGAATTTTAAGAATTTCTCATCAATTTCTCAATGTTGATATTTAATTTTTGATGATGTTTAATTTTTTTTAATTTACTCCTAAATAATAGAAATGGATGGAAAAGCCCATGAAAATCCAAATGCAAAAGGTTTTTTTAAAAAAATATATATTTTTTGTTTAAATTGAAAAATTATGATTTTGTTTTTATTCTAAGGGGTTTTGTTTTTGTTTTTTTCCCTAATATTCAAGGCTTTTTTTTAACAATTTAACCTTTTTTTATTAATAAAAGTAATTATTGGAAGATAGTAATGTAAATTTAATTCAAACCTAACGGATGCCAACTCAAATTGATCTTGATAGATGGGGTTTTTTTAGATAATTACCTTAGCTAATAGGTAAATAGATAGAGTATATGTATTCTCAAACCTAATTTAAAATCACGTGTGTGGCGACATCACTATTTTATTTTATTTTGGATATAAATGGTATTTGAATAATTATATGAATACCTAAATCTTAATATTTTATTTTTTTTAAAACGAAAAAGGTAGAAATATAGTAGAAATCCGATTGCCATCCTTTTAGAAGATTTAGTTTCCTTTTCATTACGGTAAGAGAGCTCTGCTCTCTCTCTCTCTTAATCACCGCATGTTTAAAATTATTTGAAAAGAGAATTTATTTTCAGTTGATGTTGATGGACAAGCTGGTTAGATGATACCCCATATTGTCGGGAAAAAAAAAAAAGAACAAAAAAGTAATGGGAGACATGGACTTAACTCTGGTTTACAAAAATACACAAGGTTTAATGATTGTTGAATGATGCAAACCTTTTTTCTTTTCTCTAGTTTAGTTAATAAGGTTTGCTGGACCTTGGATTGTATGTTAGTCCTCAATCATTTTTATTTTTGTTTTTTGAAATTTCACTTTTTATATCTAAATTTAAAATTTTGTAGATTAGGACTGTGAAGCTTATGCAATGTTGATGGCACTTCCATTTTCAAGTTTTCGGCCTGTTTGTACTGGGTTTTCATTTCTCACTTTCAAATTAGTCAGTTCAAACTTCTACAGTTGCTGTTCCAAAAAAAAAAACTTTAACTGTTAAGTAAAAGATTCTGAATTTTGCAGGGATTGATGGTATTGGACTCGGACTTAGCAAGCAGCACAATACTCTGGGGAAGTAAGTATTTCCTCAGATACCTTGACACTATTACATCAGATTTTTTTATTATTTTTTTGTGGATCATCCAAAACCAACATATAATCATTACATGACTTTCTATTTCCTGTCCACATATTCTGCCTTGCGTTAATGGCTATGCTGGTTAATATATGATTTCTCTCTCTTCTTGAAACTAGGATTTTCGACATATGGTGCTTGCATATTCCGGTTAAGGACAGAACATCCTTTCTAGGTAGTTTTTTTTACCCTGTAACCTGTTTGATACGTGTTATTTGTAATAGAGATGAGCTCTTGTATTTGTATAAGCAATTTTTAAAAGGATTCTCATGATTCAGGCCTAGTGAAGCTTATTGAAAGGACAGTAAGATCAGAGAGTTACTGTTTCCCTAATAGACCTATATATCTTGCTGGAGAATCTCTTGGAGCATGTCTTGCCCTGGCTGTCGCAGCTCGTAACCCTGATGTTGATCTTGTACTTGTTTTGGCTAATCCAGGTGAAAAATTGATACCTTATCTATCTTCGAATGAAATTTGAGACATTCAGTGCTTTCCCCATATCTATGGGAGGAGGTAATAGAGAATCAACATGAGCAAGGACCTATGTGACTGAGCAAATAAATGGAATTTTTTTATGCCGATGAATAACATAAATGGATCTTTAACTTTGGATACTTAATGGAAAGCAGAGCTCTCTGTTAGATCATGAGAACAAAAACTTAGATTTAGTCCAATAATCACATGCGCTTTTAGAAGAGGTTGTTCATCTTGCTCAGTTACATATGATTTTGTTTGATGATTTATTGCAGCAACGTCTTTTGAGAAGTCACAGCTGCAGCCTCTAATACCCTTATTGGAAGTCTTACCCTTCCAGCACCAGCTTACCGTTCCTTATATGTTGAGCTTGATGACAGGTTCACCTTGTCCACTAGAGCTATATTTCCTGATATTTTATGTTGCTTCAAATAGATATTTGATTATGCTAAGAGGTAAAACAACCTGTTTATTTTTTAGAATATTGACCATACCAAAATATTTGAAAAGTAAACGTTTTATGCAATATTTTGTTCTGCATACGAACTGATGTTTGGTGTCAGTTGCAATGCAAGTTTGTGATTAGTTCTATAAGATTTTGTCTGTTAATCTTTTGATTTATTGGGGGAATCTTTCGATTTTCCTGAAAATAACCTTGCAATCCACCCTTTGTAGCTCTGGCTTCCCGCATTATCCTTATCCGATTTCATCGTGAAAATTGGGAAACAATTTAAATGGTCCTCTATTGATTGAAACTTGAGAGTAGGTGCTCAGTTATGTAAATCCATAAATCAAAGAGGGTTTACTTGGAAGTGAGCTGAAAATTGGGCGTGGAGGTGTAGCTGAAGAGTTTTATATTATTATGCTTCTCTACTGGTACTGAAAAAATTCAGAGGCCGGTGCCAACAAATTTCTGGTTAGTTTGGATGGTGGAAATGAAAATGTGGAGGAAGGATGAATGAAAGATAGGTTTTTTTTTCAACCCTTTCGAGATACAGAAAAAATAATCACCTCAGAGATTAGAGTTTAGGATAGCTCACCACCCAATGGAATCCATCAAAAAGATACAGGGCTAAATATCAAGCTTAATAAGCTCAATTTGATTTTACAGTGTGGTTTACAGTCTTGTTTTGCAGTTTTGGTGGATTTTTATTTTCCTCTGTCTTTCCCATTTGCTTGTTATTATCTGAATATTGATAACTCAATAAATCATGGAAAATAAAGTGTCATGTATACAATATTTTATCCTGCTTACACCAGCAATTATGTTCCATCTATCTAGGTGATTCTTTGAGGATGGCCATGGACAATGCAGTGAAGGGATTTCCTCTAGAACAAACAATTGGAGGATTATCACAAGATTTGGTTGCAATGTCATCTTACCTCAATGTAAGATTTCACTTTAGGACATGTCAACCTGATTGATATAAATTACAATTGTTTGAAAAACGATGGTACAGTCTTAATGAAACTATAAAAGACTGGTTTCACTTGACTTCTCATCAACTCTTATGTGTCTCCTGTAATATTTATGAACATGGCATTGACAGGCCATATTTCTAATTGATCATAAAGAGAAATTAATCAAAATATATAGCCTAGCTGACATTTAAAAGTTTATGTAAGATGATGGTGTCATCTCGTCTTCACTTTTCTTATGCTGGTGCTTACACCAAGTCATGTGGTGTTACTCTTGTGGAAAGAAACTGATCGTAGCTGTTGCAGGCTCTGGCTAATATATTACCTAGAGAAACCCTTCTTTGGAAGCTACAGATGCTTAAAACAGCTTCGGCATATGCCAATTCACACCTCCATGCTGTGAAATCTCAAACACTTGTCCTTTCTAGGTCTGTTTCTCATGCATAATTTATCAAATGTCAGTTGTATAAATGTTTCAACTCTTTTTCAAACTCGTTTAAATAGCTAACTAGCAACAAAAGCGCGAGAATTATTATTTAGCACCAGCTTTAACTCTACTAAATGCATCTTTATTTAGCTAATCCATGAATAATAAAATTTTCGATTAGAACAATAAAAAATTCTCCTTTATGAAGTCTATAATATAAACTATGACATCATACGCAGTAACTAGGCATTGTCATTTCCATATCATTGGAATTTAAATCGATGGAAAATCCAAATACATTTGCTTCTAGAATTGGAGTTCTAACTTCCATAAATTTATTTTCGTTGTGTTTCCTGCATACTAGCACCTTTGCTGCTTAGAGTCTGATTTGTTGTTTGCCTTTTCTCAGTGGAAGAGATCAGCTTCTTCCAAGTGAAGAAGAAGGTCAAAGGCTTTATGTTGCACTCCCAAAATGTGAGATTCGCAAGTTTAACGACAGTGGTCATTTCCTCTTCTTGGTAAGATAATTTCTCCCACTCTCATCTATCCTTGGCTATGCACTGAAAAGATATCATGTTTCAATATGTTATCTTTCAAGTTTCCTTGTAATTATACCCATTTGTGGCAGGAACATGATGTTGATTTGGCAAATATCATCAAGGGAGCTAGTTGCTATCGTCGTGGAAAGTATCTTGACTACATATCAGATTACATACCACCAACCCCTCTTGAATTCAAAAAATTATATGATTCGAACAGGTAGCCCTATTTTACTGTCTTACATATTAAAGGTATATTTTCTATCAGTTGAACAGGGAAACAATTTCTCTAACTTCATCAGTCTATTGTTGGCATGACATTAGTGGGTACGGGAAATACTATGCTTATATGAACTTCTTCTCGAGCATTAATTTGAAGATCACTTCTTGGTAGGGTTTGTGCAATGTATCATGCAACATTGATTTGTATATGGTCAAATCCAACCTGAAATTTGCTTTAGTCCTCATCATTAAATGAGTCCTGAAATTATGTTTGCTTTAACTACAATTTCTCATAATTATTACTATGTTTTAGATTGTTTGTGCTGGCCACAAGTCCTGTGATGCTCTCATATTTTCAAGATGGGAAGATTGTGAGGGGCCTTGCTGGAGTTCCTTCAGAAGGACCAGTATTGTATGTTGGTTATCACATGCTAATGGGATTTGAAGTGATCCCATTGATATCCAACTTTTTGTTGGAAAGAAATATTCTTATAAGAGGGATAACACATCCAATGTTGTACGTGAAATTGAAGAAAGAGGGGATGATGCCTTCATTGCAACAATTCGATGTGGTCAGAACTATGGGTGCAGTTCCTGTTTCAGGAAGCAATTTCTACAAACTTATGTCTTCAAAGGCTCATGCACTATTATACCCAGGAGGAATGCGGGAGGCCTATCATCGGAAGGTAATGCTTCTGATAGATACATTTTACTGAGATAGGTGGTTTTACATTTCAAAAGAAGTTTAATTTTATGTTCTTTTAAGTTTGAATCTTGAATCTAACAATCGCAAGACTATACAAGAATAAAGTAACATATTTCTACTATTCTACTTGCCTTCCAAGCAAAAAAAGAGAACTAATTTGTTTCAAAGACTATGAAAATATAATGAAGTGGCAATGGTCCATTTGGCCACTAAGAGAAAACGGACTTAATAAATATAAAGAAATTGAAATAGCTCTGCAAATGATTGACTCTTCATGCTATTCAGGGTGAAGAATACAAGTTATTCTGGCCAGAAAAGTCAGAGTTTGTCAGAATGGCATCTAGGTTTGGAGCCAAAATTGTGCCATTTGGTGTTGTTGGAGAGGATGATTTTGGAGAAGTAAGTCTTAAGGACTTCATTTCTATCTGATTGATTTACATCACTTTTTTGCATATAGATGCGCCACATTATGATTTATTTATTTTTATCTTGCTAATGGAATATATCTTGCTCTGTGACGAATGCTCCTTACTCAAAATCTTGACACTAAGGGCATGTATATTTTTGTGTGCATTTGTCATCAGAGCATGTTTGACTTCTTATTATTTGGGAAACCCAAAGGAGACATTAAAAAGAAAGCACTAATTTTTTTTAGAACTCACAAGTTTTATAACGATGTAGTATAAGGCTAGATTTCTCAATATCAGTTAGTGTGCGCTTGCAAAAATTCTGTGCATGAACTTTTTCTTGCTGTCTCTTCTCTGGCGTATCTATGTTAACTCTAAGCATTGTGTTCGGCTCATATCAGACACGCAATCTCTTACAGTCAATTAAAATCAAGTTGGGTTAGTCTCATAATAATTGATTGCTTGTATTCATGGTTTTTCAGGTGGTATTTGATTATGATGATCAAATGAAGATTCCTTTCCTTAGGGATTACATAAAAGGGTTATCAGAAGAGGTTGTGAGTTTGAGGTATGTGAATCTTTGTTTTCCTTGATTTCCTTCCATTAAATCTCACCCATATTGAGTTTATCTTCTTGGCTCCAAATTTTTTTTCTTTTACTTGACTGCTTCAATGTTTAGATCTTTCATATTGTTTTGCTGATAGGACTGAAGCGGATGGTGAGGTGGGACAACAAGATCCGCACCAGGTAGGAATTGTACCAAAATTCCCAGGCAGGTTCTATTACTATTTTGGGAAACCAATTGAAACAGAAGGTATGGTCATTGGACAACTCGTTACCATTGACTATCTGCATTGTAATAATAATCATGGATGTAGCAGAAAAAACATGTGCCAACACTATACACCTAAGGCTTTCCAGCCAGCCTAATTATATGCTTCTGCACCTTGCCAATATCATGTCTAAAACATTACCCACAACTATTGTTGCTGCTTCATGTCCGCATTTCTCAAGAAGTTCAAGATCAGCTCAGAGTAATGAAAGTGCCTTATTCTGAACTAAAATTATAAAGAAAGCTGCTAAAACTGTTTTATGAACTTGTCCAAGAATGTTCAATTAATAACAGCATTTTGAGTAACAGTGGTAGAAATTTTGCAATATTTTTTTATACATATTCTTAATGCCAGTGGAGTACTGACTTGAATTCTCAATTTTGTGCTGAAGGGAGGAAGCAGGAATTAAGAGACCGGGAAAAAGCTCATGAATTATACTTGCATGTCAAATCTGAGGTGGAAAACTGCATTGCTTTTCTGAAGGAGAAAAGAGAAAGTGATCCTTACAGGAATATATTGGCCCGGTTGGTTTACCAGGCCTCTCATGGCTTTGATGCTGAAGTTCCAACATTTGATATTTGAGAATTCATTCTTGCTCATTGAAGATTGATTTTCTCTCATGTTCTCAAAGAAAATTGAAAATCTTCCCTGGGCATAAAGGCACTAAACCTCACAGAATGGTGTAAACTACAGTCTCAGCATTGGCAAATGTTTCACTCTCTAATAAGGAGAAAGAAGTAAGAAACTCTGATTTCCCTATTGGGTTCCTTTGCCGAGCAAAGCTACATATGATTCTTAGAGCTTAGTCCCTTCAGATTGATCATAGGTATCTGATAAGTGTATTTGATTATAGCAGAAACTTTTTATGCACTGAAGTTTATGTAGATAAACTATGTATGCAGCATTTAAGATGCTTGGATTTACAACGTCAAAATGTTCGCATTACCTATGCATCGAAAAGTTAGAAACTTCACCTCTTTTTCAATCCCCAAAACGGGAAAATGCTTCTACTGTGAGCTCCTGATGAAGCTGCAACTGCTGAGTTTGGGGTGGTGGAATTGGTGAGCTCAAGTACGAACTCAGTTTTATCATACCACTAAGCATGTTATTTTTCGATGCATGGAATGGAACAAGTTCTCAATTTATAGATTTTTCTTCTTGAACAACTCTATTTATAGGTGTTTGGAAGCGTGGACAGACGCTACAAAACAGTGACTTTGACAAAGCATTTAAATCAGGATAAGTTAACAGTGACTTTGATCATTGAACTAAAGTCTGGGTGGCCAGTCGCCTGAATCCACGGGAATATAAAATTATTTCTTTGGAAAACAGATGCACCAAAATAGATCACAGGATTTATGCACAAAAACAGATCACAGGATTGCAAGATAAAGAGTCTGGTCCTTGTTATGAAGAACGATTTGCCTAAACGACTTGGTGTATAGTTATATATCATTGTGTGCTAGTGGTTGGGGCCTGTTTAACTTCTAAACTACAAAAGAAATCATTTTCATTGATAATTTGGTGGAATTCTTTTGCTGATGACAAGAAATTACGCAGCATTGTTCGGAAAATCAATGAAAACGACGGGGTTTTTTTTTTCATATTTTGGATGGTAAATGAACTCAATGATTGGAAGGAGCGAGAAGCAGAACATACACATAGCTTAGATGATTCATTTTTTCCAGCTAGACCAAAGTATAATGCATCCACTGATGTGCCAACGCGGTTCGTAAAACCATGAAGTCGATGGACTGATCGGTTTGAAGATGATAAGGTGCTAGCTAGTCGCATGACCATGATATGGGTGGGGAGGTGGTGGGGAGTGGATGTTGAATTGTTGATACCCTCCAAAGAAAAGTTAACAGCTGATATGACGAGCAAATGAAGATGGGATTGCACTTTCTGTATTTCTAGTGTCCTTTATGTTATGTTCGATGCAAGATTTAAAGAAACAATAAATTGCAAAATAAGAGGCCAATGGACCCTTTGGTTTTGAAACATACCAGTCAAAATTGTCACAAAATGATAACTTATGAACCAATTGCCTACTTCAACCCATTCACAAGTTGCTCTTGTTTGGATGAAAAATCTGTGTTCCAGAAGATTGCAAAACTAGAATTACATCGCAAAAAGTCTCCCTTATTTCTTTAAGAGCTCATCAAAATGGAGTTTCCACGGATTCACTTGTTAAACACTGCATGACTCAAGGAAAGCATGTGAAAACAGAATGCAATTGAAGACCTTGTGGGGGAGAGAATATGCTTGTGAAGTACTTCTTCATCAAAATACACTCTTAAGTGACCCCAAAATGATTGTTTGATCAACTAGGTAGGAGCAGAGGCTGCCTCCTTTTCTTCAGTGTGAAAAGGGATAGGTTTAGTCGGGGCAGGCAAGCGGCCTATGCTATCAACTTTATCTTTCAGCTTTGGTGGAGGCCTGGCAGCCTTTGGCAACAACCTGCCCTTCTTTTCAAACCACTCAGGCTTAAGCAATGCCCGGAAACCCAGCTTATTGTAATGCACTCGTCTGACGGATCCACCAGCAGCTTCAACTGCTTCCTTTGCCCTGACAGTAACTCTTGACACCTGTATACATCATTTATGAGCATAAGTTCAATCAATTTCAGCAAACATGTCAAGAAATTCCATGACACTGTTATAGTACAAATTGGTATAGTTAGTTGGTAGGAATAGTATTGATGGGAAGATTCAATTAGTTAGTTAGTAGTCTTGAAAGGGGAGACGGTTAGAATCAACTATCAAGTCCTACATGTCTTGAAAGGACTTTAGCTTAGGGTTCTAGGTATCTTTGGCATTTGTGATTCCCTCTCTCTGAATTCTCTTTCCTGTCACTTTCTCTATTTCAACCAATAAGATTTCTTCCTGTTTCCTACCATTATTGGTTGATATTCCTCTTCCCCTCTTCTGGGACATATTTATAGTTAATTCAACTCCTCAATAATTGGATTGTATCAATTGGTAGCAGAGCAGTTCATCCTTGGCCATTAATTGCTCAATTCCTTTTTATTCATATCTCAACATCTCTACTGTCCATAAATCTTGAATCTTGAAGGCCAGAATGGAAGTTCCTACAGTAAGGGTTCATTACCAGATTATTACAAAAGATGTCCTGCATCAGGTCTTTAATCCATATGGTTGTGTGCCCTGAATTGAAGAGTTTGAAGGGCTTTCTCTGGTCTATTTTCAATCCTTTCAAAATGCACTATCAGCTACAACTTCCCTTCATGGAAGATGCATTTAGGATTGGTTTTGTAGATTAGATATTAGATATTAAATTTAGCAACCTGGTTTTGGGGAGACACAATTAGAAAGCGTTGAAGTGAATTCAAGCCATGGCAAGCACCATTGCTCCTGCTTGCAAAATCAAGAATCTGATCAGAATTCAGTATCAAAGACTTACATACCAAAGTCTCGCAACCCAGCAATGTTGGATAAAGATTCGAAGCAGACCACTCAAGAATTGACTTTGAAGCTTAATCAGTTAAAGAATGAGATTCTTGAGAGTTTGGAGAGGCTATTGCAAGATGAAAGCACTACAGATGAAAAGGCGATGCTGCCATTGATGAATCAACAGGAAACAGAGATTAGAGAATGAGAACCTTCCTTGCATACCCAAGAATCAGGTCAGATTGAATCCAAGTCCTATATTACAGCTGTTGATTCGATTAATTTTGTGGGCCTTGATGAAATACAGGATAAAAGATGATCATTGCTCTGAGTTCTTTGCTAAAAATCAGAACATGGATGGGATTTCTTTAGGAACTGATTGCATCGGGTCTGATATCAAAGAAACTGTTGAAACTCAGTTTAAGAAATGCCTGGAAACTGAATTATCCATTGAGAATTATTTGGTGAAGGTTTGTTGCTACAAGATTGTCAAAACATGGAAGATAATGTAGTGAATAATCAAGATAAGGTCAATATGTTCTTGATGCTATTGATAAAGCTAATCAAGAGCATTTAAATGATATTAGGAATCAATGGCAGCATTGTGATGATTTTGGGGTTCAATTTGTGGTATTCTGAGGGATGTAATTTTTGGAGGATGGGTTTTTTGGTGGAGATTTTACAAGGAATGGTGTTAGAATCAGG
>Ga0325414_1005546_pt1 | contig 13358 bp, 9 predicted proteins | sample PopdelMetagenome_8_FD_206183 | JGI IMG/M metagenome (GOLD analysis project Ga0325414, IMG submission 206183) | Populus deltoides microbial communities from Bellville, Georgia, United States - Leaf-PdKOR-R3 | ecosystem: Host-associated > Plants > Phyllosphere > Phylloplane/Leaf | place: USA...
TGGCAGTTAAGATTATTACGCTGCGGCACAAGTGAACAGTATAAGCATTATAAGAGAAATCCTTTGAGATCGGCTTGATCCTTTGTCTTTAATGTTAATTCTCCATTTGAAGCAATGATGTGCTACAAGGGCAAAGCCAAACAAAAAAAACCACAGGAAAGCCAGAATAAAACCAGCAGCACCTGTGAAGCCAACAGACTGCAGAAAGTAGGGTCAGAACCGAGAACACTGAAGAATAAAGATGAACTTTTCCAAATTTAAGTACAGCACATAAATATGGACATTAAGAGATGAAAACAGTCAAGAAAAGGTGCGATACTAGCACTAGTAACCAAAGACATTAGGACTAAAGTGAAAGCACACAAGCGCGCTGATAATTTTCATTCAACAATTCTAATTGTCACAGTTACTTATATCTGATCTTTAATATATGAGCAAATAACACAGCTTGCCTCCCACAAGAGCTGTACTGAAAACAAAGACAGGTACAAACAGGCTAATAGCCTTGTTCCACGGCTAAATTTTAACCATTCACTCTTAGAAAGTTGTAGAACCGACATTGCCAAGTTAATTCGACACTGTTGATAAACAATAGGTGAAGAAAAGTTCGAAGATTTTCTTCCCATGGATCTAAATAATATACTGATGCTTTCCGATTCAGAACACAATAGCAATTCTAACATGCCAATTAACAGATCAAGGCAACACCTTTTCGTTAATTCTCATGGTACTCATTTTCTTTTAACCACGATCTCAAAGGGTGACGTGATCGATCTTATCGTAGTTGTATATAAACTGCAACATTGATATAACGTAAAATAGAACAGAAACAAGACTTACAGCCCAGTAATGGGGATCGGTGATGTTCCAACCTCCTCGATAATGCTTAAATCCGTGAAGAATGTCCGGTCGATCTGTCCTCTTCGCCGCCAACACAAGTGTGTTATTAGACCCGTAATCAGAAGGCCCAGGTGCTTGTGCAGCAGCCTCCGAGATTCCATTTCTAAATGGCCCTAAATTATCCTGCCCTGCAAGCACGACAGCATAGGCGGGGAAAAAAAACTATTACATGATAATTCATGCCAAAATGCTTAATCTAGTCTATTGCATATGCTCAAGGTCATTTGCACAAGAAGTAAAATCTCGTCCCTTTCCTTATAAGTAAATAGCAAAGAGGGCTATTAAATTAGTAAAACAAAATCATTAATACCCCATTTGGCTGGCAAGAAAATTCGGCATCATTAGAAAAGAGTGCACGCCTTGCACAGAAAGCTCAGTACTTACTGGCAAGCTCAAATTTCAGCCGAAAATGTGCATATCTGGTATGCAAATAACAACTTTGTTTTAGAGTAACAGGATCGTACACATTATTGAAAATCAACAAAACCCAGATAACAAATGTGGAGAAAGGACAGCAATATCGTTAATTTCCCAAATGAACCAAGACACCAGGTTGCACATTACTGAAAACATACCTAAGATATACTTGAGAGGATCTTTAGCAGGCCCATTTCCAGGCAGAGCTAAAACAGAGCAGCACAAAGAAACAACAAGAAACAAGAAACCAAATCTTGGAACCAGGAACATCTTCATGCGTTGCCGCGAAACCAAACTCTCTCTAACACCAAAAGAAATCAAGAAAACCCATTCCCAAATATCTTGGCCTCTCTCTCACTCTCCAAGTCTAGAGAACTCAAGAAAAGAATCCAAGAAAATAGAGACAACAAAAAAGAGAGTGGCGTGTTTATTCTAGTATGTGACTTATCATTCATAAGAGGAAAAAAAAATGGAGGGAGGGGGCGAGAGATGAAAAAGATGTTCCTGGTTTGCAGCCAAAAAAAGCTGATCCTCACATGGGTAGAGAGAACTGAAAAGGCGGGTGTGATTGATAACTTAACAGGGGAGTCCTCCTCAACCCCTCCATTATAAAGCTTACCTAAGCTTTGCTTACTTTTAGTGCATTAACTAAAAGCACAGTGCTGCTTCTTTTTTTTATTATGCACATTAGGTTATTTATTAAACTACTTTCCATGATTTAGTATCAGTTGCTTATTTATAATATCCACTTTTTGGAGTTTTTGCATCCTTGACTCGCCTCCTCAGATGATTCTTAATGACAGATACATCCTTGCTACAGCATCCAAAAAATTTCTTTAAAAAAAAAAACAGCGTTTACCGAACCACTTATAAGGGCTGCCATGTCTTAACAAGATTATTATTATTTATTAAAGGCTGTGTGCTTTTCGTGAATGGAAAATATATATATATATATATATATATATGCATTTTAATTAGTTTTGCATAGAAATACATGAAGAGTGCATGTAGAGGGAGCCGATTTTAGGCAAGTAAAATCCAGTGTGTATTTGTTTAAGAAGGTCCTTTTCTTTCGGTAGTTAATAATTAATGACAACGTTTAGTTGTCATGGAGATTTTATTGAGTGGGTTAGGTATAGCGTAGCATCATGTTGCTCTCCATTTTGTTAAGACTAAAGACCAACTACTTCGTTGAGAGATGGGGCCCGTACAGAGCCTTTGTTTTGATGGGATCTAATTGCGGATCAGATCAAATCACATGGCATCTGTTTTGTCACGTGTAATTATATGTGATGTATGTATCTGGAAAAGCATTTTATTATATCTTTGCCCTCTCTCTCTCTCTCTGTTTTTCCATTTTTTCTGCTTGTCTGAGAAGTGAAATCTTAGTTTTGGGACTTGAAGCGACGCGTGGCAAGAGACACGCTGGGCCCATCTAAACCCCAGAGTCTAATATCTACGCGCGGATTTGTGGGGCCAGCAGTTCCTCTGCAATCAATCACATTGCATGAAAAGGAGCGCCTCTTTTGCGCATCACCGCCACCTGATTACGCGGTTCCTCCGCGCTTATTCAATCTGTCTTTTATAAGATGCAGATTGCGCCACGTTTTCTGCTTTTTTCTCATCCCGTGGAAGAGATATTCTTTGAAATTATGGGGCAAGGAGAACATTGTCACGTACAAGACTCGAGGACTAATTTATAATTGCATTTAAAAATAAGGGACTAGATTTTCCTTATTAAAGAATGCCTTTCCAAGTTGTTCCTATCTTCAGATGAAAATACTACGTGGTCCAAATATCCTGTTCCGTGACCGTGTTGATTTTCATAGCTTATAGTCAAGAACATAACTGGTTAGTATATTATTAAAGGGCAAATCCAGATCCCGACGTACGTAGTCATCGGTGTCGGGTCTGGCTTTCGCTTTGCTTGGCCGTTTTAAATGGAGTGGTTCAAGGTCCCCATCGGAAGGGATGGCTGGCAATTGCTAGTCCTGGTCCTGAATGGCGGTAAGAAATAAACCAAAATAACGCTAAAGAGATGTATGACGTCTGGCGTGGCACGGCGACAATATTGCATTATCAGATGCGGTAAAGAAAGCAAAACTAGCACGGAACGTCATTTTGATGTGATCTTACCTTTCGGCTGAGTGATTTTTTAGAATTAATTGCTTTTAAAAATATTTTAAAAAAATATTAAAATATATTTTATATTTTTAAAATAATATTTTTAATATCAACAAATCAAAATAACATAAAAAATATTATTTTAAATAAAAAATCAGTTTTTTCAGAAACACGAAGTCACAATAAAAACAAATACTGTTTACTAAAAAAATAGCTAGAAAAGAAATGTATTTCAAGAAAGTGTTTATTTTTGTTATAAAAACTATATTTAGATGTGTGATAAAAATGTGTTTTATATGAAAAAGAAGATCAGATTAATACTTTTATTTAGTGTTTATTAATATTTTTAATGTGTTAGTGTCAAAAAAATTTTAAAAAATATATATTTCAAATAAAACTTATTTAAAAAATGCAACTTAAACAAGAATACCTAACACACTTAATGTCAAATCATGATCGGTGTCTTCTCATTTTAAGCCATATTGTATTTGTCTAAGCATTATCGCCCAGTCACGTGTTAACAAAAATTTAATGGTTTGTTTTTTAAAGTATTTTTTATTTATATTAAAATAATAATATTATTATTATTTAAAAAGATATTTTTCACATTATCATATCAAAACAATTAAAAACAATTTTAATTTAAAAAATTAATTTTTTAAAAACACCATTTCATCCGTGTTTCTAAACTAAGCATTGTGAATTATTTACTATTCATTTTTTTTATTTTGGTTGTTAAATTATTTTTTTTGGCTATTGCATTTTTTTGGGGTTAAATTAAAGGATAAATGATTTAAATTTATCGACAAAAAAACAAGATTGAAAGAAGGTGAATCAACATGGAAAAGATGCTTGAAATGGATGGCGGGCTCAAATTTCCTGTGAAATGTTCAATTTGTTGACAAAGACGCTTGTTCTATTTGCGAGTTTAAATTACTAGTATTTTCATACTTGGCCTCCTATTCTTAAAACCCTAACTACGCCCAGAGTGAATTAAACAGATAATAGGAGAAAAGGCTTCTAAAAATATTTTCCCCTCTATACTGAAAAGAATTATTTTTTGTCTTCACTATCGTTCTTCAGATTATTCTAAAAACCACCCAAATATCCATGATATAGTACGGAAATAAAGTAATTTGCGTTTTTTTTTTTTTGATACTATAGATAGATGTAGTGAAGAAATTGGTTTGGTTTTTATTAGATAATATAATGTAAAAAAATGAAATAATTATAACTAATCAATAATCAAATAAGATCATTAAAAGATACGAACTAACCAGAAGAGATTAAAAGATCAATTTAGTTTAATTTGTTACCATAAATTATAATCTCTTATTATATTTACCATATAAACTGTAGCAATTCCATACCAATCAATCATTACGTTCTCCCATTTTAATTTTCTGCATTTTTAGTTGGGAGGTGAGATCATTTCGTGGGCACTTCGTAGCAGCGTGAATAATAGCTAATATACATGTCGGTCTAGAGGGAGGCCATCCTATTTATACGTCCACATCCCCAGCCTGAGAGGCTGAGCTGTGCGCATCTTTTGTCATCATTTCTGCCTCGTCTGAATCTGGGTCTCTTCTGGAGCCATGGACATGTGACTTGGTGCTGAGAGTACTGTTGATGACAAGGTAGCAGGTCACACACGACACATGCAGCAAAACTGCAAAACAATTAACCACCGGTTCGTGTATACAAATCTTCATCATCAAAATAAATTTAGGAAATTAACTAGCTAGTATAGAGGATTATGTCTGTTCAGTCACTGTTCTTAATTTGGAGCCTCTTGTTGCTGTCAAAGGAAATTAACGTTTACCGACATGTAAGAACATGACCTAGTAGAAGCTAAAGTACAGGGAGAATACTTTGACTATATATATATATGTTATGCTGTCTAAACCAAGCTACGCAACGTATAAAGGTGCATGTCTACGGGGCATTGCAATTTGCAAACCTAACAAAGGGCCTTTCGGTGCTCCCTGAAGGAGCAAGAGAGGCAAGTTGTGTGTGAGAATGTACGTCGTCTTGCAGAGCTTGCATGACCTCAATATTACTTTCCGCCGAATATTGGTGTTTATTATTTTCCATTTTAACTTTTGGTCCACTAAGGATTGCATGGTGGAGGAAACCCCTCTTCCTCCTTTTTTTCTTACCATTTGCAACGCCCTTTTCTTACTTCTCTTGTTTTACGAAAGTACTGAGTTACGAACCCATCAACACAGCACCGAGTGATCATAAGATTTGAAGGTCTGGATGGATTTTGACTGCAACTTATAAATCATGCATGGAGGTTCAAGTTCCAACCTCAAGTCCAAAATTAAATCCATGATGTATTATTACCAAGAGATGAGGCTGTGCTAATTAAAGTCAATGCAAGGATAGAACGATCGATGATAAATAATGAAGGATGAAATCATATCTCCTTTTGCCTGTGCAGCAAGTGGGCTGAATTATATTCCTGAATTCCAATTTAAGGTGTTTATTAACAGTTCAAGGGTCCTTAATGCATTTTTTTTTCTCCCTTCTTGTCCATGCTTTTCTTTACCTTCACTGATTCCCATTAATTAACATGCATATATACATCGGACGTGGACCTAATGTAATAATAAATTTTCTACATGCATCCTTAAGCACACATTTTTGCTCTTTCTTCTGCCCAAAATACTGTCTTCAATGCTGCTTCCTTCATTTCTTTCGTGCCACAAAGGACCAATAAGAGGCTCACTATCTGCGAAGTTCCTTTATTATCTTTTCTGCAAAAATTCAGAGAAGTTAAAAAGAAAAAGGAAAGTTAAAAAGCATTTCCCTACCCTTATCAAACTCTACACTAAACTTTATCATTCCATCAATGTCATTATCAAGATTTGCTTTTGGCTCAATCTGTGTCTTTTTCAACAGATGAACAGTAAAATTGTAAGCATCTGATAATTGGGAGGTGGTTCTTTCTCTTTTCTTACGCACAAAGGAAGCGAGTTCAGTGATTGTTAGTAGAAATTTGCTTCAAGGACTTTAGGCTCATAAACGCATCAGATCCTAATAATCAGTAAATCCCTTGCCCCCCCCACCTACCTACCCACCAGCATTGGTACGTCGACATGGTCATGAAACCACTATGTCTGGGCCCTCAAACAGGCCTGTATATGACTTGGAAACAGAATGGCCATTAACTTTATGAACCCAAGCCCAGTTACTCCATAAGGTCATATCCACTCTCTTGTGGATGTTTTTGTGCGCACTGCTCTCTTCCATTAGTGGGCCCTTGAAAGTAACTACAGTACAATGACTAAGCTCGAGGACCTTTCAAAGTGATAAAATCCCATGTATATACTCTCAGTAATCTTTCAGAGTGGCAGAAATTGTAGTGCAAGAGCATCCACATCCATACTATCAGGAGCACAGGTATGTTAATACGAGCTCCATCACCAACCAGAGAATCACCGTTGATCATCCAATATGCAAAAAAACACAATATAGGCAAAATGTATCTCCAGTTTTGTATTAGTAAGCAGGGACGATGAACTGAAGCACTATCCTCACTTTTCATATCTAATACACAATTTGAGGTCCATCCATACCTGGGTACTTCTGGAATAAATCAGAAAAAATCGATAAGGCCCGGGCTCTTTTCTCCACCAAAATAGCCTGTTTAGTCTAATGCCTGGTCTGCAGGAAGTTTCAGTCCCTTGAGCTATAAAGTAGGGAAGGAAAGCAATTCAAATTGCACCTGTTAGCCAATTAGTCTCCAAAATAGCCCCCTCTGATAGCAAATTAGTCCTCAAAAAACCAACCCAACATGTGTTTCCATTCAGAAATCTTTTACTTTTGGATTTCAAGTATAGAACTCAATATACTGATGTTATTTGTAAGCCTGTGTGACAAACTGCTCTTTAATTATAAGCATCGGCCTTGCAGCTCCTTTTTAGAACTGACATTAACAAACACTAGCAGAACATGAGATATAGTTCAACTAGCAGAGTTCATCATAATGTTTCTCTATGAACACCACCAATCCAAGAAGCATCCCAAGTAGGATGCATATCTTGTTAGAAATTATTGACACACTGATGATCCTCAACGGCATGGTGTAACTCCATCAAGTAGCACGTGTGAATGAAATGTATCAGAGCGATTGCATAAAGTAACGTCCATGAACATAACTCCATAACCAAAATCATTTTTCCAATAGAACCAGACCAAAATCCAATCCAGAATACCAAATTCCTTCAAGTCCACAACTTACAAAGTGATAACCAGCACTTCTAAAGAAAAATAACAAGAAGTTGGTTAACTACTTATAGACAGGATTTATGAGACCAGGAACAGGGTCAGCGAACCTTACCTGAATTTACCATGTTTACTAAAACAGCCGTTTATATTCATAACAGAAAAAAAAAGAAAACGGCCAACAGATTCAACCATGGAGGAACAAAGATGCGAGCAACCTTAAAAAATGGGGCTTCTGCCTCTCAAGACATGCACTAAAATAGCTCTTTCAAACAGCTCAGCGCAACCATTAACTAGAAAAAGAAAAACACACAAAAAGCACTGCACTCCAGCAGCAGAAGTATATACTCCTCATCCTTCAACCTATGCGGAGCTTGACAAGAATTAGCCAAACAAAAGCTTGCTGAAAGAAAAAACAAGTATGTTTTGCCCCTTCAATCACTATCAGTAACGACACAGACTAGACACCCTGTATTACATATTGTTGCCAAGTTGCAATCACAGAGCAACAGTTATGCATATTCAACAGCACAGAGCAGAAACCCTTTGCTTTAACAAGAAGCCTAATGACTCTAATCCGGTCAATTAAAACATATCAAAATACATAGAATATGAAAACTAAAACAATCAACAGGAAAGGAGGGCCAATTTTATATTGAAAAGAACATGAGATGACAGCTGACGTTCAATAAGCTTAGATTATTCAACTGCTAAAGTAATCCTAAAACCCTAAAGCCTTAACCATCTCTCTCTAATAAAATTCTGACAAAAAATTACGGAGAGATCCCTCAACCTCCCCCCAAAGCACAATTTCTATCAATACTGTTACAATAACAAAGCAGTCAAATTTTCCAACTTGATTAGTACCCCATCAAAAATTTCAAATTTGTGAAACACCATCTTCTAAATCTCAATCTACTTATGCTTGATAGTGATTCCAAGCTCGCCTGCAACTATAACAGTGGTTGCCATATCAAGAAACATTCCATGCTCCACAACCCCAGCTAGACTCAGAATAGCATCACTAGCAATCTTTAAATCCCCGACATCCTTCTTGAAAAACAAATCCACGATATAGTTCCCATTATCAGTAACAAAAATCTCACCATCTTCACCCCCATTATTAGACCTCAATTTCGCAACACACCCCGCGTAAGCAAACAAACTTTGTAGCCTATCTTGAGTAAATTTCCAACAAAATGGCACAACTTCAACAGGCATGGCACCACTAGCACCAACATGAGGCACCAATTTAGACTCGTCAACAATAACAATAAACTTCTTGCAAGCACTCTCGATCATTTTCTCTCTAAGCAAAGACCCACCACGACCCTTAACCAAATTGAGATTCGAGTCCACCTCATCAGCACCGTCGATTGCAAGATCAACTATGGGATGCGAATCGAGATCGGATAAAGGGATGCCAAGGGACACGGCTTGCTGGTGGGTTTTTTTAGAGGTGGGTATGCCTATAATGTTATTCAATTTGCCTTGGTATAAGAGATCGGCGATACGGTCGACGGCGTGTTTGGCAGTGGAGCCGGTGCCTAGGCCGAGGACCATACCGGATTGGACAAACTCGACGGCCTTGTAGGCGGCGATTTTTTTGAGCTCGTCTTGGGTTAGAATTAATGGGGAAGGAGGAGGAGACATGGCTCCTGACTCAATGGGTAGCATTTCTGATCCAAAAATAGATGGACAGGGGATAGCCATTTGGAAAGAAAAAAAAATTTGGTTATGCCAGAAGGAAAACAAAGATGATAAGGAGAGGGGATTATAAGATCATTGTTGAAGGAGGTGAGGAGAGGAGAAATTGAGTTATATGTGGATGAGGGAGGGATAGGATGGGCTTGGAGATTGGTGTGTATGTATTTGTGGAAAAGAAGGGTTGGCCTGTGATGATTTTTATAGAGGGAGGAAAGAAGGGTGGTGGTGGTGGTGGTGGTCCTATCCCTATCCTTTTCCTGGATGGAGGAGGAAAAGGAAGGGTTTGTTTAAAATTAGAATTAGAATTAGGGTTTTTTAGTGGAATGGAAATTGTTTTAATTGCGCAGAGAAGGAAAAGAGCAGATTCTTCTTTATTTTACTTCCTTCCTCCAAGACTTGCCATATTTGCAGTCCAACCCCACCCCTACTTATTGCGTGTCGCGCCCTACCCCTGCCACCTATGATGTAATGCGTGTTTGAAGGTTTTTTCTTTAAAAAAAAACCTGTGCCTGTCAAATTTCAATGAAATAAGAAAACATTTTTCAAATGAGGATACTTGGCGCTACTCAAGAGATTATGTATTTAATTATTTTTCATTGTGCAATAATTAATTAGTTAAATATCTAAGTTATAATCAAAATTTATGATCAAATATATATATATATATATATAAAGTTATAATTGATTGTCGATTAAAAATAAAATTAACATGCCTAGTTATTTACTATGCACTGATACCCAGTTTACTAGAATTATAGTAAAAATATTATTTTACCATTTCTTTAAAAACTTAAATAGCATGGTATTAGGGTGTGAATGTATTTTCAATAAGTCCATTTACATTTTAAATGAACAGTATAGTGATTTATATACCCTTGAGAGTTAAAAAAATAAAAATAAAGCTGGGTATAAGAGATGTTTTTGTATTTTTAAGCTTCAAATACACAGCAAAATAACCATAACACCCTTGCATTTATAAAAAATAAAATTAATGTTTTTCGGTACGGTCTATTCAAATGAGGGACAATTATGTTAGTGAGCGTGTAACACGCGCCAGCTATTTAGACGACATGTGTAGTATTTTTTGGTGTTCAAATCTCATCATCCACGACAGCATTGGAAATGACAAGTTGTCTCCTATAGTGGTATGACATGCGTCAACAATGGAGGTGTGATTGATCTCTCGTGAATATTTTTTATTTTCCTCCCTCTTTTATCTCTTCACACCTTGATTTTCTCTTTGGCCCTTTCAAAGACTACATGTATCATTTGGTTGTTGTTTACTTCAATTTTAGTCTTTGTTGTTTTAATTGTTATTTGTTTTGTTTAAAATGTTTTTTAAAGTTTTTTTTTTAATTTTGTCCATAAACATTTTGTTTTATTTATTTATTTTATCAAATCTGGTCATTATTCTTTTAAAAGGTTTTTTAAATTCTTTTCATTATTTTTGTTTTTTTATTCAATTTTACCCTTGAATATTTTTTTTATTTTTTTTTTATTTATTATTTTATTTTGATCTCCATTTTTTTATTCCTATTTTTATCCATTTCATAATTTATTCTATCTTCTAATTTAGTCTCTCGTTATTTTCTTTCATTTAGCTTTTATACTAAAATTGGTCTCGTGACTCAAGTCACCAATTTCAAAAATTATTCTGATTTAACATTAAGTTTTTTTTTGGGTTGTTATTTTTTTCTAATTTCATCAATTGATATTTGATTTTAAGCTTTATTATTTGTTTTTTTTTTCCCATAGAGTTATCACAATTTTATATCTCTAGTTGTGAGATAGTCGAGTTAACCGAGTTTATTTTTTTAGTATATTTTAGTATTTTTTTTTAAATATTATCGTTTGACACTAGGTTATAGTTTTTTTTTTAAAAAAAACTTCTTTTATTAATTTAACTTTGATTTTTTTTCTAGATAATTTTTTTTAAAATTATTATTTTTATGCACATCCCATGTCGCAGGTTATGTGTTAGTCAAGTTAACTCGGGCTGCTTCAATTTTTTTTTTTCAATTTCATCATTTAGATTAAGTTATCATGTCTCAAGCTTTGTGATTTTTTGTTGTTTTCTTTAAAGTGGGGCTATCACGAGTCATGATTTCATCAAGCTAACTCGGGTTTTTTTTACAACTTTTTTTTTTATTGATATAAGTTTAGTCCTTTTTCTAGGTTAATTTTAAACAGTTTAATTTTATATTGATATCGTAACGCGGATCGCGGGTTAACATATCGAACTTGAGTTTTTTTATTTGATGTTTTTTTATTTTATCATTTTATATTAAATTATTGAATCTTGAATTTTAATATTTTTTAAGTTTTTTTTATATGAAGTTATTTAATTTTATATACCAGGTTATATATTAGTTAAGTTAAGCTGAATTAAATGAGTTATTATCATTTAAATATTTTTTTACATTAAAAAAAAAATCCGTCTCGCGCCACCGGGGTCATGAGAAATCACTCTTCTCGAGAATACATATGGTTCTCAGCATGCCGTAATCGATGGCATAAATAGCCAATGTAGAAAATAAGTTTAGTATAAGAATTCAATGAATGGCTGGTTGGTTCATTTTGTTCACTCTTCTCGGGAATACATACATGCTTTTCATACGGCGTCCAAAACCGACAAGATTTTGCCTGTACTGGTTGGTTCACAAACCGACAAGATTTGTGAGGAATCAATCTCCTCGATAATACATGTTTTTTCGTTACCGTCTTCAGTTTTTTTGCAAGCGTTTTTTTTTATTTAAAGATATATTATTATGTTATTATATTTTTAATATTAATACATTAAAATTATTAAAAAATATTAGACATGAAATTTAATATTTTTTAAACGTTATATTTAATGTTTTTTCACAGTACCATTGAAATAGAGGTTACACCGCAAGATTTCTTTATCTTCTAGGACAAGGGCCGTAGGAAAAGAATCAATAGAACTCTACTTATTTCAAGACAGAAGTGGCAAACAAGGCATGGGCCTTGCTCTTATTACGATTCTCCGCATATTCGCAACCACCGGATACAATTTGAATGCCAGCCACGATTTCCTTCCTCCAAGAGCATAGAATATTACCTCTTCTTACCCTGTGTAATAATCTCATGGGTTATGTCAAAACCAGCGTCGTTTTTATTATTACAAAGCTGCTGCTTTTTGTCATTCTCTTTTGGCTCAAAGGAGAAAAGGAAAGGTGGAGCTGGTCTATTTTTTACAATGACGTGTCATTGCTTGAGAATATTAAAAAGAAAAAGACGTTTTTGTTTCTGTTATTGATCTCATTGGGAAAGGATATTGCTGGGTCCACAAATCTGGTCATATTCGAAGGTCAATCTTGCCTGAGATTTGGTCCGATGGCTTGAACTGTTTGGTTGGACTGAAAATATGGAACTTTGGTTTGTAAATGGACTTTTTTCCCCCCTCTGTCTTCGTTCTGAAGATGACTGTGAAAGACAAACCAGTCACACGATCTCGATTAATTTGTGACGTGTTTTTTGGAACACGATTCTTTATATGGAAAAAACGAAAAGAACAGTGATAAGAACTACAAATTAATCAACTCAGTATGTTCTTATACCTCATAAATACATGTTTAATTGTGATTATAATGTTCTTAGTTTCAAAGTCAATCTCCAACAAGTCCCTTTTCCTATAGGATTGCATCGAAAATCAACTGCATTTGTCCAGACGAATCCAACGTGACTCATAAGTTTATGTCTTTGGACTAGACTAGTCTATCTTCCAAACTACCTGGTAAAACAGGTTTTGTTAGGACAGAGAGCAGCTTAGATTATTCAATCAAGCTCGTCTTTTTATTTCGGAGCTGCTGAGAATTCCGTGTCTGCCGACAGTTTCTCTTTCTATCTGGGATTCAGGTCCATCATATACGTAACGAAAGAAAACACAGGAAAAATTGAATAAATCACTTTTTTTTTAATTAGAGTAAACTCCATTATCTGAAAAGAGTAATTTATGG
>Ga0325414_1005553_pt1 | contig 13355 bp, 6 predicted proteins | sample PopdelMetagenome_8_FD_206183 | JGI IMG/M metagenome (GOLD analysis project Ga0325414, IMG submission 206183) | Populus deltoides microbial communities from Bellville, Georgia, United States - Leaf-PdKOR-R3 | ecosystem: Host-associated > Plants > Phyllosphere > Phylloplane/Leaf | place: USA...
TATATATATATATATATATATAAAAGTGAAGGCAGAAGCCAAACAGAGCTCGAAAGGAAAAGGATCCCTAGCATTCATGAATGTCAGTGCAATTATTCGTTTGATTTTGTATTTTAAAAATATTTTTATTTTATTTTAAATTGTTTTTTTAAATTGTTTTTGATATAATGATGTGAAAAATAAAATTTTAGAAATAAAAGAAATATTATTATAATATATATAAAAAACAATTTTAAATACTCCTGCATTAAGAACACGAACGATGAAAAGAAAAGAAAACCTCACATCCAAATTACCCAAACCCAAAAAAAATAAAAAACATAAAACAAAAGCTCGCGCGCACGCATCCAATTCCACACCAGCGGACACACAGCGGCTACCTTTGCTTTGCCTCTTAACTCCCACCCCCTCACATTCAATTACCCACTTGCACATTCAAGAGGGAATGTGCTTTTCTTGTTTCTGTGAGAGAGAGTGAGTGAGAAGGCGTTGTGTGTGTCTTTCTTTCATAGCATTTCTTAGCTGTTACTCATTCTGACTAGCAGTGTAGACTTTGTAGTGCAGTAAAGAGGAAGTGTTTTTAAAGAAAAGAGCCCGTTGTTTCTTTTTATTAACACTTCAAAAACCTCCTCTCATTCCTCCATTAATGGTCACCTCTCTCTTTCTCTCTCCCTCGACATTTATTTTGCTAAGCAAACCGCGGGATCTCAAAGAGACTGAACCCATCTGCAATTCAATCTTTCCTTTTTCTCATTGTAAGCATTGCATACATTGATTATATATGGAACATGGTGCTCATTTTGGTGTACAGTTTTTTTTTTCTTTCTATGTATAGCATGCTGATCTGTGTTTTTGGGTCAAATAGATTGTGGGTGTAGAGGAATCGTGAGGCGATGTTGACTTGTATTGCGTGTTCAAAGCAACTTAACAATGGATCTTTGCAACAAAGGGAGAGAGAAGAGGATGTTGATGTTGCTGCTTTGGAGACACCCAGGACTAAGCAGGCCATCAAGGCTCTCACTGCTCAAGTATGTATACCTCTTCTTGCTCTTCGTTCACCTTTTTATCTTTGATTGCTGCAATAGAGTCAGAGATTTGAGTTTTATTTTAATTTTCTTTTTGAACTAAAGCCCAGAAAGCACCGAAGCATACAGTAATAGAAGAAGGTTGAATTATACTGTGTGTTTTGACAATTTGGATTTAAGGGGTCATGTTTTATTTCTTATATTTTTGGAAAAAAATAGTGTGAAAATAAAAAAAAAATCCCATGATTGCTCTTTTTTTTTTGTCCTTTTGTTTTTGTCTAGTTTCCGCAAAACCCAAAATTTTGCCCTTTGGCTTTCATCAAGGGGGTAAACGACGTGGAGGGGCTGCCCGGTTTCTGTTGCATTGACACTTGCCGGAAACAAAAACAGTGAAAGAAGAATTGGAATTAATCACTGTGAGATATGGGTCCGATTTACTACCGTGTAGCACAACGGTACTTCTTTCAAATTTATTTTAAACAAGAAAATTATAATGATTGATTGACTTGGGTTTTTTTTTATGGATTGGAACCAAAGACCAGATCAGCAACATGGGTTTCTTAAATTAATTTTTTCTAGATTTTGGGTGCGAAAGGCTGATGAATAGAATTGGAACTGGAATTGTCTTCGTTTTATTGCAAAATGATGAAGGATTATTGTTATTATTTTTTTAGATAAAGGATATGGCAGTCAAGGCATCAGGAGCATATAGAAACTGCAAGCCATGTTCAGGATCCTCGAATAATAACAGTAACCGGAACTATGCCGAGTCTGATGCTGCCTCAGACTCAGCCAGGTTCCACTGCTCGTATCGTAGAACAGGAAGTTCCAATTCGACCCCGAGAATGTGGGGGAAAGAGATGGAGGCAAGACTAAAAGGGCTATCAGGTGGTGAAGGCACACCCGCTTCAGTAAGTGGCCGGACAGAGTCTGTGGCTTTTATGGAGGAAGATGAGCCTAAGGAGTGGGTTGCACAAGTTGAGCCAGGCGTGCTCATCGCATTTCTTTCATTGCCTGATGGTGGTAATGATCTGAAGCGGATTCGATTCAGGTACTGATGCTGTACATTTATTTTCTGTTGTCTTTTATCTAATTTGTTTGAATGCAATCACTAGTTTTCTGGCTGTGCGTGTGAATGTGTGTGTGTGTGTGTGTGTGTGTGTTGGGGAGGGGGGTGTTGAGATTGTTGTTTGTAGTCGACCTCTTTCTTGATGCTGAAAGGTTCTTCATTGTTTGTTGTTTGGTGTGAAAGTGGGAATTGGGCCATACCTGGATTGTCCTTTCTCTCTTGTTCCTAGTATGGTGTTGAAGGTTTTGATTTTTATGGGTGTGATCAAATTTCTTTGGTGTGGTGGTGGTGAACTGGTGATTAAAGTTGAGAATTGTGGGATTCTCCATTTTCATGATGTAGGTGCGTACAGATGATTTTCTTATTGCATTAACAATATGGTCGGGTGGCTCTAAATATGCAGTGGGTGTCTTGCTAACATTCATTACAGCTTGGTCATCCTGAATGGTATCTGATTCAAATTTAGGGTTAAAAATTAAATTAGGTCCCTTTTCCCTATCTGATAGATAGGGAAATGGCATCCCATCCTTTATACAGGCATGTCGTGATTTACTTTGGTGTTTGAGATGCTGCAGAGGGCAAAAACTTGTGAGTCAGCTGTATCGTAACAATAGAAAATGTAGGAATCTGATCAGTGAATTCCAGTGCAGAAAAAGGACCAAAGATGCGTCTGATGTGCTTGTGGGTATGGGTTCCTGAACGCAATGTACTAGGAGAATTACATTGCCCGGTGAAAGTAACCATCCACAACACAAATTGGACTTTATTTTATTACACTTATGCAGGCCTTGTTTGTTTCATTAGTTTACTGAAAACTATTTTATAAACTTTGCCCTTTTGCTTATCATTTAGAAAAATTGGTTAATAGAAAATATTTTTTAGTTAAAAAAAAATTTAATTTGATTTTTAAAAAAATGTGGATTTATTTTATTTTAGATGGAAAATACTTTTTAAAAGTTGAGAAAAATTCAAAAATATTTTGTTAGTTTTTTATTATATCAAATTTGATTCTTAATCTTATGATTGTTATATATTTTATTTTGAATATTTTTTTTAATTTCATCCTTTTAAATTTTTATATTAACTTTGGTTCTCTTTCTCTTTATTGTTATTTATTTGCCTTCTATCCTTTTCTTAATTGAGATTTTTTATTTATCAGATTTGATTTCTATTTTTTTTATTGCTATTTATTTTATTTTAAAATAATTTATGAATTTTATTTTTAATTTCATAATCTTTTAATTTTTTTATCTATCAGATTTGGTTTCTATTCTTTTAATTGTTATTTGTTTTATTTAAAATAATTTATAATTTTTTTTTCAATTTTATTTTTTTTCAACTTTTTTATCTGTCAGATTTGGTCTCTATTCCTTTAATAAACTTGAAAAAATAAATTAAAACACTAATAAATTATTTTTCAGGTCATTTTATATCGCTAAATATTAGAAAGTGTTTTCCAACTCATTTTTTTTTATCAAACTACCAAATATCAAAAAATAATTTTTTTTATAGGAATTTACTTTTTATAGAAATTACTTTTAAAAAAAAACTATTTTCCAGCAAACAAGCATGAACTAGGTTTTGCTTGTCTACTTGCTCTTTTTCTGGAATCAAGAACAAGCTTTTGCTTTACTATCTGCAATTCTGCATTTGGAATCATCCATCATCCCCCACCTTTCGTAGAAGAAATGAAAAGATAGAAAAGAAAAAAGAAATAGAGAACTTTAAAGAATTATGAATAATGTTCCGTGTTTTAACTTGTGGACTTTCTGGAGAACATTAATGGACTCGTTTAATTCACCTTCTATCCAACAATTATGAGTTAATGAGGAATATTGCCTACAGCTCCAGAAGGCTTGAATAAGCAAGATAATTTTCATTTCTTTCACTCTTGGTTGATTCTTTGTGCTCAACCTATCATTGCTTCGGCACTTGAAAAACAATAATAACTTCTGTAATATTCTTATGATCAGTGAATGTTAAATTAGCTGACAGACAGATACAATTTTATTTGTCCAAATGCAAATTACAGCAATATAATATATCTTAACACCTGCAAGGATTTCCATGTTTGATGACCCTGGCTTGTGCACAAGATCTATAGAATACTTTGCTGAGGAATCTTTGGCCAAACTACAGTGTCATTGCAACGAGCTTGTGCCAGAAGTTATCTCAATTAATTATTTTAGTCTCAATCAGAATTTGCACTAATTTATTTGCAGTTTGAAATGTTGAATGAAATGAGCAACAATCCACCTGTTTACTGTAATGATAGCCCTGCTACTTTTATGCAGGCCCTTTTTCCTCAAGTTTATTTTTCCTCTTGACCTAACACTTTTCACTTATAACAAGATTCATGTGTTGTCATGCCAACCTGATTACCGTTGATACTTGTGATGTTCTCAATTTTATATGATTTTTCTTCCTGATAAGTATATATGATGTTTTGAATTGTGATAATATGGTCCATTGGTTCTTGCTGTGGACTAGCTTCCCTCATATACAATAGCCATGCGAACCTGTTAGATGAGCAGCCATCAATAACCAGCTGCTTTAAAGTTTTAACACCAGAAAAAATTGGATGATTCATCCTTCTCCAACATTTTACTAGGGATGCATAGATGTTGACAGGCCCTATTCATCATTTTGACGTTTTGATGTTTTGATTAGTCGTGAAATGTTCAACAAATGGCAAGCTCAAAGGTGGTGGGCTGAGAACTATGACAAGGTCATGGAATTATACAATGTTCGACAATTCAATCATCAAGCAGTCCCACTTCCAACTCCGCCAAGATCTGAAGATGAGGTGAGTGTGAATTAAATTTTGAAGTTTAGCAATATTTGGTTAGGGATAGGAAATGTGTGCTCCTGATTTACTTGGAATGGATCATTTTCTACTCTATAGTAATCAGCATGAATCTTGTTAGACTGTCGATGACCACTGTTGGAGTCCTCTATTCTTTTTGATGAACTTCAGTTTTGTAGGATTTCATTTGGTATAGAATGTCGGTGGTATTTAGTGCTCACAGTTACTTCATTGTACTTTGAAGAACTTGCTAACTGACATTGATGATAGAACTAGTTACATCGATTAATTTTACCTCATCTCCTTTTGCAGAGCTCAAAGCCTGAATCTGCCAAAGACAGCCCTGTGATTCCTCCATTGGGCAAAGGATGCCCGCACAATTTCCACCTTCCAACAGGAATGGATTATTCTTCATCAGATTCACTTGACCACCACCCAATGCAATCCCACCAATATTATGATTCAGCTGGTCTTGCTTCAACACCAAAGCTCTCTGGCATTGCTGGGGCTAAAACTGAGACATCATCAATAGATGGTTCTGTGAGGACTAGTATGTCAAGAGAGTCTGATCGCTCAGAAGAACTTTCCATCAGTAATGCAAGCGATATGGAGACTGAATGGGTTGAACAGGATGAACCAGGGGTATACATCACTATCAGAGCTCTGCCTGGAGGCTCTAGGGAGCTTAGACGTGTCAGGTTCAGGTCAGTGGGTTTTAATAATTTAGAGTATGAAACTGCTTATCATTTTAGTTATTTGGCCAATAATTGAACAAGATCATTGCTGACTGAACTGGCTTTTCTAGCATCTGCTTTGCTGGGCTAGAACAACTCAACAAGGCACTTCATAGTATATGGGGTATATTGATTAGATTTTGGAAGACTTTTAGAGCTAATAAAATATAATTTGATCCTTCCATTTATACGAGTCAAATCCTACCTGCACTACAGGCTCATGCCATCTATCATAATGGCTTAGATAATCTTATTTGCTTGTGAAAATTTGTCATGGAGTCGTGGATTTCTCATGGATGATCTAGAAACCAAGGCTGTCTTTTAGGCATTATTTGTGATTACACTGTTCTCTAATTGATATCATACTGTTAAATGGGCAGTGTTGTATATTTCCAAAGTTTAGTGATCGGGGCTCTCATTTTCCAGTTTTACATTATCCATGAATGAACCAACCACATAGGGATTGATATTTGCTTTGCCCGTAAAATAATCATCAAAATCATCTGTCTCTCGACGTGGATGTAAAATTCATTTTTATATGCTTGATGCAGCCGAGAAAGATTTGAAGAAACGCAAGCAAGGTTGTGGTGGGAAGAGAACCGAGCCAGGATACAAGAACAGTACTTGTAGATTAGCAAACAGATGAGATGGTGGTGCTAGGAAAATGTGTCTGCCTTCAACTATACAAGTAGGCATTCCATGGATCTTGTGAGCTGAATAGATGAAGCTTTTTGTATCACATGTGCCCAGTCCCATGTTTTGCTTTAATATTTCTTTCTTGATTCTTTCTTCTTCTTCTTCTTCTTCTTCTTCTTTATCTGGGTGGATAATGTGCCATTATTAGGTGGCTTTGGAGTTTGGTGAATGGGGTGTAGAAATTAGATAGTCCATAGGAAGTGTTAGTTATGGTTATGCTAGATGATCTTTAGTAATATACACTATCATTTCGCTCATAATTTAAACTGGTCTCATCATTTTAATACTCTCTTTTGAATTATAACTATGGGAGCCATTGTTGTTCATAAAATTAAAACCCAGAAGTCATTTCATTGCTGCTAATTGTACAAAATCTTGACACCTTGTTTGTCATGCTTCTTGTTTTTGGTTTTCGATGAATCAATGATGAGTAGTTAGCTGATTTCCTAGTACTTCACTTGATTGGCATGAACGAGCAAGAACCTTGAACCTTTCTCTCCCTCTTTCTTTCTCATATTGTTTTCGAAAAAGAGTTGATAGATGGATTTACGTGCTGCTCTTTTTTACATACAGACCATGCTGACTCATTTAGTTTTTTTTTTTTGTTTTATTATTATTAAAACACACACTTGATCATCATCAAATCACTAATTCGAGAATTAACATTTTCATATGAACTTAATTAATAAGATATTATTGGTTACTATTAGTCAATAAAATAATTTTATCGTCTCTAGTTTTATGTACTGAATCTTGTAGAATCTAATATAGATTTTTTAAAAATAAAATTAGAATTGTTTTTTTTTTAATTAGCAAAATAATACAATTTGAAGTGAATTGGTGAGATAGCACAATACGGTTGAAAAATATGATATTAAAATTATTGTTGATGGGAAATGCTATATGTCAAAAAATTTTTAAATGAGTTACACAAATTATAACAAGGAAAAAGAGAAAAAGAAAAAAATAAAAAAGGAGATTTCAGAAGTATATCAAACTCCAATTATAATATTATTTGTACCATTATAAGGATCCTAACGAGACATCCAATGACATAAAAAATGGTCACCATTGGTAATGTTTCTTGGTATTATTGGATTTGTTTCTTTGAGATCTTTTTTAAAGTAATGATGGTGTCATAATCAAAACTTCGATATGTTTTTTCCCTTCCTCTCTCTCCTCAAAGTAATTGCTCATTCGTCTTTGGACAAAAAGTGTAACTCACTCTAGTCATTATTGTTGACTTCATTTGGTATTATTGAATTTATCTCGTCGAGATCTTTCTGATGATACTGGTAATGTCATTATTAGAGTTTTGATGTGCCAATGAGGTCTTTTTATTTTGTTTTTTTTTTTCTATCTCATCTCTCCTTATTGTAATTTCTTACTTGCTTTTAGGCAGAGAATGTGTCCTACTCCAATCATTATTGGTGACATTTCTTGTTGTTGTTGAATTTGTTTTGTTGAAATCTTTTTAATGATATCAACGGTGTTATAATCGAAGTTTCGGTGTGCCTGGGTCTCTTTCTTTTCGTTTTCTTTCCTTTTTTTCTATTATCTCTCCTTATTATAATTTATATAGTTCATTTAACAATTTTTTTAACCTATCGCATTTCTCATCAACAACTTTAAATGTCATATTTTCAAACCTTAATATATATCAAACTGTGCTATTTTGCCAATATTTTTTTTTCAAATGGTGTTCATAAACAAAAATACCCCTTACATAGCTTGGTTATAAAGCTTAACTAGGAAGTTAATCTGATTCAAAACCGGGGTCACGAGGTAGGCATTTTGATTTGTGGGTTGGTAAGTAATTTTATGATGTTTAGAGAGTAATTAGTGACATCTTATTAGTTACATTCCGAGACTCACTTTAAATTAATAAAGAGATATAATTAGCAAAGGGAAATCATTTCTAAAGATATTTTTATAACTTTTAATGGATCAATAATTTTATATTCTCTTTTTTTTGTATTTTTTTTCAAAATGAATCCTGATAAATAATTAATAAGATACTACTAACACCATAGAACTTTTTGTGAGTTAGTTTGCAAACTTAATCTATATTTTTAAAAAAAATAATCATTTTGATAAAAAGAAGAAGAAGAGAGAGAGATCTGGATTTAAACCTAGAATGTCATGGCTGTGACGCTAAGCACAATACAAGGTCTAAGCTCAAAATTAATGGGTCATAGTATGTAATTGAGAATTCAAACCTTTAATGCACATTATACCCCTTTAGGCTAGAGTTTTTCGGTTTTTTTGCTCACTTCTAATCACGAGATTCAATACCCTTCGGAATTATGATGGATTACATAATTTTCTAGAATTATAAAATCTTGTTTTTTTTGGCATTTAAAATGTAATTTTAAATAAATTATTTTTTTAGTTTTGTTTTTCAATTAATTTTTTTATATTTTTATATCATTTCAATATACTAATATTAAAAATATTTTTTTCTAAATAAAAAAATTATTTTAATATATTATTAAATAATATAATAAAAAAAACCAATCACTTAATTACTCAATAAACTCTCCGTGTCTAGCATTTGATTTTCAACTTTAAATATTTCCATATTTTCCAAACATAATCGGGCTCATAGCATTGTATCATGGATATTCATGTTTAAGTAGATTACCTAAATGACAATGTTATTTTCTCTCAAGAATTCTATATAATTATTAGGGTCTATTACCTCAAATTACAAAGACATTTAAAAGAGATTCGAAAAGAATGTATGTTCACTCACAAAACATTTAAATTGCGACAATGTTTTCCTCTTTTTTTTTTATCCTTGAAGCATTTTCTCCTCTAGTTGCTGAACTTTTTATTTTTTATTTTTTTTATATTATATTGATTAAGAATTGAATTTGATAATTTATTTTAATTTTTTTCTTATGAAGTTCTCATGTTATTAAAAAAAAATCTCAATATTAAGTTGATGCTCACCTTAGTAAAATTAAATTTGATTTTATTGCTTATGAAAAATTAAAACTATAGAGACCAAAATTGACATTAAAGCAAAAAGTAACCCCCTTTTCTTTTTGTTTTCTTAACTGTACACGAGACATGTTTTTAAAAAATTTGGAACTCAAAGTTTCTTTCTTTTTTATCCATGTTTATTGAGGTTTTGACATGTCGGTCCTCAACTTCATTTGTTTTGCATTATAGTCATTGAATTTTATAAGGAGAGAGAGAAAATTAGTAAAACATGATAGAGGAGAGAGAGAGCGGTCGATTGACCAGATTCTAGGAGAAAAAAGCTAAATTTGGTGTCATTGAATTCTTTTTTATGAAGGAACGCCACTAGAATATTTTTGAGCTTTTATATCATCGAAAAACATAAATCAAGTTGAAAAAGAATTGTTTAGATTTTATTTTATGTTTTTGGACCGATTTAATAGTATTTTGAGATAAGAAATTGATTTATAGAGATTCTAAAGGTGTTTATTAGGTGTTTTTAAGTGAAATAAAGTTAAAAATAGTTTTTTTAGTCAAAAATTCCATAGTTCAATTTTTTGGCCATCTTTTTTATGGTAAAAAATTAGGCAAGCAAACAAAGTATTGTTTGTCATAGCAAGTAGCATGTCGTTTGGATTGTTTGATTTTTTAAAAGGATGGATGACATATCGTCCACCCTTAAAAAAAAATAAAAAAACAAGTTACACGAGTTTGGCCATGCACACTCATGCAAGCAAAACCTTTTTTTTGTTGCTCAATGCACGCGAGTCCTATCTCTTTGGCCTAGATGTCTAGCTTTTTTATGGGTTTTTTTATAGAAAAAATGAATTTTGATTAAAATGCATTATAAAAAAATGTTTAACATAATATTTAAATTAGTATTCAATCTAGCCATGATTCTTAAACAATATTATAAGTTTTTATGAGAATGTTAACAATTTCTTTTTCAAGTATTATGTACCTAATAAGCAAAAAAAAAGAATATTAAATGAAAATAAAATTTTTGTTTATTAAATTTTTTAATATATTTTTTACATGATTTTCTCATATTTATTACATACAATTTACCTTCATTCAGATACAAAATATTAAAATATTATTTTAATATGTTTTTTAGAACTTGCTTTTGAGACCATGATAGATTTTTCTTTAAAACAATAGTGCACACAATTAAAAATCGTGATTTTGTTAAAATGATAAAGATAAAAATGAAGTATAGATTGAAGAAATATATTTTTTATACTTCTTTAAAATGGCTGAAATGTTTTTATAGATCTCTATTTTAGTTGTTGTTTTTTTTTATTCAATAAAAAATGCTCTTGAAAAAAGAATATGACTTTCTCATTAAAAAAATTGAGACTTTTTTATGACAATATTATTAATTGCTATTTGGATAATCATGTATTACTCTTATATGAAGAGTTTTTAAAATAATTTGCTCATTATTATTGAATGAAAATAAAATATTTGTTTTCTTAATTTTTTATGTAGTTCTTGGAATTTATTGTTCTCATTTTTTTAAGAAAGTTACAAATAGATGATCGTTTCTTGATTTTATTATTTTTTAATTAATGTTTTTTTTTCACGATTATAATAAGTTTTTGCTTAAAAAACAATACTTGTCATAAAAATCAGAAGTTTTAGAAAAAACTGGTAAATAAGAAAATTTAGTTTTTTTTATTAAAAATATATGCCTTTTCCTTTTTATTTCAAATCATTATAGCTTTTCTCAACTTGGTTTTTTTGGTGTTTCTTTTTATTTAATGAACTATGTTGCTAATAAAAAAAATTATATTGTAAGAAAAATTCACATGAATTAGAAAAGACAATTTTGATTAAAAAATACATTTTTTCTTGACAAATTTATTCATTGTCTTCCTTTCAAATATATATTTTTATAATAATTTAATTAAATAAAAGTTGTATTTTAAAAAGCAAGGTTGTTAAACTTAGCTAGGGCAACGACCTAGATTAAGGGTTGAAAGAGTCAATCTGGTTTGACCCAAGTTGACGTAGCTTGATCCGGATCATTCCAAAACATCGTTATTTTAGGGTATTGATGACAATTTTTTTTTAATGAAAAACCAAAATATAAGTCTTCTTTTAAAAAGACTAATGTCAAGATTCAATTTTTTATGAATAACCAAATTGACAAGTTTTCTATTTTTTGGGACTGGTGTTAAATTTTTCATAAAATAATCAAAAATAAATTAAAAACAAACTAAAAATAATTAGGATAATTAAGGGCAATCAAAAAAATTAATGTAAGATAAAACACATTGTAAAGGTAACATTTTGTAATAAAAGATGTGGTAACGATGACATTGTTCTTTTCTTAGGTATAACCAACTCCTTACCTAAACATCTGGAACCAGTGCTAATTTTTATGATTTTCAGTTCCTTTTAATTACTAGATGACAACTTCTAATTTTTCTCAATATATACTTTTCCTTTCAAAATTAAAAAGTCTCGGTCGACATCACAGTGTGATGCCAATAATTCATTATATATGTTTGATTTAAAAAAAAGACTCAAATAACATACACTCAACAACACTCAACAACAAAAGTTCATGTCTAAACTTATCTATTTCTCATTTACAAAGCTAGGCTTATTTATATGAAATAAATAATTTGCATGAATAAAATGAAGTATTATCATACAATAAACTAGAAGAACATATTGTTTTACTATTTCTTTTATTGTTGCCCAACATTCATTTGCAGTTTGGACAAAACAGGGCAAATGAGCGGTCCCTTACTTTTTTATTGTCTACGGTTTGCTATTCATTTTCAGTCTTGAACTTTATTGGTTTTACGTTTAAGTCTTTAAAATTTAAGAAAAGGGAGAAACTTGCTAGAAATTTGGAGAGAAGAGAGAAAGTTATTGGCTGATCATATTTCATTCATTAAAAAAGTTGATTTTTGTATGATGACTTTTTCTCAACGAGAGAAGTGCTATTAAGATGTTTTTTTAGTTTCCATGTTATCATAAAATATAGATCATGGTTATGGGATATTTTTTTATTTAATTTTGTGTTTTTGGAATGACTTAAGGGTGTATTGGGGTTAAGGACTAGTTTATCATGTTTTTTAGGGTGTTTATTAAGTATTTTCAATTAAAAATAGGTTGATAATTATTTTGAGACCTCAAAATCCCTAACCTAGCTTTTTAGCTACTTCTTTAGTGCTTTAAAACTAAACTAGAAAATGATGAGTTACCTGTCTCTAGAGACAACATGTCATCTTTTTTATTTTTATTTTTTCATAAACAATAAAAAGATAAATGATATGTTTGTCGTACTTAAACTTAAAAAAATTTAAAAAAGACCAGGTGTGCAGGCTTGCGTGTGCCGAGCCTCCCTCTGTTTGGCAGATACTCAAGCTTAATCTTTTAGGCCTAGGCATGTACTTTTTTTTTTATTTTTAATTATTTTTTATTGAAATCCACTATATTTTAATTAGTATTCCATGTTGGTATAGTTCTTTAATAATGTTATGTGTTTTTATAGGAATGTTAAAATTTTCTTTTCCAATCATTACATGCATAATATGAAAAAAAATAATTTTAAATTTTTCTTCATGGATACTCGGTGAAGATAAAAGAATTTTAATTTATTTTTAAATAGATTTTTGAAATGATTTTATCATATTAATTAGTTTTTTTTCCTTTAATCACATGTAAAATATTAATACATTACTTCAATATTTATTATTGAAACTTGTTTTTGGGATCATAATAAGTTTTTATTTAAAAAACAGTATTTATAATTAAAAAACATGCTTGCATTTGAACAATAAATGGATTCATTAGTAATGGAATGGAGTTTAGATTAGAGAGATACAATTTTGCTCTTTATTTTCAAATGGTTGAACATTTTGCAGTCCTTTATTTTGTCATTGCTGTTTATTTAAAAAATGTGCTGCTATGATTGTATTATCAATGGTTTGTGGAGAATTATGTATTAGTCTTATATACAAAAGTTTTAAAATAATTTGCTCATCAATATTGAATAACAATAAAATATATTTTTGCTTAATTTTTTATTGTATTTTTTT
>Ga0325414_1005555_pt1 | contig 13355 bp, 9 predicted proteins | sample PopdelMetagenome_8_FD_206183 | JGI IMG/M metagenome (GOLD analysis project Ga0325414, IMG submission 206183) | Populus deltoides microbial communities from Bellville, Georgia, United States - Leaf-PdKOR-R3 | ecosystem: Host-associated > Plants > Phyllosphere > Phylloplane/Leaf | place: USA...
TTTAATTTAAATATTATTTAATAATATATATATATATATATATATATATATATATATATATATATATATATTTCTTAAAAAAAAAAACACTATTATTCTTCAACCATTATCTGTTTTGTATTTTCAAATGTATTGTATCATATATTATATTGGCCCTCTGTACCTAAATCCTAGTTTTGCTCATAGACCCATTCCACAAGTAAGAAAGGATATGTCCAGGAGTGAACACATTTTTTTTCTTGACAAGGATGTGAAAAGATACGCCTGACTTGCTACTTCTTTCACAATGTAACTCCATGTCAACGTCAATAATCAATTTTGTATTTGATATTATTTAATATTTAATATTTTTATTTAGGGATTATTTTTTATAGTGATTTTTATTTAAATATATATTAAAATAATAATTTTTTTTTTTTGAGTTTATTTATAACATTAGTATATAAAAATGATATGAAAATAAAAAAAATAATTTGAAGTAAAAAAATATTTTTAAAATTAGAAAACAGAAGTGCACTTAAAGGGGGTGATTTTTAGTGGTTAAAAATGCATATATATGAAAATGTGGGGAGGGTAAATTGAATGTTAAAATGATAAGGGGTGACATTGTGAAAAAGAAAAAGGTAAAAAGGCAAAGGGGTTATTTTCACAGGGAAGCTAAAAGCAGAAATACAATGAGTAGGGTGGGGCTAGGCGAAGACCTATTTGGTAGGGTTGAAGAGTGACCGCTCATGTTATCTGTTGAGATTGACACAAGTCTTGGCCATCTTTCACACATGTTTGTCTCCAACCGTAGACATGATAACGACACTTCTGTAAAGGACTGGTTTTTGTCCTAAACCTTCAATCTCTGTTTCAAATTAAAATGCATTAAAATGAATGTAGGATGATTAACAATCCAGTTATTTTTTAAAGTCTTTTTTTATTTAAATATATTAAAATAATTTTTTTAATTTTTAAAAATTATTTTTGAGATCAGCGTTTCAAACTGATCAAAAACATATAAAAAAATTAATTTCTAGCAAAAATAATTTTGAATTTCTGTGGAACGCGGTTTGCACGGTTCCCAAACGGTGTTAGAATTTTTCAATTCTAAATTTGTTTTAGAAATGGAGGTTGAGTTTTGGGTGTGGAATCCAGTGAAAAAGCTAAAAAAATAAGAAAAATTAACTTTTGTGGTTGAGTTTTGTGTATAATTAGGTTATATCTAACCATAACCTCAACCATAAAAGTTAAAACAAACACCCTTTAATAATTGGCAATGTTTGGCATTGTGGTAGTGATTATTTTTCAAAGTGTTATTTGCTTGGAAATGCATTAAAATAATAATTTTTTTTATTTTTTAAAAGTTATTTTTGACATTGGTACATCAAAATGTTAAAAAAAAACACAAAAAAATAAATTTAAAGAAAAAAATAATTTTTAAGAAGCGCGACTAGGCCACAAAAACAAATGGTCATATTGTTTGGCATTGTAGTAGCTTTTGTGGTTACAGTTTAAAAAATAATTTTAATAAAAAGCAATTTTAGTTGCTGCCAGTATGCTTTTATACGTGTTTGGTTAAAATTATTATTGAGATTGTTGTTGACTAAAAAACAGTTCAAAAGTGTTTGGTTAAAACTATTATTAAGGTTGTTGTTGAAACTGAAGTGACTAAAAAGAACATGTAGTTAATCCATAGCTTCAAATTAAATAAAAAACATGTGATTATTAATACATAAAAAGTGTAGTAAAGCAACATTAAGGTCCTAATCTTATCATCTCATTATACTAAATGCAATCTTATCATTAATATGGTCCATTTGTGATGATCTATGATATATATAGCTTTCTGAACATGTCAGGACATCGATTAAAATATCATCTAGAAAAAAAAAGAGCAACGATCAAATTTTGCAAATGTGTGATCTTTTTGATATTTTCTTCTAATATAATTATATAGTGCTATTGATGCCACTACAATTTGAACTTACATTTTGTAAGCATAAACGAACAAGTTTTGCAAGATTTTCTATCTTTTTTCCCACACTTCAAAAGTATATTCTATAACACTTTGTGTTGAAGAGTGTACATAATTGAAGACCTTGTTTCAACTTTTAAGTTATCCATATCACTGAAAATCTAGTAAATGATATCTTTCACCTATATATACACCTAAAAATTCATACTCATTTGGATATCCAGCATTTACCAAATAATATTTTCCTACAATAAGAATTGAAGAATTTGTAAGTTATTTCATAAAAGAAAGCTTATACTGAAAATTGAATTAAAATAACATGAAATTTCTCTAATGTAATTACCTTAAGGTGTTTTTGGAAATTTTATATTAGGATTGTCAATTGCCTCCAAAATAACATATATGGCATGTGCACTGTCTTCTCATCCTACTTAAACAAATATGAATTGCATGTCAAAGCTACATGCAACCATTACATTTTGAGTCGGTACACCTTTTCTACCAATAAATAAGATTTGATTTTCTGGAGAAATTGTTGCACGCACATGTGTGCCATCAATTACTCTTATGCAATTCTACATTAAATAGAATAATCATTAGGATGTCAATGAATGAAAAAAGTTATCCAAATATAAATAGATTTATAGCATTAATAATATAATAATATATTATTGTTACCTTGAAATGAGACATATATCTCGATTTTCAATGGAATGTTTTGAAATTTAAGGTCTTATAGTTTTATAACATTTGTTGTGAGCAAACATGCACATTTAAACACTTTCTTCAAACATCTATTGGCAATCTCGCTTGAATGTTGAAATCTTTCCAGAATTTTTCTATTCAAAACACCTAATTTTAATGTATAAAAAACACATTATCACATTTTCAATAATATTCATCATTCTTAAAGCTTTTAACCCATACTTAGTTTCTAAATCATAACACAAACTTTGCAATATTGTTGCATTCATTCTAAACATGTTGACACATCATTTCTAATATTCTTGTAAAATTTCAATTAACCATCTCATACATGTGTTGTATGAAACCATACAAAGTTTTTTAAGCACATAATTAGCATAATATATCATTAGAGCTTCACCTGTACATATTGCTAGTTTATGATAATTTAAATCTTGCTTCCAAAATGAATCAACATTCTCATCACCATCACTATTGTCATCATTGTTGTTATCATCATCATCATCATATGTATCCCCACAATCATCAACACATTCATCACAACCATTACCTTCATCACTATTATAATTAATAAAAATCAACTACAGAATTCATTACATTGTCATAAACTTTCTCAAAATTGTCTTTGAATAAAGCATTAAACCATTCAACTTTCATGTCAACAATCACAAATAAAAAGGCAAAGACAGGTTTTTTTGTTAGTTTGGTTAGGAAACTAATATTATGTGAACCAAAAACAAACTAAAAGGATGTTAAGTAGAGAAGAATGTTGGTGATAGAGGTTAATTGAACTTCCAAACATAATAGAGCTAAATTAAGTCTACACACGCAGGCCATATATATAAATGACAAATCCAATCTTATAAACATCATAAAGGATTCAAGATTAACCCTTGGTATTATACTGAAATGAAAGAAAAATGCACAAACACATGTCTTTAAGGTTAATTTAACCACAAAAATTACACATCATCCATGAAGAATTTAAGATTAACTTGGTATTATACAAACACTTCAGTTATTTGCTACTCTAAGCAAATTTATAAAAGAAAATAATAAAGATCAATATATCATTTCAGCACAGAGAATGGAACTGCTCCTAATAAATCTGACATTGGGTTTTCCTTTGTGGTGTGAGATGTTTAAAAAGGGACATTATTAATGCTATTCAAGTTTATGACTTAGAAGCTAACTTTTGGTTACCAAATTAGTTGAATATTGGTGTTGGAAATTGATTATTTTCTTATATCTATTGTTAAAAGTCGTATTATTTTATAGACTTGAAAGTTGGTTGGCAAACTTTTCTATTATTTCACTCTAAAAGAAATAAATATGACTCATATGCTCAACGTATTGACAATTTGGTATTTATCAACAAAGAAATAACCTAAGGCAAAGTTTCTTATTATTTCATGCTTTACACTCAACCATTGAGTGAAGCTTGTTTGTCCAATGCAAGACTATAAATATCCCAATGCATATTCTTATAAGGTGACATTATAGTGATTGAATGACTTTATTATGATACTACTATAAGGCTTCAAATGGGACATTCATATTGGAATAATTTGGTTAGACCAAACTTTAAAATTTCTTGGGAAGTGTGTATATTAATCTGTTTTTACCAGGACCAACTAAAATGCAAAAAAAAAAGCTTTTTTTTTCATAAGATGAGGAATCTTGAACCGACCAATATTCATGCAAAAAAGAAAAATCATGCAACAATATTTATTTTTTCAATTTGATGTATTGCAAGTGGAATGTGAGTTTAAGATGCTACCTTGCTGCTTCCAGCTGATGATTTTAATCTATTATGTTGATATACCACTTAACCTTGCTTCAATGGAAAACTAAAAGCATCATAATATACTTAAGGTGGTATTAATTTACTAATTCCACTGAATATGGTAGCCTATAAACCATTTATATCTTGTTTTTGTATAGTTATATCAATTGGTGCCCCTCTTTCTTTATCAAGTTCAAGTGTGAACATGCATGGTGTTAAAATGTTAATCATATTAACATGCCTAGAGAAGTTGCCACATAATACTATTATTTGTGCTTTAAAGAGCTTTGGAAAGGATATTCATACCCCTAAAGAATCAGTAAGGAGAAGAAGAACAACAAAATAATAAATATGATGGATTTGTCAAAGAACTTGACATGAGGACTCTAGTATTCTAGATAACAAAGAAGATGATTAAAGTTTTTAATGGAAATATATCATAACATTATCCGAACTCATCATAGTCTTGACATAAAAGTCAATCTAAGTAACTCAAAAACCAAACATTGCATAAATATTATGAAAATAACAAGTTTAATTCATTACTTATAGCCAAATGACCTTTACATTACAACATCATAGATACATTAATAATGTCCAATTCCATTATGTCATATATCAGGCAAGAGAACAAAAGCAATAAGAATGATAGATACAAGGCACAACTCTTATTATTAAGACTTCAAACTTCGTTGATACATATTTTGTAACCATTCAAGTGTTGAAGCTAGATCTTTCATTGTTGACCACATCTCTTTCTTTCTCTTTGAAAGTAAGAAATTTGAAGCTTAGCAATGAAAGTCACCACCTTTGACAATGCCATCAACAGAATGAAGCTCATCCATCACCCTTACAATGCTACAACCTTTTATATCCCCATCAGTAGAGGTGCATTCATTTTTTATGGATACACTATCTAATAGACGATTAAAACAATCAACTAACTGAGCTCCGACTCTAGAACCCCTTTTGATTTTTCTTTCACATTTCTTTATGGAATATGTTATTTGTTTTATCTTTCCACTGCTATAGGTGCTAGTTTTTTCCATATTTACTCCACCCACCATGTTAATAACATCATCCATAAAATTAGTAGTGTCCTTCTTTTTCGAATCACCACTTCCTTCCTTCAAATTTACATATCATCATTGTTATCATTTCTTACATCATCATCTTCACCACCATCATCATCAAATAAAACTCTTGTAGATGGGTTCCAAGCAAAAGTCCAGTAGCCACAATGTTGATGAACATTATGTCAAATTTACTACAAAAAGATGGTTTAATACCAACATGCCTAAGCTTTTTGGCTATTCTAATTCCTACATAAAAGAAGAATCAATGTAATTAATAGCACATAATCAATTTCTAACTTGCTGAAGGTAACAACTAAAAGTTAAGAACATAAAGTTCCTAAAACTAACCTAAATCTTTATTTTCCACCAATCATTTCTTACATCAGTAGTTCTAATTTCATTATTCCATCCAACCAGTTTCAACAACTAATTTTTTTTCAAATGCTCCAATCTTTTTTTTATAACATTCCATTTGTTCTTCAATTATGATTTGGTGAAAGAATTACCAGTCCTTTCTTTGAATGTATTATTTATCACACATTTCCATCCGCTTGTATCAAGTTGTGTGCTTAATCTCATATCATTATTAACTACTATGACATGTGTGTCATAAAAAGTATGCAATATTTTTTTTTTGTCTAAAATGTTTTATCTTGACTTTGATGACCTTTCATTACTTAGTTTGCTAGCCTTGTTCATCATGCACAAATGAAAACATTATTATTATATTCAACTATGACATTTAAATAAAATTTTGCTCTCACTTAACCAAAATTATCACAAAAAATCTAATGATATATCTCTTTTGCCTAAAATTGCATATGCTAAGATTTAAGGAAAACATAAAAAAAATATAGTGGAGTGAAAAATTGAATTGTATGACGACAATAGTATATATTGTGGGAATGAACAACATAGTGTACACCATGACACAACATATGTTCTTCGTAATATAAATGTGTTGGAGTAAATAATTAGAGCCCAAAGACTGCATATTAGCTAGCTAGCTAGGATAAAGAACATAGAAAATCAACGCAAATGGCTCATAAGATGGAAATTAAAGCTAAAGCCTTCATTAGTATTGCTTGCCTATAAAAAATTGCATGCACCAAAAGCAATTTGATTTGCTAGGATATTTTTTTTCATGCTAAATTTGAAATAATCAAATCCATGAACCCCTAAATAATTGATGGGACCTAATATACATTTAACGAAATTGATATTCTAGACATTAGTATCAATCCATAAGCCTTATTGCTAAAGCAACTCAAATCCAAAATAATTTAACATTAAAGGTCTATGTTGCTCTACTCAGATAAAAAGAAATCCATGAATTTTTACTACGAGTTAAGGATTTTTTTAGACTAAGAAATAAATTACTAGTTGATCAACAACTTCTCCATTTTGGGAATGCAATTTTCAGGTTGTTCTTCTTTCTTTACCACAAACAACAAACCAGAGCTGCTTTCGCTTTTTCCATAAACACACCTTGCAATTTTAGGATAAAAACACAAAATATTATAAGTGAAAATGTTAGAAAAACAAAAATACATAACAGATCTTTACATTGAGTTTGAAGAGATAGGAGAAAAAGATTATTATTTTGAAGACATAAGGGAAGAAGATGATTTCAATTATCAAAACAAAGAAGTAAACTTCATAAATAAGCAAAACTCATGTTCCAAATAACATGATCTATTGTACTTGCTAAGATCTGTAAATTAAATTCTAGTTCAAAAGGATGAGTTTGTATTCAGATTATTACTAGAGTTTAGAAGATAAAAGCAGGGTTACTTTTAACAAAGCAAGTAGATTTAAGAAGTGGGTATTTCTGTCTGAGAATGGTTAAATATCTCTTTTTGCTAGCAAACTAAAAAAGAAAACCGAGGTCAAATCTCAGAGAAAACTGCTTCAAGATGTTTCAAAATAACTGAGTTTAGACCTCAGTTATTGGTAGGGTCCACCTTTTAAATCACAAGTTTTCTTATGTAATCAAATACTGTTGTCTTGTGATTGGGAGAAATCTCAACAGCTACCACACTCCTAAATGAGAACTAAATCTTAAATTAATACATTCATGAAGATCTATTATTTATTTATTTTATATGTAAAAATTCATCTTATAACATGTTTAATTAAATACTTATTTTTTTTAAGTCGTAACTAAAAATATTTTTTTCTAGCACTCGTAACCAAAAACAAGAATCAACTCAACATACCATATTCCATTACATCTTATCGAACCAGGTTTTTTCCTCTCTTTGTTTAGGCAATTAAAAACAATGATGAAAATGAGTAACATTCATTAATTATTATGTTAGCACATAAGGGTGTGCATTCAATAAAATGGAATTTGGCACTTGAGGTCGTGGCAGGGAATTCCTTGCATCTGCACCCAGGTTCGACCATTTATATGCACGTCTGTCACCCCCACGGTGTCTTACGTGCCTACTAGGCTTGTAGGGTGTTCAGTGGGTCCGAGAATTAGTCGTGATGAGCGTAAACTAGTCCGGACACCCCGGGTTATCAAAAATAAAAATAAAATGGAATTTGAAGAAATAATAGGGCATTAAGAACTTCAGAAGAAGAAAAAATCAACAAAAATCCACCTGGTTTTGTGTTATAAGTATAACAAAAAGGATAAGTGGTACGTGGATACTCTCAATAATTGTTTTTTTACTTTTTTTTGCCACTTTGTCTAACCGCCATCATGCATTAAAAAAAAACATCCTACACAATTCAAGAATTGTGCTGATATAACTAGAAATCATGACTTGGATGGTGGCACTTTCTTTATTAACTGAATTGACTAATCGAATCACGACATTTTGCGTTTTTGTTTTTGTTTATGTTTTTGTTTTGAAGAGAGGATGGTGAATCGGATGAACAGGGCAAGCAGTCCCTCCGCATCAGAACCTTATCAACTCCAGGAACGTATTTTTTTCATCCATGGAAAGTTTAAACAAAGGTATCTGGTCGAGCTTGGCAGCGCATTCTATCAATGACAACTGACTTGCCAACTTGTTAAAAGAAACGACTGGCTTTATAGAGCTTTGCATGCCTTGGCCTCTCGCAGGAAGTGAACTGCTTTACTCGAGGCTTTAGGAATTGTAAACCACAGGGAGGGAATAGATTTTCAGTTCGAGCCTAGGAATATGACCCTCGTTTCTTAGATTGGAGTTCCTCCTGCAACGCTGTAGAGATAGAGTTACATGCATTTCCTAGTTTAGAATAAAGGCAACATCAACACCGAATGATTATCTACCACATAACATTTGACACTTGAATGATCAGTGCAAGATAAACAGGAGAAAGCGTAGACAATAGAACTGAAGTGTTCTTTTCCCTTTTGTTTATTTCCTTTTTCTTCTCCCCAACCTCTCCAATGGGGTTACAACACACCCCCCCCCCCGGTTTCAAAAGATGACGTCCTGACTGATAAATATGAGCTTGAGAAGATTTCAACTGGCTGGTTCATATCTGCAGACACAGTCGTATATATTTCCTTCGATCAATTTTTCTGCCAGCCTTTGATTCTTCACCATTGCAAGCTGCATTAATGAGATACGTCCACATATTAGATGGAAATACTCAAAAGTCAAAATATAAATAGATGCCTGAGTTGGCGTCTTGAATGCCATTTCCTCGAACATTTTAGAATGTCAGAAGATAAACTACCACAAGGCCACGCATGAAGCACTTCAATGGTAAAAGAAAAGCACCATTTTAACTCTCCATAGAGTGTTACCTTCAAAGCCTCACATTTAAACCGAGCATTGAAATTCGTGTGAAGAGCTCTACCCATCCCTTCCAATACAATCTGCGCAGCACAAACTCCAACATGTGATTACAGTTGCACTCATTTGTCCTTTATTTTATGCTTGGAGCAGTTTTTTCTCAAAATAAAGAGAGGAAAAAAAGAAGTTAAGGCAAACCGATATACTTGAACATGGGGACTTTAACAAAGTTAAGCACTGATAAAGATTTTGATAATAGGATCCAGAGCCATACCAAATCAGCATCCTTTGCAGCGGCAGCAAGCTCAGAGCTGACCTGCCTCAAATCAATGCACGGACTCCCACACCCATTCTCAACAACCATCAAGGGAACTGAGGAGGAATTATCTTTAGAACCATCTGAAGTGTTTATCATTGCATCAACAAGTAGGCCACCTGCTTCAGCAGCTCTGCGAAGAATGTCACAATGCTGTGGAATAGGAAAATCAGTTTCCTCACTTTTGTTTACTGGCATAATTCATGGCATTGTTCAAGTAAATGCTACCCAACAACGAGTTCTGCAACTCCAACACTAACATAGACTATGAATTACATCTTTTCTGCTTCCTGAATTAACCCCCTGAAAATTCTCCAATCAATTTCTTGAACCATGGTCGTAACTGTGCTGTTCTTTAGTTGACTTAAAATATTTACAGTTTTTATTTACCAGACTGCATAACGTAGGAGCATTGACATGAATTAAAAATTTTCCACTTTATCATGGTGAGTTCTTATGAATCCATGTGCAGAAAGAAAGTTAACAAATGCCTAGACATTTATCAGTTTGAAAAAAAAAGACATGCGACCACACAATTCGTGTGAACATGAAGAAGAGAAAAACAAAGACACTCGGACAAATAATTTTAAAAAAGAGAGAGATAAGAAGTTTGCAAAGCATCAAGCACGTGGCCAAACCTTTGCAGCCTCAGCGACAATGTCAGGAAGCTCCATAGCTGTTACATCATTTAGTGCTGGAAGGGAGTTTGCAACCAAAACAACCTGCATAAACAAAATGGTGGGTAGTGCACAAATTATTGAAAAGTCTTCTTTCACTAGCATCACGGAAAGGCAGACTTACCTCAGTTCCATGACGGAGGAGTTCCCGTGCTAGGGGAAGCATCCCTAAAATAACATCAGCACCTGAGTTGTCCACAAAAAGTAAAGCTCGCTTATGAGGGCAAGGCTTCTTATCTCCAGACCCCAACATTCTTTCTTTGAATGCATCAAAGTCATCCACCTGGATACCAATACGAGCAAATAATTGATTCAACATGCAATGCAAATCATGTATTCCCATTAAAAAATATATATTTATTTCTCCATTTACCCGCCAAGGTCTTTGCATTTTATTGCGACTCATTCTATAGATTTCTATGATTGTTCCTTTGTGATAGAGTTCCACACAAGCACGAGATCCCCAGTCAAATATGTTTGCAGCTAGAACACCCTCAATTAATGTAAGCAATCGCGTCTCCTGCAAGATAAAGAGGATTTTAGGTGATAGAAAGTTACTAGGTGAATCAGCATTATCATGCTAGAATGACAGCACAAAATTTCTGTCATAACTGTCAAATTAACTCTTGGTTCCAATTGGGAAAAGAAGAAAGGGGAAAGGAAGAAGGTTAGGATCATAATTAGACATACCTCTGTCATGCTATCAAGCTCCACCAACAGGTCAGGTAACACAGCGAGTGATGCCTCATTTTCTCTGTTTGCATTCAAAACCAAGAATCAATAAATGAACAGGAAGAAAAAAAGTACGTGCAACACACTATAACTGTGTTGCTACATCCTCTTCATCCTCATACATATAGCTTTCAGATGTTACGTAAATTGCATAAAAAAATTACCATTAACAAGTTGGATAATACAAGTGATCAGGCAGGGTACTCTCAGAAGCCCTAGGAATATAATTTTTTTTTCAATTACAGAAAATCATTGTTCAGTTTGTATGATAACAATAATAGGCGTCTTAACATTTTCCACTCTGGCATGGATATGCCTCTTTTTATACATACTCTGATCAGATTAACAAGTGTAGATCATAAACAAAGTTGTGAAGGAATTGATAGAGAAACTAAGTTCAAATAATTTCCAGAGGCTGTTTAAGAAAGAATGTGGTTACCTCTGTTTTATGCTTCTATATGCGTCCACAAATCGGAATTCTCTCAAGCACTCTTCCCTTAGTTCCAAGAGATTGGCCAATCCTAACTTCCCATATGCTGCAGGCTCCTCCATCAACCTATTTAGTGTTGGAAATTGGTAAATGAAGAAAAATGGCCTTCATAACATGAAGATAATGTCAAGAAAGATATCCAACTGAACAGCAAAACAAAACAATGAAAAAGAATGACACTGCAAAATTCTTATTGTGCAGTGATGATTTGAAACAAAACGATTTTGCATCCAGCAGGAACCAAAACAAAGAGTGACCAGAAAATTGAGGGAATGGGTTATTCATCAGTAAATCATCAATATTAACAAAACCGTAGAAGATGCAAAGATGGGACCAGCACTTCAGTCCCATATTAAAAAACATTACAATGTACAAGTAATCTAAACAACATACTTGAAGTTCCAACTTTAGAATAAAGAAACTCTTCAATAAATGTATAAAAATAATGTAATAGAATGTTTACCACTATTCTAATTACCTTGCCAAGTGAGCAGAAAATGCACGAGCAAAAGCATCACCTCTTCTTTTAGAATCATCCGTTCCACCTTCACTAGCCACTGCCTACAAAATTTCACATTAAGCTCTTAATATATTTCTTATGACATTATGGACAATCAAACTTCTTATTTTTCTAATTATTCAAAAAAGAAATTAACTGGCATTGTGTGTCAGGATGGTAACAGTCCTGGGCTCATAACCCAAAAGTATTGTGGGATAGGAGTGTCCACATATTTCCAACCCATGACCTCAAGTAGGATTAGCTTTTCAATCAACCAAGAGACTAAATTATTACGTCGACAATCAAAATTTGCATCTTCTGTACACGAGATTCTTCAATTTCAAGAACAGTGCTAATTACATGTAATGGGGGTACATATTCTTAATTTTATATTTAATAACAGAGTACAAAAATTTCACAGGCTGATCTATGTTGACTCTGCGCATACAAGTTGATGCATGATGACTCTGTGCGCGCACAAGTGCAAGCGTGGGGGTTATGTGTATGTGTGCAAGAGTAAGTGAGAGAGATTTATGACAATATTGATGGTTACCTTATCAACAAGATCTGGCAAATGGTCAGACAGCACAGTGAACCAGTACCTACATTGACATACAAAATCAGCTGGGAAACCTTCGTATCATGCATATGTGAAAGCAGAGGATAAACTGTATTGAAATAGTTTCAATCAGGGATAATCAAAATATGTAGCATATTCCCAGAGTTTACTCACTCTAATTCACTGTGATCTGCGAGGTCGATAGTGTTAGGCTCATACCTGTTGGAATGAAATCAGTTTGCTTCACAAAGTTAGATGGAGGGGTGACTGATGAATCACATATTTATGGCATAACAGAAAAAAAGGCAATAATTGTTTTTTTTTTCTTTTGCAAATTCAAGCTTTACACTTGTTATATTAATTGAATTCTTTGAGAATGGAGAGAAAAAAAAGCCAAATTCTCTATACAATATTTTTGCTCCTCAATATGTTGGCAACATTATGTTCATGGGACAAGTTAATGCCACAATAGAATAAGATTTTATTAGTCTAGGATACTAATTTAATAATTGAATCAAACCACTCAGAACAGTGAAAGCATTTATGTTTAGAGAGATTATCTAATGGAGTGTTTAGCAATACCAGTGTACAATTTTGCATACATTTTTGGGTCTGCCAATTGTGGAAACACCTCCAGTGTGGGTACAAGATGCAGAACACCAACATTTAATGCACTGGCATCAGAACGTAGAGTACCACCTTTGGATGAAGGAACTTCAAAGCCACCAAGCCCAGTGGTTCCAGATGAAGCCATTGGTACAGGAGCAGTAATCTCAGTTCCCTTCTGCACAAACTTTTCCATCCATGAAATCTGCATT
>Ga0325414_1005557_pt1 | contig 13353 bp, 7 predicted proteins | sample PopdelMetagenome_8_FD_206183 | JGI IMG/M metagenome (GOLD analysis project Ga0325414, IMG submission 206183) | Populus deltoides microbial communities from Bellville, Georgia, United States - Leaf-PdKOR-R3 | ecosystem: Host-associated > Plants > Phyllosphere > Phylloplane/Leaf | place: USA...
CCTAAGTTGACTCGGACAATTTGTTTCAAATCTTGATCAATTTTTTTAAATGATTTTTTAATTTCATTTTTCAACATTGTATTGATTGGAAAATAGTCTTTGTATTTTTTTTTCAATTTGCTTTTTATGGGGATAACCTAATCTCATGATCCTAGTTGACTCAATTTATATTTTTTTATATTTTATTTTACAATTTCACCATCAAACAACTCAATCTTCTTCTTCTTCTATTTATTTATTTTTTATTCAGTTTCATATTTTAATTTTAGGTTGTTCGGGGATTGAGTTTCATAGTTTATTATAGTTTGTTTTATGTGGTGTTATCCCAATCTCCTGGATTTAGATTTTTTTTCCCGATTTCAATCATTAACATTAGATTTTTTGAAAAGTGGATCATTGTAATTTTTTATTTGTTTTTTATGAATTTACATTGGTCTCATGAATTAAATTGCGAGTTTAATAGGTCACCACATGTTGTTTTAGATTTTTTTTCATTGATTTTTTTATTTTATTTTCAATCAAACTCTGCAATTTTTTTATTTGCTTTCTATGAGTTTATCCTGATTTTATGACCCCCGCTGTATATTTGTTATGTTGACTTAAATAGTTTTTTTATTTAATATTTATTTTATTTTATTTATTCAATATTGATTTGATTATGAATTGAATTTTATAATTTATTTTAATTTTATTTCTATATAGTTATCATATTTTCATGATTTAGATTACAAATTCAATATATCAACTCGATTTGATTTAATATGTCGTTATCTTGATATTTATTTTAAAAATTTTAGAGATGTTATCAAATAAACATTATATTTTTAGTTTATGATTAAATTTTTTTATTATAAAATATGTTAATAATACCTAGTTATTTTTTTATGCTATAATTTTTTTTTTTGATAAACCCACGATATAACTTGTGCCAATTATGCAGTAGCCAGTAAAACTCGATGTATAGTTTACTTGATAATTGCATATGATGGTAATTCTCGAGGGGGAGGGGGACACGAGGATCCAATTTCATATAAAACAAAGGAGTCACCCGATAATAAAATAATCCAAAAGGTCATCTTTACCAAAATATAAGCTGCATGCAACGTTTGAATCACACGCGCAAACCAAGCGAATAGACTTTCGCTTTACCCAAAACACTCCCATTAAATCCTGCCATCATTTTCCAAATCGTATAAAATTCCCCGGATTTATATACCCACCAGTGAAATACCAGCAAACACCCTCACCTTCTCTCAACTCCCTCCCTCCCTCCACTCCGAGTAAACTAGAACTTAACCAGCCTCTCCCTCCCTGCTATTGCTAACCCCAAACACCCCAAAACCTTCTCAACACTTCCCTCTCACTGATGGGTAGAGCATCCAAATGGTTCCGTGCCGTTCTCGGCCTCAAAAAACCCGACCCACCACTAGACCACCCCGTAACAACTCGTTCTAAAGAAAAAAGGAGATGGAGTTTCGTGAAGTCCCACCGTGAAAAAGACCAACACCATCACCAACAGCAACAACAAGAGACTGAAGCCGTTAAAGCAGGCTTTTTGTACGGGCAGGAGTTTGAGGAGGACCCGAACAAGCATGCGATCGCTGTAGCTGCTGCTACTGCTGCAGTTGCGGAGGCTGCAGTTGCTGCCGCGCAGGCAGCTGCAGAGGTGGTGCGGTTAACAAGCAGTGGGAGGTGTGTTGATAACAGTGTTGCGTACGTTAGTGGGAGTCCTGGCTTACGTGAAGACTTCGCTGCTGTTAAGATCGAAGCTGCTTTTCGTGGCTACCTGGTAATATAATTCGTCTCACGTTTTTTCCTTCACGTTTATTCCTTTATTCTATCCTGTATAAGAATTTTATTTATCTTTAGTTAGTCATGTGTTTTCGCCAATTTTGCTGGGATTAGCGCTATTTAGTCATGAACCTTTTATCTTGAAAAGATGGGATGCATGTTACAGCTGCCTGCTCTACAAAGTTACTAAAACAACGTCGTTTTCACTCTTACAGTGTTATTTTTTCTTCCTGCATTGCACTGTCACCTGAGTTGTTCTGCTCTGTCTTTATGCTTAAAGAATCCAGTGTCCGAATAAAATTGCATTTGGGAGGTTCTTTTTTCCATTTACAAGTCCTTTAATTGAACTATAAATGGAGCCAGTTTTTATATTTGTACTTGTGTGGTCACCAGACTACCATGTACAGGGCCGTGAATCCGTGTGGAACTAAAATTTTGACTTCCTTCTATCTTGGTTGGGATGTTCAACGTTGAAAGAAAATAATCCGGTTCTATTTTTGGTCTGGATCTAGGAGGAATAATTTCAAGCGGTACCATGCCATGGTGTTCTTTTATGTAATTTCAAAGACATTGTACCCAAGTCTTTAACTAGTTATCCCTGTGAAGCTTCATGATTTTTTTTTATTATTATTATCGGTGTGCTTGTTTAGTTGATTGGTATGTTTGTAGCTTAAATGCTTTTGATTTCATGTGGAAATTGCTGTACAGGTGCTTTCTTTTGGACCACTAGCGTCTGTGATAATAACTCTATCAACGAGATGCTCTATTTAAAAAGATGGGTTTGTCTAATTCCAGTGTTACATTCCAAACTGTAGGGCCAAGCTCCCATTGTCAACAGTTGTTGGATGGATTTTGGCCCGTAATGCCAATAGGATTGGACATAGAATAGTAGTAAAATTAAGGATATTTGGTAGGTTTTTTTTTGGTTGACAAGGAATACGGAAATTGTTGACACTTGACAGTACACTTTTTTGAGGTTTCTCGTTTCCAAGTATGGTTCAACTCTAAATGCTTTTAGTTGCTGGGTCTTAGGTAAGGGTGGGTACCGAAGTAGCGAAAAAGTGTAAATGTTTCCTTCATGTCCAAAGATGAAAGTTGGGTTAGTTGTTCTATTATGGTATTGCTACGAGTATGTTTGTTTTTGTGTTTAAGGCGGTGTCTTTGAATTTTTTTTTAATTTTTTTTCTTCAAATTAATTTTTTTTATGATTTTATATCGTTTTGATATGCTGATGTTAGATAAATTTTAAAAATAAAAAAAAAATTATTTTGATGATTTTCAAAACACAAAATACTTTAAAAAACAATCACCACCACCACAATCACAAACACTACCCAAGTCAAGGCCTGTGGAATACTTTATTGTTGTAGTTTGTGGCTCTATTAATACTCGTTGGACGGTTAGGATTCCTTGGGCGGCTATGTTTTCTTGGGCATTTTAGGGTCTACTGTAAATATACATCATATAATTCTATTTTGACATAGTGAAACATAAAAGCTCCCTACTCCTGTGGATATAGGCACATTGCCGAACCACGATAGATCTTGATCTCTTTCTAGTTTCTCTACTATTCAATATTCATCAAAGACTTTTCACAACATTTATCTTTTCCCTCGGGGGAGGGCGGATAGTGAGATGTCATTGTCTTCTATAATGGATGTAGTGTCAGATGGGATTTTCAATTGGGATTTTCTCTAAGGCTTCAGTCCTGTTTCCTTTTAAAATCTTAATTGGTGTGAGATGTTCTGTTTAGCGCCATGATTTCAAGCTGTCTGTCAAACTGATGATCCTATAGTGAATGTAACAGTGTGAAACTATGACCAGCTCGAGATGCCTTTTTTTTATTATTATTACATGTAACAAATGCGTACTTAATTAAAGGATTGGACATTTCTGCTCGAGCATTAAATGCAATGCGATGATTGTTAGGCTTTGAAGTATTGGTGTATGTTTGATAAAGCAGCTGAAGGTGATTTTTCCCTAAAAAAGCACGAATTTGAAGGGTTTTTTTAGGTGTTTTTGGATGATTTTTATATCCTTATATTAAAATCATTTAAAAATACTTAAAAAACATCAACTTCATGTTTTTTCATACAAGGAATGCTTTAAAAAAACCCAAACGGCAATGTTAAACTGGCTTAACTTGGTGACTTTTTACTGGATTAATCTAGGCAAGGAGAGCGTTAAGAGCATTAAAAGCGTTGGTGAGGCTTCAGGCACTGGTAAGAGGTCACCTTGAGAGGAAGCGAACAGCAGAGTGGCTTCATCGAATGCAAGCATTGCAGAGAGCGCAGGCTCGAGCACGTGCAGGACGTGCCCAAATTTCTGAATGCTCCCACTCAAGCAGCAAGTCTTCTCGCTATCACCTCCCTGTAAGCGGAACTCAATTTTCCCTCCCATATTTGAATTCCTTATGCTGGAATTTTTTGAGAAGTGAATTGCTTTGCTCATGGACTCAAGGCTACTTTTCTTTAGAGCTGTAGACTAGCTTTCTTTTTGGCTTTAGACACCGTTAATTAAGGTGCATATATTATTTATGGTTTTGAATGATGTAAGCTTGGTGGGTTTGGTGAGGGTGGTTATAAAAAATCAATGAGCCATATTATACAATAAAATCCACCTTCAAAAATGGCTGTGGTGCTCATGAAATTGGCTTATCGAAATTTTTTTAGAAGCAGATAACTGTATGCTTAGACTGTATTTCTATGTGCTTGTACCAACTTTCCCTAGGTTATGTGTTGCTGATCATATTTAAACTACCTCCAGGGTCTGCCAACCCATGAAAAATCCGAGCATGCCATACGTGTTACGATTGGAAAATATGAAAAATCATCAATGCTTGAGGTATATTTATCCTGTTCTCCTTGGATGATTATTCAACTGTTAAAATCCTGACCTTGCACTTGTGGACCTGTTTTCGACATTTACAGAGAACTGGGTCAAAATCTAAAGGCAGAGAAATTGCCGATCAAGATGTTGCACACTTATCCTTCAATTGGTCAGAACATGGAATGGATGGTAGAACATGGGATCATCAAGCCCCTTCGCCAGGAACTGGCCCCATTGATGATGACAAGATCCTTGAGATTGATTCTGGAAAACCACATATTACTCCTAAACGTAGAAATCTCTTTCACCCTTCTCACCTTTCCTTGTCTGCGGATCAGTATAGCCATAGTTTCACAACATCAAAAGGCTCCACAGTCCATCAAGCAGTTCCAAGCCCCTCATCTGGCGAAGTTCAATCTTTCAGTCCATTGAAATTCTCTCATGAGGTTGAGGAAGCATTTTGCACCGCTGATAATAGCCCGCAATTCTACTCTGCATCATCAAGGGGTGGCAGTGGTAAGAGAAGTCCCTTCACTCCCAGTAGGAGTGGTGGCTCTAGAAGCTTCATGAGTGGATACTCTGACTACCCAAATTATATGTGTAACACTGAATCTTCAAGGGCTAAGGTGAGATCTCTAAGCGCTCCAAAACAAAGACCCCAGTATGAGAGATCCAGCTCAACCAAGAGATACTCGGTTCTCGGCTTTGGTGAACAAAGATCGAGTAGTGCACAGAGTGCTTCTGCCTTGCGTGCAAGTTTTACAAGTAAAGCTTACCCTGGATCTGGTCGCTTGGACAGGCTGGGAATGCCTGTCAGGCAGAAATACTAAAACGAAGTTTCAATGGTTTTAGTTTCTGGAGTAGCTTCTAATCTGGGTAACAAATGAGCGTGACGTATTTTATACTTGATTTGTCTTAGATTAATGTATGTTAACTGTCAAGTTGTTTATGTTGGTGGCTAATTAGTATGATCACTAGACGCTAAGAATCCAATGGAAATCATCCATGTAGTGTTTTTGAACTCGTTTTCTGTATCAAGGGTAAAATCAAGCTTAACCGGAAGTGTCAATTCCTGAATCCATATGTATCAGGCTTCTCTTCTAAATCTTTTCTGCCATTTACCATCATTTCTGAAACAGAAAGTAGTGATAGATTTGAACTGAAACCGGTTATTGTCCTAAAACCAATTCAGCAGTGCGATCTCGTGAATTAAACTGGTGAATTAAACAGTCAATACTGTCAAAGTTTTAAAGGTAGCTCATGCCCTACAAGGGATTTAGGAGATCGCGTTTGAAGAACATGTTTGAGGACATGGGAAAGATAATGTTGGTGGTTGTGATGGTCACAAGTCAGCTAGACATGGCTACGGTCCTATGACTCCGTGTGGTCAATTAATGCATCTTTATCAGTACATCTTACATTCAAATGGAAACATTGAATTGCCCCATGCCATGCCATGCCATGCAATGCATTAGGGCAGGTCCCCAATCTGATTAGGACGTCTTATACCCAAGTAGAAATTTCGAGTAGCTCAATGCAATGTCCAGCTCTTCCCTTGTTCAACCACAAGCTCTTGAGTGGCCCAACTATTTCACAGCTCTGTTGACTGTTGTGTGGTGGTCATGAACTCGCTACTATCAAAGAGAATCATTCAGCTCTGCTGCAATATATACATGTATCAGCTAAGGTTGTGAACTGCGTTTCGTTTCGGCTGGAATGGCTCTAATCGTTTAGGATCTCAAGTTATTCTAGATTTCTCCGTCAAATTCTAGATTTTTCCGGTGATTTTGGCATCTCCATGGCTATTCATTAAAGAAAAAAAAATAGTTAATTTCGGATAATAACTTTTATTGCTTGTATTTTTAAAAATATAAATTTTTTTTATTTATAATATTTAATTTATTAAACTTTTATTTTAATTAGTTCTACGGTGGAAAAAATTTGACAATAATATTCCAGGACTTTAAAAATTTACAATTTGAGTTTTTAATGGGTTTTTTAGTATAACTAGGTGTTAGATAAATTAGAATATATTTGGATTCATCTACTTTTAAAAGAGAAATAAGTTAGAGCTCGAGAGACTAAGTGATTTATGTTTTTTTTTTTTTTGAAACATTACTTTTTCAATATTTTGACATTTTATTTATGTTGAATTCTTTACTTTTAATTATTTAAAAATATTTTAAATTTTAAAATTATATTTAGATGCTTGACATTATGTTTATATTGTATAATTTGAAGTTAATTTAACTTTAAATTTGAATTGAAATCATGTATATTAAATTAATATTTTAAATTACACACACAATACAAGATCTTGAAATAAAACATTTAAGTAGTCCAGAACTAAAATTTATTGTTCCAATAAAAAAAAAATCAATTGGAACGGAATTGACAACTCAACTAAAGTAAAATAATATTTTTTTATATTTTTGTTTTGTTTCTTTTAATATTGAAAACACGTCTTGTTTATAAATTTATATTTTTCAAATATTAAAAGTAAATAAATGAGAGAGAGAATGAGATCTTTATTTATTATGTAATTAATTTATCTTTAGTATTAAAAATACATCTTATGTGTAAGTTTATAAATTCTAAAATATTAAAAATAAACAAATTGGTTTTTTGATATTTTTAAAATTTAAATCAAGTCCTCCATGGACTTAATAAACTTGTTATTAGGTCCATGATGCATACAAAATATAAAATTTTTTTTTTTTATTTTCAAGAAATACTAAATCATGTAATATATTTTTGGTTTTTTCTTTTTTTTTCTAATTTTTATATTTTTTGATTAAAAATAGGCACATAATGTTTTTGGAAGGACTTGGTCATATTTAATTAAAAAAGATTTTTTTTGAAATATTAAATGAATTTATTTAATATTAAAATTACATCTTACGCATGTTTACTTTATATAAAATAAGGACTAGTCACGAACCTTAAGGGAAACCTTGAGAAAACAATACAATATTAAGAACCTGTTTAGTATTGTGGTAGCGATTGTTATTAAAATAATTATTTTTTAATTTTTAAAACTTATTTTTAATATAAACACATCAAAATAATTTAAAAATATTAAAAAAAATTAATTGAAAATAAAGAAAAAAATAAAAAAATTTAAATTTTTTCAGAAATATTTTAAAAATATATAAACAAACATGTTTTTGGGTAATTCAAAGGTGAGAAGCCGAAAACTCATGATATATTATGTCGGCAGCCCAAACTTAGGGCCTGCAACTTGCAAAGGTGTAGACTAATGATTGAAGAAGAATGACCCAAAGTCGTCATTTTAAACTCATGCAAAAACCCTTCAGCCCATCTTCCCAAAATGAAGACCGAAGAAAGCATGCAAGCTTAGTCTACCCTTAAATCAACTGGCCCAAGCCAAGACAAACCAAATTTACATTGAAGCATGGAAAGCAAAGATCTCATAGAACAGCATAGTATTTATTACCATGCAAGACAAGCATGTAGAGAGGCCTCGATTCTTTGCCATTTTAAGCCTGACACAAAAGCAAACGCCCTGCTCTACCTTCCACTCCTTCAGATTTTAAGATCAGCAGGACCAAACTTTATGAAAATGGAAAGAAAGCATTAACAGGAAGGAGAACTTTACTGCATGATTTTGTTTTCTTAAAAGGAAAATTTCCTGTTTTACTTTACTGTTTCAACACATGCCATTTTCATCAGCACAATACGATTCATTAAAGCGAAAGTCCTTCTCTGTGATCTCAACACAGCACGACAACACCTCATAAACTCAGTTCTCCTAACCAGGCTGCCATACATGCTGTCATGTGAATGCAGTACGACCAAGATACCAATGGGTTTCCTCCTATAGCTCACATCCTTATCCTAAAAAAAAAACAGGGAAACACGTACGAGAATATGTAAGAGATTGGAATGTAAAGAAAGGAGGAAACTTTATACTTGCCGCGATGGAAGAAACCTGGCGCTAAGAAATCAAGTGTTGGTGGAAATGGAACGTAATCATTTTTTTTTTGTTTTAATTTTTTTTCCGACTAATTCTTTCAGTAAATAGCAAGGGAATATTTCCATCGGTTTTACCAGTGAAAATATTTTCTCAATATTTTCATTTGTATTTATTAATTTTCTGTCAATGATTCACATGATAGCTTTGCACCTTAATTGAAAATGATACACAACTCTGTTCCAAACCTCTTATCGCCATCAAATCATTTCCTTTTCTTCTCAAACTAGACAGGAGCAAGCTTTTTAGCTTTAGGATAGAGCCAATGTATGTTTAGACGTCCCTTTTTAATTTCTGTGTGCCCCACCTCTTGAAAATAAGACTTTTTTGCGAGGGATGAAAGATGATATATGCTTAGGATGGTTGTTGTTGTTCAGTGTTGTTTGAAATATGGTATGGACTGTGGGTTGAGTAGGGATGCCGTTTGTGGTTTCAGAACTTAAAAAAACTAAGGTTTATGAGCTTGGGTTTTTCTAGTCCCCCCTCTACAACGAGAGTTTTCTAGTCCCTTCTATGGGAAAAGAAACAGACTTAAAACGATCCTCAGCTAAGGAAATCTTGGCTGTTTATTTTTGTGTTTTAATATTTTTTATTTTAAATTAATATTTTTTTAATATTTTTAAATCATGTGATATTAAATATAATTTTTTTTAAAAAAATATTATTTTAATATATTTATAAATAAAAATTATTTTAAAAAATAACTCCAACCACGTTACCAAATAAATAGAGTTGGAATGTCGTGGCACTCTCCATCCTAATGTTACAATATTCACGGAGGTTTATCGCTACAAATTAATTTTTTCCCCTTGCCTTTCTCTCTCTTTTCCTGACTTTCATTCTAGCCCCTTGAAAATTATATAACAGCTTTTTAATTTGTTGATTATTCATGTTTGGTTAGTTTTTCTTTTATTATGTTTTTTTTTATTTTAAATAATTTGTAAAATTAATTTGTCTTTTCAATTCATCCCTTTTTACTTTTTTTCTCATCATTTTATTGTTATTTTTTTTTATTTGAAATAGTTTTTTAAATTAATTTTGTTTTACAATTTCATTATTCTTCTGTTTTTATTTCATATCAAATTTAATTCTTATTTTTTTAATCATTAATTTTTTCTGTTGCTTTTTTTATTTTTATTTTTTTACAGTTTCATCTTTTAACATTTGTTTTTTTATACATATAAAGTTTTTTTTATTTTTTGTTATTATTTTTTGTCGTTTTATGTACTGCTGTTATATTTTTTTTATTTAAATTACCAACTGATATATCTAATGGCTCACATCTTATATTTTTTTCCTTAGTTTTTTTTCATATTGAGAAAAAATTTGATCTGGAGCGCCGGCCACTGCAACTAAAAACATATACACAGCCTTCAAAGGCTTGATTTAGGCATTGTCGTCGATACTCCTGCCCAAAACCTTTAAGGTATTCGCCGACTTGTGCACTAACGCCCACGATGTAGAATAGGGATAAATAAATCCCATATAATACTAGTATTCCATTCGTTCCAACCTTGAATCATGACTTCTCCAGTATTCCCCACACCAACTCGTTAGGCATTGGTCGGATGATTTCTTCTCTTTAGCTACTCGTTCTCTCTGGAAACTCTCATTACTGAACGAAATCGAACCCTCGAATTCAAAAGTTGTTAGATGTTTGGGCAAGCAAGCAAAAATGACTTGTCATCCTTCAACTAAAATTGGTTGTTGGTGTTTTGGTGCAACTGGTACCGTGTCAACGTCACAGGCCAGAATGTCTCTGGTCTTTTTTTTAAACACTCCACGTATTTCTGATGGCCCATTCAACAACATTAATTCTAGGTTTCTTTATGCTTGACAGCAATGCATTTGTGATGACGGGAAACCATTCTGCGGGTAAGTAGCATTATAATCTCTTTGATGTCCAAGTCAATCGCAGCGTCACTTCCATGTACATATGTGAAAGCGTTTCAAACAAATGAAAAAATGAAAACCAAGGAAAATGGAAGGATGAAAAGAATAAGAAAATTATCAAACAGAAGATGAGATGGGAAAATCTTCATCAGCTCCGGCAGTTCCATTTTGAAGTAGGCACGCAGCTAAGGTAATGGCACCAGCTGCAGTGATCATTCCCGTTTTCTCCTTTAAATAGCATTACCAATGCCAAAGTAAATCTGCAATGTACATAATGGTATAAATATATTAGAAACAAGTTTTTGCACTAATAGAATTTGCTTTTAGAAAACACGCAGATATGCAAATACTTGGTTTCATGAGGATAAGTTGGAGTTTGGGGAGGCCAAAGGAGCATTGAATTAAATCTAGCCCATCTCATTTGCTTGGCTTGAAAACAAAAAAAATAGGGTTTTGAACTTACCCAACAATAAGCAACACCGCAGCAGCTAGCATTAATACATATTGGTAAGCCTTGTGCTTGGATTTTACACGACCATCGGCAGGAGAATGCTGGTTTTTTGCCCACCCAAACTGAGGACGAAGTAGGAAAACAAAGCCGAGGAGAAAACCACTCATGAAACCTCCAATGTGGGCGAAGTTGTCAACATGTGGAAGAATTCCCACGGCTAAGTTAATGGCAATGATGACCACAAGTGTGAGTAGAGCAGCAATCTACAACAATGAGAGTAGTTTTGAGTTGCAAATTATTTGAATCCAGTTTTTTTTTAAAAAAAAAAAAAAATTGAGGCAACCGCACCACAAGCTATCTCTAAAGAATGTCTTGGTCTCATGGTCCTAGTTCCAGGAATAAGTAGCAGGAAAGCATCTATATCTGCTACAATATATTAACCATATGAAACAACCACAAAATCTAAGACCAAAACTAGCAATTCAAGATCACGTAGCTATGGAAAAGCTGAGTGTATGTGTAAATATTTCCTAGGTCAAGTTATTGCTTCCATAAAACACAAGGCCTCATCAATCTTAAGATGATAAGAGAACACAAAACTTTCATATGTATGCAAAAGAAACCAACGGTTAACAGCATACCTTATTAGAATAGATTGTCCAGTTGGTAAGAAGCTCTGACAACATCGCTCCAAGAAGTCCAAACAAAGCACCAGATGCACCGACAGAAATGTTTTGCTGAATAAAAAGTGAAGACAAGATGCTCCCACCAAATCCTGATACTAGGTAGATAATCCCAACTCGCACTGCCAGATTATTTTCCAAAATATATATTAGGATGATCGGATTTTAAATAAAATGGTAAAAACACAAAGATGACTGGAATAAGAACTTGATGATGTGCTTAAAGTGCAACAATAATAATATCCGAGGCATGAGATATTTCCAGTCACTGATTTATAACATTTGCAAGCATGTTGATTTCAACTTAACATGTGAAGAAGGCACGTAATCAACAAGTGCTGATATAAATTGACAGGAGAAGAGAACATGACATACCAAACCCAAATTGCTGTTCAAGACGAATCCCAATAAAGATCAAGCTTAACATATTTGCAAGCACATGAACAACTCCGGCATGCAACCACATACAGGTGATGAGCCTCCACCCTTGATGTCCATGCACTACTTTGTTCCACTTCAGAGATCCCATTTTTTCCAATCTGCACAATCATTGGCATGTAAAGATCAGCGAACAAAATTCTTCTGCCACATGAATTAGAAGGCTGCTTGCAGATACCATATTACTAGCAGTAAAGGCACATCGATTTGAACAAATTGCAACAAATAATTGGTCAGGTAAGAACTTAATGACATGCAACACTATTTATGTCATCACACCCCTAAATCAAACCCATGAAGACACGAATCTACAGCACTTAAGAGATCATATGCATAGTAAGTTTCATTGAATTACATATTAAAATTTAATCCTGTAGCTTTTGATCTATAAACCATATACAGGAACCTATGTTCTGGAAAGTCCAGTACCCCTAAAAGTGGAGGTAATACAGTGAATTTATAAATAGTTTAATGTTCCTCCAGAGCCCTTTGGTGGATAAATTCAACTCCATAACAAAGTAATAAAACTTTTATGGATCACTCTAAATTTCCACACTGCCTTAATACATAAACGCATGAACAAATTTTCAAGATAGATAAAGTGGAGAAGAAGATTCTCAATAATAGCAAGATAAAAAAACATAACCGCAAATCAAATACTTCTTATGAACACCTAGTACTATGTATTGTCATAAAAGCAATTAAGCCCGGGTATTAAATAACAGTATTAAATAAAACTAGTGGCAAGCATAAAGAAAAAATACCAAAATCAGAACCAGTAACTAAGCAAAAGAAAAGATCACCTAAAATCAAATTATAAGAAACCACTACCCAGTATCTCAAAGTCTGAATCCAAAATTAACAAAACTTCACACCCAAATCAAACACAACACCCAGCCAAGAAACAAATCCAAACCCACATGAAAACGCGTATAAAAGCTCACAAATTTGGACAAAATTAAGCAAAGAAAGAAGAAACTTACGTAGCAGCAGATGGGCCAAAGAGGGGGTTTTCCTTCAACGGCTGAAAAGAGAACCTGCCAAGAAACTTAGCCACGCAACTACCTTCAATACCCAGAGAATTTTTAGGACAATCGTTGACATACATGACAACAATAAAAACAGCAATATTTGCAACAACAAACATGGGAATTATCCATGAAGTCCATTGCTTTTCTGCTGTTTCAACATAGTATGAAGGGAAATTTGCGTTATTTCCTCTGTTCTTTGTCCCCCTCTCTAGATCTCCACTTGCCATTGTCTCTCGCTCTTAC
>Ga0325414_1005558_pt1 | contig 13352 bp, 11 predicted proteins | sample PopdelMetagenome_8_FD_206183 | JGI IMG/M metagenome (GOLD analysis project Ga0325414, IMG submission 206183) | Populus deltoides microbial communities from Bellville, Georgia, United States - Leaf-PdKOR-R3 | ecosystem: Host-associated > Plants > Phyllosphere > Phylloplane/Leaf | place: USA...
AGAATATTGGGATTTAAAAGTTTTGTTTACTAAAAACTTGTTTTTAACCCATTTTGACCCAAAACACATAGAAAATATCTTAGAAATCATGATAAACCTATCAATGGCATCAAAAAAACCAAAAACTCATCCTAAAAATCAAAATTAAAAACCAAAAACTCATCCTAAAAATCAAAATTAAGTTGAAATAAAAAATCTATCCGGGTTCAAAATGTTTTTTCACGAACTTTTAAAGGTAAAAAAAAACCTAATATAGAAAAAAAAAAGGTCAAACACTACTAGGCTTGACCTTTTTCTTTAGACCTCGCGCGACTGAGTTTTTTTTCTTTTTTTTTTTTGCATCTTGGGCGAACCATAGTGGCTGGCAAATCAGGGCTTGAGGTTTTTTAACCTCAAAATTTGTTTTTCAATTCATTTTGATAAAAAAACACAAAAAACACCTTATGATTCATGATCAACCTATCCATGACATCGAAAAAAATCAAAAAACCGTTCTAAAAATCGAAATTAACCTGAAAAAAAAATGTATCCAAGCTCAAATTTGTTTTTTTAAGAACTTTAAAGGTAAAAACACGTAATGTGAACTCTTTTTATTAAATGAAATCATTTGACACAAATATTAATTGTTTTGGTAGCCTAATCAGGGTCAACGATTTTTCTCTCTTTATCGCAGAAATTCGATGACCCCTCTCTCTCCTCTCTCAAATCAGGTTTTAAAAAATAACAAAAACAAACTTTAATTGGAAAAATATGAAGGTACTGAATATATATAATTTTTAAAGTATGAGGAGTAAACTAACTTTTTGTGTGAATTTTAAAATTATCACCAACTTGTGGCATGTTTTCTATTTTGGCCTCCTGTTTTTCAATTTTAATTTTAGTCAACAAATTTAACTCAATTGCCCTTGAATTTGGCCTAGAAAGGATATACTTGCATAAAAAAAGTGAGCAACAAATTGATAAAAAAGAAAATTTATGAACAATAAATCCACAATAAAATATAAAAAAAGATGCACAATCTAAAAATTTGATATCTACTGCAATGGTTTAGATCAGATGTTTTTGAACTTCCTTGGGGGTTGTCTGTTCATTTCTTGAAAAATAGTTAAAAGATAGCTTTGTCCCTGACTTTAAAAAAATTAAAACTTGTGTCCATGGATGTTTTGATATTTTCACCTTGATTTTTATGTTAATTTCATGACAACCAATGGTGATTTGATCTTTTAATGTCAATTAATTAATTAAAAAAGCAAAAAGTTAGGGCGTGTATTCTTTATGCGCTAGTGCTTGTCATCTTTGTGGCGCATGTGATGCCTCCTGAAGGTGATTTGTCATCACTAAGTCTTTTCCCCTGTTTTTTCTCTCTCTTACCCTGAAAAATAATGATTGATTCTCTTTGTTAGTGATATTTTAACTTCAATCCTTAATCTTTTTATTTTTTATTTTTATCATTGATCTTTTTGTTAAAATTTTATTTCTTTTAAATTTAAGCTTTTAATTCTAATTTATCATATATAATTTTTTTTAATTTGGTCATTTTTATTTTTATTTTTAATTTTTTTCCTAAGCTATTTTGTAAAAGTTTTGATGATTTTGAATTTCATCTTTCCATCCAAGTTTATATGGTATTATATTTTCTAATTTGATCCCTATTCTTTTGATTTATTTTTTTATTTTGTTAAATTTGTTTTCCTTTATAATTTAACTCTCAAATAAAAACTTTGCTCTTGCACTCTATTTTATCTTTTATTTTAATTTTCACCATCATTGTTTTAATTTTAATTTTTAATTTTAGATCTTTTTGTGTAATTGATTTTTTCTCTCTCGATTTTATCCTTTAGAATTTCTTTTCTTTTCTTTTTTGGGGAGGGGGGTAGGGTGGGCTTTAAGGTTTTATCATGTATGGTTTTTCCGGTCGTGTTTGAAAAGTTAATACGGGTTAACGTTTCTTTTTCTTTTTTTGCTTATTTTCTTTGAAGTTTTCGTCGTTCAACATTATTTTTTTATTAAAAAATAGCCTTTTGGTTTTCTTCAATTTTTTTATTGGATCATCCTGATCTTATAGCATGTGTCACATGTTTTGTGGGTTAACCACGGTTGGGTCGCCCTTGTTACCCTGGTTACATGTTTATTATATTAACTTGGTTTGACTTAAACCAACTTTTTTTTTTCTCTTTTTTTATCCAATCACATACTTTCAATGTTTTTTTTTTTTAAATATCATGGTTTTTTTTTTTAAAAGTGTGTGCTTACTATCCTTGCAAAATTTTTTATTCTCTAATTAAAATGAAACCACCTTGTTAAACCTGGTGTGAGTTGGAGCACATCATAGCATGTGTCATAACTAGTTTTGATTTTAAGGTAGTGTTTGGAAACACGGTTAAAATCATGTTTTTTAAAAATTAAAAAAAAATTTATATAATTTTTTATGTGCTGATATTAAAAATATTTTTTAAAATATTATTTTAATATATTTAAAAAAAAAACATTTTAAACTATAATCACCACTGCATTACTAAACAATCCCGAAATACATTTGCCCGGGAATGGACATGGTATGGCTGGCTATGGCTGCAGATCTATACCCTGGGGAAAAGGGTAAGGACCAAGCGAATACTACTCGAATGGTGTGCTGCCTACACAAGTCCGGCAACTTTCTTGAAAGATCAACTTCTTTGAGAATATAGTTTATAGGGTGGGCGGGGGGCTCAATTGGGGAACCGAGTAGAAATGGCAATGCAGAAATCAAATCAAGCACCAAAACAATGATTAATAGATTGAATTCTACCATAAAAAAATTATAAATACTTCTCAAAGACACAAGTCTTTTCCTTCTTGCATGCTGAAGAATACACAAACTTGCAAGTTTAATAAGAGAAAAAAAGATGATTCTAAATAAATTAAAATTCCTCTCTAATTATCTTTCTCTAACACTAAAACAGGTAGCTTGCAACCGGGAAGATCAATATAAACTGAATCCGAAAAACTGGCTAATGATAAGGCCGAGGCCGAGGGAAATTGCTACAAGGGAAGAAGCCCATGTCAGTTTCTCTGTTATTCTGGGTATTCGGTCTTTTAATGCTTCACTACACGACCCTATAAACACCGTGTAGCTACCCATTGCAACCACAGTTCCAAACAAGAACATGATTAGAAATGCAGCTCCGGCCAAACGAGAAGGCAATGCCAGTGCAGGCAACACCATCATCAATGCATCTGGCTGTAGCCCATGGACAATACCCGTAGCAAAAGTAGCAAAACCGACCCTTTTCTTCTTCCCTACAGTTGGGGTTTCTAGTGCTTCATAGACACTAACATCACGCTCACCATTTTCTAAGGCAACACATGGAGTTGGGACTTCCGAGGCCTCCCTAATACCCATAGCACCAATAACAAGTAGAGTTATACCGACCACTCTTGTGCCCCATGTTCTGATAACTTCAATGTGGAGTCGGTCCTTTAAGAGTAGAAAGAGCAAGCCAAATATGACCTGACCTGCATCGTGCCCACAACCCCAAAGAGCTCCAACAGCAGCGCTTTCCATCCGGGATCGACCGATTGAGAGTGGAGCCAAAGCAGCAAGGTGGTCAGGCCCTGACAATGTGTGTAAGCAACCAGCAAAGAAACCAGCCCAACCACTGTTCAGTAGTTCAGTTCGCATAAGTTTTGCCCCAGCAGCAGCCCCCACGGTCTTGGCAGCAGTTTGGAAGGTTGCAAAAGCTGGAAAAGCGAAAACTGGGAGGATTAAGAACATAATAATACCAGAAACTACCACGAATATCCCAAGAGTAGCTGCCTGCAGCATTTTGAGAATACAACAGATTTAACAATTTTGACAAGATAAATATGGAATTATAAGAACATAATCTGGCAGTTCAATAAAAAAATTCAGCAAAACAGTAGGCATGTTCAAATTCTAAATTCACAAAGAGGAGTCTGAAATTCCTTTCAAGTGGAACTGAAAGGTCCTAAATGCAGGAAATAAAGAGACTGCAACAAAATTGGTACTGTTTCTGCAGGGATGGAAAAAAAAGGTAACTTGTTTCTAGGCCCTAATAATTGTCGCAAGTGCCATGACAATATCAACAAATAGTTCATTTTGCTCAACAAGAAGAAAAACGTTCAAGTCACTAATTACCAAGGAAGATGCAAACTCAACTGTTGGGATCACAAGGCATAAAATACCCAAACCTACTCAATTTCAAACAAAAAGAAATCTAGAAGTGCTTCTAGCCATTGCCTTGCATTGAAAAATTAAGACACAGTTTCTACAGCAATAAATTTTTTGGTCTCAAAAGAGCAATCAAATACAAGTAATGACAAATCTACAAGTTATGGAGGTCTATATTCAGGTAACTTAGATCCTTCAGCATTTAGATAATTAAACTTCCACAGCATGCAAATCACATTTTAATCTTGACACATCACACGGGGCTACCACCAAGCTAAAAGAACCAAAATCAAGCAAAAAGAACCAAAATAAAACTTCTCTTGGAACAACTACAGATATGAAAAGAGAGTGATATGGAGGGATATGATCAAAATACATCCCTGTTGAATGACAAATCATAAGGTAACAGAATATTTGGAGGCTTACAAATTACCAATCAGAATCGAGTCCTTTCAATTTGAGTTTAATTTTTCACCAAAAAAATGTAAACAATGAATTACGTAGAACTAATCCAACTTGACTTGAGCTTCTACAATAATTGGAACTAAACCAGTGTTTGCAATGCAATGCATTTCTACCTGCATCACCTGAGACACCAAATTCACAAGAGAATTTAAGCATTTCAGTGATTAAACATAGCTTAAACAGCATTTCGATGCCACCTTAAAATGAAAGCATTATAAACTACACACTGAAATCCCAAGGAAATTATTTTCAAGAACACAAGCCATGCTACACGCCCATGATTCCAGTTTCATATCAAACACAGACATTTATTTAATTTTCAGTAATTCCCCTTCCCCTTCAACTACTTTACATAGATGGCTTATTATTACTCCAAATTTTAAACTTCATGCCACCATCCCATAAACCTCAACCCTAGTAGATACTTCATACTAGTCCATCACCACCAAAAATCCATAAAAGGACCTCTTTTTACTCAGTTATTCAACTATGATCTCTCATGGGAATTCATTCAAGGATAATATAAACTAGAGATACCTTTAAAGCATTCCATCATAACAAGCATTGTTATATATCAGCACAATGGTACATATGAACGTGGTAATTGCATATTTAGTCAGACTCCACTTCTTTCAATCTGAGCTTATTTTTCAGAAGACAATGTAATCAGTGAACTCTTTAGAACTAAAGCATCACGACTTAAGTTTTCTATAATAATTGTAACTAAAGCAGTCTCTATCGTGCAGTGAAATTCTACTGCATCAATGGCAACTTCAAATACACGAGTCAAGGGATTTGCACATTTCAGTGTCTAGGACAAAACTCACAACACAACGCTGCCTTGAGAACAAAAGCATAGTAAATTCCATATTCAAATCCCATTGTGGTCATGTTGAAGCATTCACACCATGCTTCTTTCTTATAAAAAGAGCCAAAAATATTCATTTTTCAGCAATTCCCCTCTCCTTCCCCCTCTTTATTTTACAAACACGGTCCAATTGAAACCAAATATTTCACCCCTGTACTTCCGTTCCACAATCCTCAAATCTAGAAGGAATTAGTCCATCATCTAAAAATCCACAAAAAAGACCACTATTTCACAATATCATGGCCTGAATTGTTCAATTATGATTTCTCATGGAATTCATTCTAGTGATATTTAAAACCTTCCCATCACAACCAACCATCTAAGTATCAATATAATTTCCCTTGCATTGAACATCCTAGTATGTACTAGCCCGTCATCACTAGAAATCTACAAAAAAGACCAATCTTTTTACCACAACACCGACTTAAATAATTATATTATGATTTCTAATGTGAACTTATTCAAGTGTAACGTAAGCTAGCCATATGTAAAGCCTTCCTATCATAATAAACGTAGCTAACTATAGACAAAACTCTCTGTTCAACTAAAAATCCCAACAGGCATAAGTCCATCACCACTAAAACATAAGAATCCTTGAAAGACCAGTCTTTGTACAGTACCATTGCCTCGTAAAAATCAATTATGATTTGAGGTTCATTCAACGACACCACAAACTTATGATATCTAAAGTCTCATGATCATAACAAACATAGTAAATCAACCAACTGTTCAATTAAGTTGCAACATTGCACAAAAATTAATTCTGCACTGCATAAAAAACAGAACTTTAGCCAAACAACCACACAAACTCAATACCTTAGACTTCACAGAAACTCCACCAACGATCTGTTTGACAAGGTTGGATTTTGGCGTCGACCCAGTTGAAGAATCAACCTGAATAGGTGAGGTTGATGGATTCTCATATGTGCAAGAGACCGAGTTGACTCTCCTGAACCCAGGCCTTGTCAACGAGGGAAAACCAAGTTTTGGTGACTCAAGTTTGCTGAGTCTAGGGAGCAAAGGAGAGGGCCTTTTGAGGTGGGTTTTTAGGGGAGTAGGAGGAGAATACAGAAGCCTCTCCATGACTTCTCTCTGTATGCGGAGAGGTAAATATTTGCAGAGAGAAGGAGAGAGCACGGGGTTTGGCGAGGATAAAGTTATGGCTGACAGAGTTTAACTTTAACTGAAAATTGAAATTTTGTGATTTTACATGGAAAACATGTTTCATTGCTAAACATACGGCAAACCCTGAATTTAAATTGCCATGCAGTTCAAATCTTACTGATTTATTAGTACAATCGTCCCAGTATAGGGAAGTGGGTTATATGCTTCAAAATATGACAAAATTTTAAATCTTAACCTTATTGTTTTGTTTTTTCTTTGGTGGCTAAAATTAAATTTCTACCATATATACAACAAATCTCTTTGTATACAAAGCTCAAAAACCCAAATTTCTTGTTTCATTAATTTTTTTTTGTCCCCGTTGCACTATATCTACTCAATATTTATTTGGAAAAAAAAAAGTAATTTCACTTACAAAAATGCCATGCTTAACCATGCATTTTGATCTGGTTTAAAAAAACCGTGAGTTTTAGTTCAATTTTATTCGAGTTCTTTCATTATACAAACAAGAAAAATCACATGGTATCTCATATTTTTTCTGTTCTTAAACACGAAAGAGAAAAAAAGGATAATGTTTAAAAAATGAGAAATTGTCCTCTGAGACAAGTGATATTGTGTCTTGGAGACAAGTCAGATCGTGGTTTACTCAATAATTCAACTTCGAGAATACAAGTCCACCACCGATGATATCATAACTGACCAGTCTTAAAAGTAAAACAGTGGGGTTTGAGCAGGCTAGGAGAACTGACACGAGGTCAATTTTTCGCTCTCACAACAGACCTCACGTGGCAGTCTAGTCCCGCTAGACTCAGCCTTTCCTTTACCGATTCACTCGTGTTTTGCCTATGATTAGTTTGTCCCACAAACCCAAGAGATCCCTACACTCTTTCAACGTCACAAGCAAGTAGAATAACACAAAGGAATATGAACATAATACAAAACACAGCAGATTACAGGAACAAGTCCCAACCTTTTCATTAACTCAATTAAAGGATTACACAAAGTCCTTGTGTGCTATGCCCAATCCGTTCTGCATGCTACACATTTACAACCTATCTATTTATAAGATAATGGAAGTTACAAGTATAAACTGCCTCTAGCTCCCTGCACAGCTGGAGCACCCATTATCCCATGTTCTGCCAACTTCTTTCCCATATAAGAAACTGTCGCAAACTGCCGATAACTGCTCCCAAAACTGCCGTAACTGCATTGGCATGTTCTCACAAGCCAACTGCCCACTGCCAGCACACATGCTGCCGGCGTAACTGCCTCGCATGCCTTGGACCGTCCGTTGTCCAAGTTATCGTCAGCCCCTGCTGTCGATTTTATCGACGCTGTCGAATTCCTCGACGCTGCCGATCTCACCAGTGCTGCCGAATTTTCCACTGTCCCGTTGTGTCATCCCAGCACTGTTTCGTCAAGCCTTGGGCAATCCTCGCCCAAGCCCCAACTCTCGTCAGCATACTGCCTCGCTAGCTGTTGTGTGCTGCCGCACACACACTTTGCTGATTTTTGCTACTGTCACGCGGGCTACCTCCCCGTAGCTACTGTCCAGCAATGCTTTTCGTCAGCCTATGCCTTGACGGATTTTAACCCTGTGACAGGAACCATGCAAGTTTAGAGTGAGATACGTTTTAGGTGAAGATCTTTTCCCTTTTGGAACATAGTAGGTGAAGTTGGGAGCCATGACAAATAAGACTTGGCTTTTTTCTTCGTTTTTCAATAGTTTGGTGGTATTTTCGGCTAGCTCGTGGCAAATGTCCGTTCCACCCATTCTTAGGAATTGAACCATGGTTAGGGGTCATGCTACTACTAAAAGAAGCTAAGGTTCTTTTTTTTTTCTTTTTTTTTTGATTCACGTGGGGTGTCCGGGCCAGCTTACGCGCACCACGACTATTCCCCACGGCCCACTGGACATCCTGCAAGCCTAGGAGCAGGTAAGGCACCGCGGGGGTGACAGGCGTGCACATAGAGGGTTGAACCCGGGAGGGGTGGCGGAACAAGTCCACGATGGACCACAGCAGTTAGACCCTCAAGTGCTGGGTACACACGAGAGCTCGAACCAGGGCACTCAGGCAGGGCAAAGCCTGCCAAAGCCACTGAGCTACAAGCCCCGTGTGTAAAGAACCAGGCCACTGAGCTAGGGTTCTTGCTATCGTGAGACCTGGAGTTTTGGATATCACAAAGGATAAGTAAGGTTATCTCTGAATTCTAATCAGTTGTTCTAAGTGTGTGTAGTCCACAATTGAGCACATCACAGTTCAAATACAGACAGGCTCATGCTGGCACATAGGCTCCTCGCTTTGGCATGCGCTCGGCACACGCAAAACAGAGTGCCAATCAGTAATTTAGTTGAGCCACCGTTCCACACTGGATTTTGCCATATTTGGCGAGTGCTGCAGGGATGGTCCTTTAAATCTGATGCATTTGATCCAGTGCTCGCATTTTGTTCACATCCGAGAAGAAAAAAGGATAGAATTCAATTTCTTTGGCTCGGTTGTAGTGAAAAAAAAGTTGGGGTGCTTCGTAAAAGAAACGCCCAGTACTTGGAATCAGAGGAAATTTTGTTTTTATCAAAAAGTTGGTCGATTTTTTTTTCTTGTTTTGCAGTGGACCGAGTCCGAACGGAAGCACGCATTAATTTTTCTAAAAGCAATTCTTAGTTCTTACAATATGTTGTTGATCAAAGCAATTTGATGACAAGTAATTGGTTTACCATTTATTTTCATGATTGATAAATGGAACTTAAGGTTCCCTTTTGACTGCTGAATCAATCCACGAATAGGGCTAGCCACGGCCCTTTACTGTTGCTACACAAAAGTGGTCTGTATATGGTGGCTCAAGTCTGAATTGATTAAGCCTGGTCCAACTGAGGCCCGAGCCATTCCATGATCCAGGCTAATCTAGATGGGATTGATTTCTGGTTTTCTGGTCGTATCTCCAAAATTATTTTCATAGTAGTTAGCCAATGAAAGGTTGTCGAGAATTCTCCACAAAGACCATATCAGATGACCTCTAAGCTAGCAATGTCCAAACAACTTGGGTTATTTCCGTCATTTACTAAAAGTGATAAAAGCAACCTTATGTGTCAACTTGCACAAGAGCCATCTCACCATTATCTTTATACCAAATGGAAGGTCCAAAACTTCCGAGCCACAATGACTCAACACAACACCACCACAAAACACCCTTCATGGCTCTATCCTAATAGACCACACCCAATCACTAACTAACCTACCATATCATCTTGCTCCCCATTAACAGATAGCAAATCAGAAGTTTCCAAAGTCAACAGCCAAAGCAAAAAACCTAACCTCATTGGACAAGACTTTGGATGTAGTGTGAGCACCACCACATTATAGCAATTTTGTCTTACTAACTAGACTACCAGAAATTTAAAAAGGCCACTCACTTGTAATGCAATGTATTGTGCCCCTCACATGCTTTATTGAGCTCTGGTGCTTCTAGCTAGGTAGCTTCAATGGCAAAACCAATTTCAATAGAAGTCTACAATCCAAATGGCAAGTACAGGGTTGTTAGCACCAAATCAATGCCTGGAACTCGCTGGATCAATCTCTTGATTGAGCAAGACTGTCGTGTTGAGGTAATTTACTTGTTGTCTGTAAAGGGCCATCTTTGTTTTTCAATTTCTTGAAACGATTCTGTGAATTTGACAGACTTTTGTTTTTGTTGGCTTTAATGTCTACTAGATATGCACCCAGAAGAAAACAATACTGTCTGTTGAGGATATTATTGCTCTAATTGGTGATAAGTGTGATGGTGTAATAGGCCAGGTAATTCATTAATTTCTTATGTGGGATCATGTTGGAAATTGCTGTTTACATGTTTAAGAACTGTGGTTTTGTACTATTTTGTGATTCAGTTGACAGAAGATTGGGGGGAGACATTATTTGCAGCATTAAGCAGGGCAGGTGGAAAGGCATTTAGTAACATGGCTGTTGGTTACAATAATGTTGATGTAAATGCTGCTAACAAGCATGGTGTTGCTGTTGGAAATACTCCTGTAAGTTCAATTTCTTTTATACATGTTTTGAGCAAGTCTGGAATTCCTGGGGGCAAGTGAATTGAGATTGATGGGTTGATTATTTGGTTAGGGAGTGCTTACAGAGACAACTGCTGAGTTGGCAGCATCACTTTCTTTAGCTGCTGCTAGAAGAATTGTTGAAGCAGACCAGTTCATGAGGGCAGGCTTATACGATGGATGGCTTCCTCACCTGTATGACTCCAATCATCGCTTGTCTTAACATGTGTTAGATTCCAAATGATTGTGTAAATGCAGTTGTATGACTATTTGATATGGTCATGTTTTTTGTAGGTTTGTTGGAAACTTGCTCAAAGGACAAACTGTTGGTGTCATTGGAGCTGGTCGCATTGGATCCGCTTATGCCAGAATGATGGTAATCTCTTGATTCTGGGTATATCATATGTAATTCCTTTTATTGACCTGGCTTGGAGTAGCTGAATTTCCGAGTCAACTGGATTGTTTAGTGGACTCACATATCAAGCTTAGCAAATCAATTTAATTAGAGTTGATACACATATATAAGCATTAATCTGCTGTTGAAGAGAACTTTGATGGCACGAGGCAGTCCACGCTAGTTCATAGCGCAATTTCATGTCGTAAAACATGCTGTGAATGAATGTTTAAGGATTTTTGTACTTTGCCAGAAATTATGGTTTTGAAATCGCAGACCACGAGTTTAAATATACTCTTTCCTTCTTTATTACAGGTTGAAGGGTTCAAAATGAATCTTATTTACTATGATCTCTACCAATCCACACGCTTAGAGAAGTTTGTTACAGGCATGCTTCTGAGAATCTATCAAAAATTATTTACTTTTCAATTCCTCTTTGTAGTCATAATAGTATGATTTGTGATTGCAGCTTATGGTGAATTCCTAAAAGCTAACGGGGAGCAGCCAGTTACTTGGAAAAGAGCAGCCAGCATGGATGAGGTGCTTCGAGAGGCTGATGTGGTGGGAATCCTTTGCTGATAATATGCGTCTTACAATGCTCTTAAGTTTGATTTGTCTATTCAAATAATATGGATTGCCATCGGTGTTCATTGTAGATAAGTCTTCACCCAATATTGGACAAAACCACTTACCATTTGATCAACAAGGAAAGCCTTGCAACAATGAAGAAGGTAACTATTTGAAGCAATGTTCTTTTAGACACCGAGTTATTTGAGAAGGCAAACCTTAGCACTGAGCAAATTACCATCTGCATCTGTAGGAAGCAATCCTTGTAAACTGCAGTAGGGGTCCAGTGGTTGATGAAGTAGCCCTTGTAGAGCATTTGAAACAAAATCCTATGTTTCGTGTTGGCCTTGATGTCTTTGAGGTAACTGAACTGAACTTCTCTGTCTCAATTTTTGTCGATGAAAGCGAAACCACCATTAAGTCATGCATGATTGTTCTCCAATTCTTTTGTATCAGGATGAACCTTACATGAAGCCCGGGCTTGCTGACATGAAGAATGCTGTTGTTGTACCTCACATTGCTTCTGCTTCCAAGGTAAAACTGATAGATACATGATTTGACCGAGGTCATTAAGGCTTTCCATGGCCAATCAGTGACATTAACAAATATTTCGCCTCGTTGGTTTTGTAGTGGACTCGTGAAGGAATGGCAACACTAGCTGCTCTGAATGTCCTGGTACGTTGAAATTTAGAAAAAAATCAAACAAGTAGCTCCAGAGCCATTTTCAAGTTCATTTAGCTGATGTTTAATCCCTATGTTTTGGCTGCTCTCTGTATTGCAGGGAAAGATTAAAGGGTATCCAGTGTGGGGCGATCCGAATCAGGTAGCACCATTTTTGAATGAGAATGCTCCTCCACCTGCTGCAAGTCCAAGTATTGTGAACGCAAAAGCCTTAGGTAATGCAAAGGACTTGGATAATTGTTTGCCAAGTCAATCTCCAGTCTCCACATTTGAGGCATCTCTTGACCTTGTTATCTTGCTTTTGCCACAGGTCTACCTGTTTCAAAGCTATAAATCATGGAAGGCTGATCATCATCTAGGGGCTTTGTGGTTTATAATGTGTGTGTTTCTGAATATCGGATCATGGTCTCTACTGTGATTTTCTCTTGGTAGATGCATAACAACCGTGTAATGAGTATTATGAACTTAAATAGCAATATTTTGCTCGAGCTTATGTTGTTGACATGATGCATTAAGCTGTTTGGATTTGGTGATTTAAAAATATATTTCTTTTATTTTTAACATCAAAATAATATAAAAACATAAAAAAATTAATTTAAAATAAAAAATAATATATATATAATAAAACAAAACATTCCAAGATGTATCGTGTTCTACCATGATTCGGCTGTGTAGATCATGATGCTGTTATTGGAATTGGTTCACTCATCTGGTGTGCAAAAATCACTACTCGTAGCATTCTTTGATATGACAACATATTCTACAAATATGTTCTTAGCATCTGTTCTTAATTTCTTCAAATGTGATGTTAGACTAGGGTGTGAAAGTAAGTTCTAGATTATGAGTTGTTAATTTTAGGTTTGATAGGTAACCCTTGAGGTTTGATTTAAAAGAGGTTATTCCCCATGTTATTATCTTAATTCCAAAAGGAGGTTATAAAAAAGAAATTTCTCCCAACGATTCCAATCCGAGTGTAATTACCCATTAACGACCTGACTAAGAAAAGATCTATTAATTAGCCTAATAAATCATTAAAAAAAAA
>Ga0325414_1005559_pt1 | contig 13347 bp, 7 predicted proteins | sample PopdelMetagenome_8_FD_206183 | JGI IMG/M metagenome (GOLD analysis project Ga0325414, IMG submission 206183) | Populus deltoides microbial communities from Bellville, Georgia, United States - Leaf-PdKOR-R3 | ecosystem: Host-associated > Plants > Phyllosphere > Phylloplane/Leaf | place: USA...
TAGTCCCTCAATAAAAGAAAGACATGTTGAAAAACAACGATAGAGAAAAAGTGGTTAGTTGTTGCAATTACAACTAAAAAATTAATCATATTTGGTACTCAAATGTCTCATTCAACTGGAAAAATTGGATGGTGGTAATTATTGACATTCAAATTGCGAGAGAAAATTAGATTAGGACTTGGAAAGATTTGTGATATCAGGTTGATTTTTCATTGTTTGAGTGCTTTTTGGCAACACTCTAAAGGCACAAGTGAATTTATTGAGTTGTGTATGTTATTTTTCATGTGTTTTAGATAAAGATTTGGTTGAAAATTGAGTTGTATGGTCCAAAAAATAAAAAGAGAGTTTCTACCAGAAACTAGGCAAGTGAATGATCGACCTCAACAAACTATATGTCATCCACTTTAATTTAAAAAAAAAAAAACATATCCACCCATTTAATAAAAAAAAAAAAAAGCAAGGCTAGAGATATGGGGCTAGCCTCCAAACCCACACACACCTAGCCTACTACTAGGGGTTGGCAATGCACTAGGTCTGGCTTTTTTATGTCTTCTTTTTTTGCACTAAAGAAAATTACCTTGTTGATTCACTTACTCTTTAGATTTTACATAGTTTTTAAATAATATCATAAATTTTTATTTGAATTTTAATAATTTATTTTTCAATTATTATGTATATATCTAATACAAAAATAATAATACTAATAATAAATTATTTATGAAAACTCGATTCAATTTTTTCAAAATAGATTTTGACATGATTTTAAGATATTTATTATTTTCTTAGCTTTCAATCGCATATAAAATATAAACATAATATTTTGATATTTTTTTCTTTAATAACCATAAATTTATTTTTAACACAAACAGTTATTATAGTTTAAAGTATTGCATTCACTAAGATAAATAAAAAAAATACATTAATATGAAATTAATTTTAGACTTGAGAAATATATAATTTGTCATTATTCTATAATTAAATAAAAAAATTAAAAAGCTATATGTGTCATGAAATTAAATATCTTAATATACATATTTATTTCTACTATTGAATGTACATGTTAGCTTTATTTTGCAATGAAAATTTATCTTGATGAAAAAATTTTGATCCGTGAACATACAACATATTAATTGACGTTATTCTATGGAGAAGTGATCCATAGTAATTAATTATGGGTTATTAGATACTCATATTTTAATATCATTGTTTCAGAAGATAAGGAAAAAATAAACTCCTTCGACCTAACATTTTCGATTCAAGTCTAGCCGTTGCTTACGTCCTTTAATAAACTAAAATTTAAGGATCATAATGTAAAGTTGAAAACTTTTGGGGACCATGATGCCCTCACAGCCACCCTTGGACCTCACTAGAACAATTAAGAATTTTGACGACGGATGCTAAACCAATTAACATCATACAAAATTCGAATACGTACGTATTACTATCTTACCAAGTTGGAAGCCCCATGTCCGAAGCCATTTTCAACCATATCGAGCAGCCAAGAGCTCAACATTCATTTTAGAAGAAACACCCACAAAACCTACTTTAATTTTAGAAGCAAAAACTCTAAGAAACAAATATGTTAGAGATTTTGTTCAAATTCAAGAATATGGTTGAAGGCAGGCCAATCGTCTGTGTCTTGTTGCAGTTTTCCAAACAACAACAATATTAAAATTAAAAAAAAAAAAGATGGGAGAAAACTTAATATACTAAATTTACTATAATTCAACTTCATTGAGCAAGACATGCAGGTCCTAATATGCAACAGTAGTACTGTTTATGCATTAAAAGGCAGTTGAAACTTCACTAATGAATCGAAACTATGTGCACAGCATAAGAACTCATTTCCCAGCTTTTTGTTTTGGACAAATAAGTAGCTAGTGATCGTTTAATGCATTTGTATATTCTACTACAGCAGAAGTCAACCGTTTATAAAGCCATATACTACAAAAGAAAGCAGTAATGGCTTTTGCAAATGCTAGCCTGAAAAAGAGAAAAATGTACACGTACAAAAAGAATCGAAAGGGAAAAAGCGATCCAATTTTTATTTATATATCGTGACATGAAAAGAATACAACCAAATAAAAATACGTACACGAAGTAAGAGAATCCAAAAGTACAGCTAAAATTTTAACATGGTGGTAGAGCTTAGTACCAAGCAGTAAGAAGTCCAATCGAATCTCACCATCCCATTGAAGACATGTGCGACTTTCAAGCCATTAAAGTTCCCCTAGTTCTGTAGGGAATGCCCAACACCAGGACTGTGGCCTGGGGTAGTAGGTCTGAAGTCATCAACATGGCCTGGTGGAGATGGATGGGGCTCGCTAACAACCGGAGATGGGGGTGAAGATGGAGACATTGGAGTAGCATTGACTGTTTTATCGGACTTTTCATTAACATGTAACTTACTATTGTTCTCAACAAGTTCCTTTTGAAGGAACTTGTTAGAGGTTCTGGTCTTCAAATGCCTTCCCTCAATGAACTTAAGCTCTTGGGAGAAGAAGAGCACGAGGAAAACAAAGGCACAGAGCAACTTCATTTGGGCCCTGTTGCAAGAACAACGGGAAGGAGGTCGTGGCAAAGACAGAAAGTCTAATGCAATTCTCTCAGTTGAAGAAGAGAGCAAACAAATTGCATAAACTAGCTAGGTAGCAACTTGCATGCTAAACACTTTCCTTGACGTTGGTATTTATAGAGAAAATTAAGAGAACAAAGCATGTGCTAGCTAATGTACTTTCTTTGAGTAAAATATACAGGAGGAGGCTATCATGTGAGCCTTACAGAAGTAAATTGCCAATTTCGAAACTTGCAGTTAATGATTCTATTCTCTAATTTCAACCATCTGTGAAAGGGGCGTGTGTGTGTAAATATCAGAAATCCTTATTGTACACTGCCGCGTTGAGGTAGAGTGAATGTAACATATTTTATGCAATAGCATGTTCTAGGTTTGAATATAGATCTGGTGGGATTCTAGGTGTTCTAACCGGCCGCTAGGTTTAATGGTTGAAAAAAAAGGGTTAAAATCCCATATCTAATATCATAAAATGATATCGGGATAATTAGTTACAATACTATCAGAAAATTAACAAATATAAATAAAAATACTAATAATTAAAATTCAGTCGGTAAATTATGATGAACTTTATTAACAGAATACTTCTTCGTTATATCCCTTGATAAATATTATTTTCATCAATGTCTGTTGAGAGAATTATATTGAAAAAAGAAGAAATTAAAAAAAAAGTAAAAAGCTATGATGTCTTGTTATTTTGATAGACGATATTATTGACGAAGTAAAGCTTATAACTCAGCGAGCAACCCCCCTCTCCCCCTCACCCATTACATTTTCTTCCTTTATTTTTCTCTACAAAAAATAGCAAACCCCTTCTACCTTATTTTATCAAAAATCAAACTCTCATCACCACAAATCTTGTCACCCCAACACTCACTCTTTCAACATCTTTATCTAATTCAATATTTTCTTAGGATTCCCCACATCAAGTAAGCAAAAATACTCATTTTTTGTTTAAATTCAATTTTAAAATGTTAATTTTTATTGCATATTTTTGTAGTATATGTAGTTTGTTTGTGTGTTTATTTGTTTTATAGTTATTTTTCATAGAAATTTATTATATGAATGTATGATTTGTACATGTTAGGGTTTGTTTGAGATTTTCAAAAATTGTATATGTTTGTAATTTGATGAAATTGATTTCGATTTTGTAACATAGATGTTTTGTAATGAAAATAATAGCTTATTTAATGGGAACATTTTATATTTTATCAATTTTATTGTTGAATTTAAAACTTTGGTAAACATGGAGGAGTTTGAATCAATGTAAATAATTGATAATGATATAAGAGTACTATTAAAATAGATTGAATAAGTTTGAGTTAAACCAATGTTAGATAATTTATTTAGTTCACATAATTTATTATTACATGTCATCAATATTCTATATAGGTTTGATATAAGTAATGGATAATCGTTCATGGATTTATAGAGTTTCATCTGAAAGGTTGTAGAGGATGAAATATTGTAATAGGATTAAGAGTTTTATTAATTACACACTATCTAACCCAAGAAATATTAGTAAAAATGGTATTAGATGTTCATGAAAGATGTGTAAAAATAAAAAGTCTATCGATCCAGATGTTGTAACGATGCATTTTTTTACCAAAAAAGGTATATGGAGAAATACTTGTTTTGGTTTGCACATAGAAAACCATATGTTCCATATGAGACCATGGTAAAAAAGAAGGTTGGTTCAACTTCTAGTTCTAGCAACATGCATGGAGTTGTAGATGACAATAGTAATTCTTATAGGAATATGGTTATAGATGTGATGAGAATGAATCAGTGTTATACAAGTGAATGTTCAATTGTAGATGAAGAACCAAATGCAGACATGACCAGGTTTTTTGAACTTTTGAAAGATTTTAACAAACCATTATAGGATAGGTGCCGAAATTATAGTAAATTACTGATTGTTGCAAAGGTGTTCACCATCAAGTCAGATTATTGGGTGAGTAAGGCCGGTTACAACAAGATTTTCAAATGGACGAGAAACATTTTACCTTAAGGGAATAGGCTAAAAGAGAACTTATATGCTGCTAAATTCATGATGAAACCCCTTGGCCCATGATACCAGAAAACTGACATGTCTAAATTTTTGCATGTTGTATTATCTTGAAAATGCAGATTTGACCGAGTACAGAACATGTGGGCATGCTCATTCTAAAACTCAGAATTGGTAGGGAAAGTACTCTTGTTGTATATAGAAAACTTAGTTACTTCTCCATCACTCTTAGACTGCAAAGGTTATTCACGTCTTCAAAGACTATTGAAAACATGACATATCATCATTCACATGATGCAATTAATGGGGTTATGGTGCGCACCCTTTTGATGATGAAGACTGAACACATTTTAATAGGATGTATCCTTACTTTTTAATGAAATCAAAGAACGTATGTCTTAGGTTATGTATAAATGGATTCAATCTATTTGGGTCATTTATTGCTCCTTATTCTTGATGGTCAGTGATACTCATAGTTTAAAAGTTACCATCAAGGATGTGTATGAGACCGGAGTTCATATTCTTATCTATGGTCATGCTGACCCTAATAGTCCGGGTGAGAAAATAGATGTTTTTCTTTGAGCATTGATTGATGAGTTGAAGCAATTATAGTCCTCTAGGACTTTGACTTATGATGTCTCGAGGAAATAGACTGTTTAGGTGAAGGCAGCTTTGAAGTGGACTATCAATAATTTTCTTGTGTATGGAATGGTTTATGATTAAAGCTCGCATGGAAAATTAGCATATCCATACTATATGGAAAATAACAAGGCCTTCACCTTAATAAATAGTGGTAAAGCATTTTTTTTATTGTCATTGGCGATTCTTACCAATGGATCAGTAGTGTAGAAAGAACATAAAAGACTTTTTTTCTAATAGAGTGAAAAGAGATGTTTCACCGCCAATACCATCGAGTGAAGAATTGTATGATGTGGTATTGCAGTACTATGATATTGTGTTTAGTTGTCATTCTAGTAAGTAGAAGTTTTCTACTTTTGGTACGACCTATAATTCGAGAAAATGAAGTGTTTTCTAAGAGCTTTCTTATTAGAAGACTAATCACATCCGCTATAATCTTAATGTCATGCATATTGAAAAGAACGTGTTTGAAAACATCTTTAAAACGGTTATGAACATGAAAGGGAAGACAAAGGAAAAAATTAAAGACTAGAATGGATATACCTTTGTTTTGTCATCGTAAAAATATGGAGTTGGTTTATGATGGCTCATAAGTCGCAAAGCCCAAAGCCAAAGCCAATTTCACTTTAAACAAGAATGCATAGTTACTTGCCTACCAATGGCTTAAGAGCATTTGTTTTCCTTATAGACATGCTTTGAACATATCTAGATTGGTGGATTTGAAGGATTGTAGATTGCATGGAATAAAGACTTATGATTGTCATGTGTTTATGCAAACATTCATTCCACTTGCTTACCGAAATTTATTGTCAAAAGGTATATATGATGCACTAACAGAGATCAATCAACTCTTTAGAGATGTATGCTTTAACAAATTATATACCCAACACATGGAGAGGCATAAAATGAATATCATCTAAACAATATGTAAACTTGAGATGATATTCTCTCCATTGTTCTTAGACTCAATAGAGCATCTGCTTGTATATTTACAGTTTGAGGTAAACGTTAAAGGCCTTGTCCATTATAGATGAATGTATCCATTTGAGAAGTTAGGGATTACACATGTATCCTAATTAAATTTCTATTATCTTTTTTTAATTCAAAACCTTCATTTAATTTTATGCAAATACTTATTCAACCATAAGAGAAAATTAAAAAATAAGGCGTATGTTGAGGCTTCAGTATACGAGTCTTCCATTATTAAAGAGATCTCAAAATAATTTTTACATGTTTTCTAAACCATGTGAAAAATTATTCATTTTGTAATAAAAAGATTTGAAATTCAGTTAGCTGTGATTTTTTGGATAGTAAAAATTAATAATGTTGTATACGAAGAATTATTTAATCCATCAGTTTATGATAATATAAGAGAAATGTTTTGAAAATTGTTAATTATTATACTTACTAAATAAAATATCTCAGTTCATCTCAATTAAATAACACAGAATTATATACATGTTTGAATTCAATTTCTATTAAGTATCTTCCCTTCACAATATTTTTTGGTATAGGTCATCTAGGATGAGAAATTATTTAATTATTTAATTATTCTTATCTCTTAAAGTACTTAATTTTAATTATGTATTTCTTGTTAACTATCAATGGTTATAATTCTTGTACGAGGTTTATCAATTAAAAGGGAATGCTAGTGTTACTTTGAATTTACTAAGTCTAGGTCCTAAACGAAAGGTCAAGTGTTATAACAAGTATTTTATCAATGGACATGTTTTCCATATTAAAGAGTATGGTTATGATAGAAAGACATATAAAAGTGGAGTTTGTGTTAAGTGATCGACTTTTAAAGAGTTTGAAATTGGCTATTATAGGAAGTTAGAAGAGCATTGAATTGAAATATCATAGTGAGCAAAATAGACTTTTTTTATTCAAATGTTATTGGTATGATACCACCGACAGAGGAATCATAATAGATCTCCATCATGGTTTAGTCGAAATTAATACAAAGGCTAGACTTCATTATGTTGACGATGTCTTTATTTTCACAAAGCAATGTCAGCAAGTTTATTACATATATACTCTTTCTTTTTTAAATGATCATTCGAGAGTTAATTGAAGTAATTGTAGGAGATGATATCTTTAAACTTGATGAGTTAATTGATCCATATCAAGTTGCTCCGTCTATCAACTTAGAAGAAAATTCAAATTTTTGCATCGCTGAGAATACTTTTATTGATGTTGATGTTAAGGACTTAATGATATTTTAAGAACCAACAGACATACATGAGTCAATGAAGATGATGATAATAATGAAATCAATGTAGAAAATTATGATGGAGATAATGATGATGAAATTGATGAAGAAGAAGACAATTCTAATTAATTTGTAAATTATTAATGTGTAATGAAATTAACTATAATGTAATATTTCTAGATGTTCCTTCATAATGACGTGAATTTATTATTACATGACAAGGAATGTAATATTTTTGCGATTTTGTTGTTATACATAGAATTGGTATTATTGTGCTATGATTTTGATGTGTTCGCAAATGAATAGAAAAGAAATACAAATATAATTTGAACAAAGAAATTGTTTTATACCGATGGAATTACTGACGAATTAAGTCCATCAGAAAATTCCAGTTAGAAAAAATTACATACATTGTCATTAAGACATACAAATAAAATCACTAACGAATAAAATTCATTTGTATATTCTGGAGAGTTGGAAAAAAAATTACACTCCAATTCCACTAGAACATACAGATGGAATCATCAATGGATTAAGTTTGTCGGTATATTCCAAAAAGTTTGGAAAAAATTACACTCTAATGCCACTATAACATACAAAAGGTATCACCGACAAATTAAGTTTATTGGTATATTCTAGAGGATTGAAAAAAACATTACATTCCCATGTCATAACAAAAGTTCATCTTCTTCCTCTCTCATTCTCTTCCTCTCTGTAATTTCTTCCTCTCTTTGTGTTTTCTTCATTTCTTCTCTCTCTATCAAGTTCTCTCATTCATCACTCTTATTTTCTTCCTCTTTTACTCTATGCCAGGTAAAATCTCTAACCCTTGCTTCTTCTTCTTTTTATTGCTAGGTTGGTGAATTGATGGGTTAACTAATTGCTTTTTTTTTCACTCTCGATAGCTTCCCCTCTCAATCTCAGCCAGCAAGGTCTTCAACCAAGTAAATCTCCTTTTTTCTTCTTTTTATTTGTCGAAACAAAATCTATATTGTTTTGATAGAAATTATTTATGAGTTTTGGTTCTTGTTTGAAATGGTACCAATTGCCTTTGGGTTTTGATTCTTGATACCATATCAATTTGTATTATTAACAACTGCTTTGTTGGTTGTTGTGTGTTGGGTTTTGATGTTTTTACTTCAATAGTTTTGGGTTTTGGGTTTTTAGACTTAAATTTTTGCATTTTTTATTTGGATATTTTTGTTTTATAAGGTTTGGTTAATTTAATGTTATGTTGTTAAGGTTATTTCATGTTGGATAATAAATGTTAAATATTTTTCATAGTTTCAAATTTGTGCGGTGTGTTTCTTGAGAAATGTTATATTATAATGAATTTGGGTGGTGTATTTATTGAGAAAATGTTAAACATTAATCAAAATAAGCTTTCTATTAAGTTTAATTTATTTTTAAAAAATTAATTTAGTTGTTTATGTCAGTTCTTAATAAATAGGCACCTGAGACACAGACAATCTCTCTTGATGCAGGCTCATCAAGTGCAATGGCACCATGCAGAGAAGGGGTTTGTTCAGAGTGGGAATTATTTACTAAGAAGTACATTGCCCAGTAGAGCCTGACCACTCAATGTAAATTTGTTTTTTTTTCATACACTATTAAAAAATAATGAACAGTTAATAATTTTTGAAAACTTAATTTCAATTAACGAATGCAATTTCAGGTTTATAAATATTAAGGTTACCCGCGTGATAACATCAGCAATGAAATTATCGATGGAAGTGCCATTATTTTGATAGAGTCAGCCAGTCAGGTTTCCAAGAATCTTGAATAAAAACTCATGATTGATGCATGATTCAGAAATTTCAGGGTTAGTATATAATTAAATAGTTTTTTTATTATGTTAATTCAATTAGTTTATTAATTTTAATGAACTAATTCTTTTATAAATTTGACTAGGATAAGGCTAACAATGTTGTTGCCAGAACAGTTTGAGAGAATCATAACGAACTATGTAAAATTGAATACTTAATGTTATATTTTTTTATTTAAATGTTAAATTTTTATTTTTAATTTATTAACTGATAATTCATTTTACTATATAGGTTGTGTGATTTTTTATATGAGGCATAAAAAAAGCCCAAAAATATGCTAAAGAAAGAGATCTTCTAGGCTAGAGATATATGACAGTTTGGAGAGATTTTAGACTTCCGCACATCTTTGAGGCTACATGGGAAGAATACATTCAACACGTGACATTCAAGTGTTTCATGGGGTGGTCACAATCCAATACGGAAAACCTAAACTTGAGGATTCACAATTCCATTACCATGTATAATAGTGAATCCATTCTGTTTGTTTTGCATGCAAAGTGGATGGTAAAAAAAATTTTTATTAGATCTATTTAAAAAAAAGATGTTTTATTATTAATATATTTAACTAACAACAGTTTTCTCTTATAGGCTACGGTTCTTGGACGCGAACCAAGACTGATGAAGTTTTTTTTGTAGAAACTCACATGTAAAATGATGACCGTTGGAAAATGGATGGATAGTCGAGCTCGGAAGTTCGTGGAATGTTAAATTTCAACGATTTGTTTTTGAGTTATTATTTTTTTAATTTGTTCACTTTTTTTCAAGAAACATATAACACTTAATTGCAGTAGAGATATAGGGACAATCATTTGATCCATCAAAAAATCAATTTGGATTTGTGGTTGTAGGCAAGATCGACCGATGGACCCAATAAAAATCAGGTTTACGCTATATCAAACATTACGGCCAAGGAGTTATGGACGGCCCGAAGTGTTTCAATTGTTAGATGCTCTTAATCGGTTCCAACCACTCAATCTCCAGAGTCCCAAGTGATTTTAAACCAACAAGTTAAAGATCAGATGGCCTACCTTACTGCTAAGACAGAACAACTTACTGCCGGAATGGTCAAAGTCCAACGATTTTACATGGAGGTGAAATCATACATGGGTGGTATATGTGCCACCCCTTATCGCCGCTCAATCCCAACAAAGACCCGCCTCCTCTCCTTCTCCAACTCTTCTATTCTAGATGAATTGTATTTAAACTGATAAATTTTTAAATATGTAATAAATATTTTATTTTTTATTTTATTTTTATTTCTTTTAATTTTTTTCTACTATGTTTATTAGATTTTTAAAAATATATATATATTTAAACAACTTACTGAAGGGCTTTTGGATGGAATAGGTCCGTTGGTATATTTCAGAGAGTTGGAAAATACTTGCTGAAAATTCCACTGACACTATTTAATCACCGACATAATTCATCCTTCAATAATTTAGACATAAATCCCCAATGGAATTGCGAACATACTTTTTGCTGGTGGTATGCTATATTCATCGATAGGAATCCTGATGGAATGATGCCAAAAAAAAAATTTGTTTGGCATGTTTTTTTTTGTAAATCAATCGGTGATTATATTACCGATGGAATTTGGACAGAATAGAAATCACCAACGATAAGTTTTTTAATGAATAATAACCATCTGGGATCCTATCGGTAAAAATCATGCCGACAAAATCAGTATCTAGCTATTAATAAATATTTCGTTTGTACACTGCAGAATTGTGGTTGTGCAAGCAATGTTATTAAATTTGTATCATATTGGTGTCTAACTTGATTATTTAGTAATTTAGTCTAAGTGCAAGTCCTTGACAAAAAAAAATTGTGTTACACTAGTTAAGTAGAATCCTTGTTAAATTAGATAGTTAGAATTTTTATTAGATTATGATTGTTAGAGGTTGTAATCTCCCTATAAATATAAGGGTTAATGTACTATGAATTAAAAGAGAGAAAGAATTGAAGAGTGTTGAATATTAATAAATAAAGCTTAGAAGCTTAAATACTTAGTGTTTCAGTGTTTTTAATAATTGGTATTAAAGCTTACATTAAATATTATCAATGGACTAACCGACGGATTGACCGATGAAATTATTCTGATGGTAACGCCGTCTACAATTCTGTCTGTAGAAATGTCACGTTACCGTATGATTTTCCTTCTTGAATCTCACTACAATACCCTTCGTAATGTCATCGATATATACCGACGGAAGTTTTCCATCGACATATTCACAGATGAATTTTATCGTCGGGTTAATTATGTTAATAATGTCGTCTCTAAAACTTACACGTCATTGTATTGTTTGATTTTTTTTATTTTTTATTTTTTATTTTTTCACTGCAATTCCCTTTGTACATATGGTGGGAATATTTATGTTGGTGTTTACCAATAGATTTAGCAATGGAAATTTTAGTCAATAAATATCACCGTAATATACCGACAGAAAAATTCTGTCAGTATTTTCGTTTATATTTGCTAATTTTTATGGTAGTGATTATTGATCACCTGAGAGAGAGGACTATAGGATAGAAAGTTATTGATCCATCCAAGGATCAATTAATCAATGCGTAACCATTTTACTATAGCGGGGTTCCAAGTTACAGTACTATCAGTGGAAGCAACAGCTGCAACTGTACAAGGAAATTCATTCGTGGCGTAGCCCAGGAGCCCATATCTACGTAAAATAGGAAAAACTTGTGCTTTCCATGAGATGAAATTTGTAGAGGCTAATTTAATTAAAATGTCTGGTAGATGAGTTTTGAAATAGTACAAATCAAACGGGCATGCTCATCCACAGGAGGAATCTGAGAGAAAGTAGAGAAGGAAAACATGTTTGACGAAGGTCCTCTCGTGTAAAGCTCTGATACCACGTAAAAATGAGTTAAAACTGGCATGCTTTATGCATGGCTTGTATTTCATTTACATAGAGTTTACACGATACAAAAACACACTACCAGAAATTCGCTAAATAGCAACGGATTTACCGACGGAATATTTCTGTCGATAATTTGAGGTTGAAATTACCGACGGACCATATTTCGTCCGTAATTCAGTCGGTAACTACCGACGGAAAATATCCGTTGGTTATTACCGACTGAATTACGGACGAAAATGTTTCCGTCATAAAAAAAACGAGTCGCTGACGTGGAGATTTTGGCGTGTTATTTTTTCAGACGAAATCACCGACGGATTCAAAAAGACAACTCGTATAGCGATCGCCGTTTATATTGCCGATGGAATCACCGACGGTTTTGAAATGGCAAATCCGTGCGGTGATGTGTCGATTGTTCCGTCAGAATCATCGACGGTTTCACCGATGGATATTCCGTCGGTGAAACCGTCGGTAAAAGTTAATATATGTCCACTCCACCGACCCTCTCCTCCCCTATTTCTCCTTCTTCTTCCTAATCCCAACTCTCCCCATCTGCAAACAACTAGCCCCCCCTCCCCCCCAAACAAAAATCTCCCTCATATCAGCACAACAAATTATATTTCTTGAAGTTTTGTGGTCACAACATCCATGTTCTGATTTACCGAAGGATTTTATCAATTTTTGTAAGTAATTCTTTCTTTTTAAATTTTAACATTTAATTAAATGGCAATTTTATCGTTTTTTTAGTATATGTATTTTGTTAGTAAATGTACATGTTTTATTGTTATTTCTCAAACAAACTTGTAGTATATGAATGTATAATTTTATACCTATTATGGTTTGTTTTAGATTTTGTAAGATTGTATTTGTTTGTAAATTGTTAAAACTTTATGGAACTACCGTAGTACATGTGCTGTTTTGAAATAATTAATCGCTTACTTAATGGGTCCGTTTAAAGTTTTGTCAATGGTATTGCGGAGTGGTAATTTCTGTAAATTTATATATTTTAATTTGTATGGATGTTGATAAATGATAATGAATATTTAATATTTATGAGAAGTTGTGATTGATTTGTTGGATAATCTCGAGATAAAGTAATATTTTTGCAAGTTTATTTACCTAACTTAGTTAATTAATACATTATGTCATCATAATTTTATAGAGGTTTGATATAAATCATGGATGATCGTTCATGGATGTATCGAGATTCACCCCAA
>Ga0325414_1005560_pt1 | contig 13346 bp, 9 predicted proteins | sample PopdelMetagenome_8_FD_206183 | JGI IMG/M metagenome (GOLD analysis project Ga0325414, IMG submission 206183) | Populus deltoides microbial communities from Bellville, Georgia, United States - Leaf-PdKOR-R3 | ecosystem: Host-associated > Plants > Phyllosphere > Phylloplane/Leaf | place: USA...
CCTCTGTGATTATTTTTAAATATGTTTTTAAAAAATTATTTAGAATACATAATATAAAATTATATAAATTAATGGTAATAAAAACCAATTATGCAAATAAAATTTTTATTAAACATCAAAAACAAAAAAAAATAAAGTTAAATAATATTCATTACAAACTGAATGTGTTTTAAAAAAAATATTAAATTAACTATTAAAGTTAAATAATATTCATTACAAATTAACATAATGGTGGAGTTGGAGGGGGAGGAAGAGGTTGGTTGTTATACGACCAAAAAGGAGGAGGCACACATGTATCACTACTCTGTGATGCTATGTTCATGACCATTTCGCGAAGCTGTTCCTGATCCGCTTTTTGTTGTGCATACTGTTGTGCATGCTCCGCTGATAGGTGGTCGTATTTTTCGGTGACCTGAGCCGTGTGTTGCTGCAAGGCCATGAACTCTTTAGATTGGGTGCTCGATACTGAATGGAGCTCCCAACGGTTGAAACACTATGGGCCGCCCGCAAGTTCTCGGCCGTAGTGTTGGAGAGCACATAAACCCGATTTTTATCGGGTCCACTAAACAATCCAACCTCCATCCACAAATCCAGATCGAATTCCGGATGGATCAAAGGATCGTCTCCATATCTCTCCCTCAACCGACTATTATAGGTCTCCTGAAAATTAAAAAAAAAAGTAATCATCATATTCAATTCAATAAAAATAATAACTTACAAAATAAAATGGTTGAACAAACATACCACGAAGTGTTGAGCACGGTTGTCAACGAACTGTTGCGCCCCCCTTTGACGGTCTTGACTCCGCACGTGCGTCTCCACAAACAGATCCATCGGGCTTGGTTCACATCCAAGAGACATAGCCTATAATGAAAAAAGATTAATTAACAACAAATTAATTTAACAATATATTTCATTTAAATTAATCTTACCATCCGTTTCACATGTGCAGCAAACGGAATGGAGCCGCCGGTGTGCGTTGTCACCGATCCATGAATTGGCCGATTCCGGTTGCCAGCACAAGACTGTGAGCATCGTGTGAACCGCTCAGATGTCACGTGCTCAAGATAGTGCGGCCATATATCTTCCGGAATGTATATCGGTTTGAAATCCCTTCAAACTGCCAATGTTGTTCTAGCCTTGGAGATCCCTATCTCTTGCGGTTTTTTTTTGCTTTTTTTTGTGATTCATACCAAAAATCACACAACTTACTTCTATAGAGAGAAATTAGAAGTTGAAACATAAATTTTTTTCTAAAAAAATCTTATATTGTTTTCGATGTTACCTAGTTGCCGTGTGATTTTCCCACACCCTCCTCACAACTTTGTCATGCGTCCTGTCCCAGGCGAATTTGTGTTGTGTATAAATAATTAGATAAATAAAAATAATAATTTATTTACAATTATATTAGTAAATTATTAGAAATAAGCTGGAAATTAGAAATTAACACCAACCTCAAATCTGTTAAACCACGCATCGATTTGAGGTATCCATTCAGGATGTCTGGATACCCGACTCCATTGAAATAATGGAATCTTCATCGACAATTTAAACACCGATGATATTAGTCGGGTGGCCTTAATGTTTGTGAACATGAAAATAAATTAAATTCATGAAATATTGATTAGTTGTTCATAAATTATGTTATAATTTAAAAGAAAAAACTAAAACCTTAATAAACTTACATTGAAAGGTCGTCCTTCCACTATGCCTCGTACTTGCGGGTGAATTGATTCCACTGCGAAGGCATACCACCTCTGCGCTGTGAACCCGCGCTGAAAGAGGCAACATCAGTTGACGGCGCAGGTGGTGTACGTGCCTCTTCTTGAGAGGCACCTAAAGATACGTCATCCTCGATGTTAGAAGAACTAGCTGCGACCATACGTGAGCGACGAGCTGTGGTTTTCGTTCTATGTATCTACACAATTGTATATGAATAATTATATAATTAAATTCGAATGTAAAAAAAAATTCGACAGCACCTCCCCTATACTAGATACTACCCAAATCCACAAACCTATAAATATAGACAAAACCCACAACCAATTGACTCCATCTATACTAATATTGTATATAACATAACATCTATACATATAACATTCATACTAATTACAAGGTAAATTCAACATTAACAACATATTCAATCATTATATAAATACAAATAATAAAAATTATTCAATAAATTAAAAAAAAACTCTAGATTAACAATTAAAATTAATGCAAATAATTAAACACAAATCATGCAATAATATAGTAAAATTACTAATTATTTCAACATATTCAATTACTTATTCTAAGGTAAATTCAACATTAACAATTACAATTCAATAAATTTTTCAATCATTATATAAATACAAACAATAAAAAATATTCAATAAATTCAAAAAAAACTCTAGACTGACAATTAAAATTAATGCAAATAATTAAACACAAATCATGCAATAATGTAGTAAAATTACTAATTATTCCAATATATTCAATTACTTATTCTAAGGTAAATTCAACATTAACAATTATAATTCAACAAATTATTCAATAATTATGCCAATACAACAAAAAATATATTCAATAAATTCAAAAAACAAAAACTATAGACTTTAGGAATGAAATATGCTTACCTTAATAATGTGTTTATTTCAAGTCTTTATCTACATTATAAAAATACACCAAAACAAAAAAACATAATAAAAAAAATAGCTAAAATAAAAAAAAAATCCTTAAAGTAAAATGAAATAGTGGAAACACTTACCTTTTAATTTGATGAAGATTCAAAAATAAAACTAGTAACCTTTGCAGAAATCTTGAAGGAAATGAGAGGAAAAAAATTGAAGAAGAGGGGAAATTAAGAATGGAGGAGATGAAAAAATGAACTGAAGGGGCCGTTGCTGGCATTTATAGGGCAGTTTTACCAATGGATTCCCTGACAAAAATTAAAAATAATATTATTTTAATTTATTCTATCTGTGAAGTTTCAAAAATCTGTCGGTATTTTTTGAATTTTGCACCAACTTTTGTATTACCCTCCATAATTTTCGCAGTCCGTCGGAAATTCCGTCGACAAAATGATGTGGTCAGAGATGCATTTAATGCACCGCTCTTCGAAATTCGCACAGTTCGTCGGTGATGTTGTCGGTAATAGTGACCCCGCAGACAATATACCGACGGACTAGAATCCATCGGTATCGATGTCGATGATGGTGGCATTTCAAGTAATTTTCTGTGAAATGCCGACGGACGTTTGTCCATCGGTATCGATGTCGGTGATGGTGGCATTTGAAGTAATTATTTTTCAACTCTTTGTGAAATGCCGATGGAAGTTTGTCTGTCGGTATCGACGTCGGTGATGGTGGCATTTCAAGTAATTATTTTTATTGCTAAATTGTCCATCACACAAAACAATAATAACAGTGCTTAAACAATACATAAACTTATAAAATAAATATTTCATGTTACAAAATATATCATCCATAATATATATTACATGAAAAAAAATTTTACACAGGGCTTTATTCTGATAGTTAGTCCGAATTTTCTTCATCATCATCGTCAATTGAATAGTCATCACCTTCATCACAACCTTCAATATGGATATCATCATCTTCATCAACATTTGTTTGTCCGCTAAAGCTCAAAACAACATTCAACTCCTCTGCATCAACATCAACAAGACTATCATCGAAAACATGAAAATTTGAATTTTCTTCCAAGTCAATCGAAGGAGTAACTCGATATGGTTCGACCAACTCACTAACTTGAAAGTCTTTATCTCGCACACTTGTGTCTTCGTTCTCATCCTGAACAAACTCGACATGACCTTGGGTTTTGTTTTTAAAATGAACAACCAATCCACTTTTGATCGATCATTTCTAAAAGAAGGGGTGTATGTGTAATAAACTTGTTGACATTGCTTTGCGAAAACAAAGACATTGTTTATGTTGCGGAGTCTAGATTTTGAGTTGATTTCGACCAGACCATAGTGCGGATCAATTCTAATTCCTCTGTCAGTCGTGTCATACCAATAGCATTTGAATAAAAACACTATATTCTGCTCGCTATGATATTGTAGTTCGACGACCTCTTCTAATTTACCACAGTAGTCAACTTCTAACTCACTACTAGTCGATCCCTTAACACAAACACCACTGTTGTATGTCTTTCTTCCATGCCTGTATTCTTCAGTATGGAAAACATATCCTTTGACAAAATACCTGTTGTAGCACTTAACGTTTCTTTCAGGGCCCAGGCTTAGTGAAGACAATGACTTAGCAGCACTTCTTCTTATTCGATAAACCTTGTATATAATGTACATCAATGAACAGTAAACGAGAATCACGTAATGACATGCATAAAAATTATTTTGCAAGTGAGAATGAGTTTGTGATAGTACTTACATGTGTTCTGAACCATGTGGCAAATTATTCATCTTGTAATTGAAAGATCTGGGATTCGGTCAGCTGTGAGTTATTGGACAACAAATATTGTCGATGTTCTCTGCAAGTGGTAATGAGTGTATTATATTACAATATATAATTAACAGTATATTATTGACAAAGTTTAATTAGTATTACACATATATACACTTACTGAATAAAAGGTCTTAGCTCATCACAGTTAAATAGAACATAATTGTGTGCTTGTTTGAACTCTATTTCTGACATATATCTTCCTCTTACAACATTTTTATGTGTGGGTTGTCCAGGATTGGAGAATATTGACAAGTTCTCACTGGAAGATACTTCACCGCCATCATCATGCCGTGGAACGCGATTGATTCTCGTTCTCATATGAGGTTTGAAATAGTACGAGATAAATGTTGAGATCTCCTCAACAATATAGACCTCACATATCGAAGCCTCAACATGTGCATTGTTCTTAACCTTTTTCTTGAGATTGAACAAGTACCTGCATTGAATTAATCAAATATTTTCAATTAAAAAAAATAAAATACTTTTATATATGAATTACATTGTAACTGTAATATCTAACCGTTCGAATGGGTACATCCATCTATATTGGACTGGTCCTCCAACTTTTGCCTCGAACGATAGATGTATGGGGAGATGCTCCATTGAGTCAAAAAATAATAGAGGGAATATCATCTCAAGTTTGCATAATATCTCGACTATATTCGTTTCAAGCCTCTCAATGTGATCAACATTCAACTTGATGGAACACATATCTCTAAAGAAATGACTGATCTCCGTGAGTGCATCCCATATCCCCTTTAGCAACAAATCACGAAAAGCTAATGGGATGAGTGTTTGCATAAACACGTGGCAGTCATGACTCTTCATTCCATACAATCTGCATTCCTCCATATTAACCAGCTTTTATATGTTCGAGGCATGTCCATCCAAAAAATGTAGACTCTTAAGCCATTTATAGACTAGTAGTTGTAAACCATCTGTACACAACCCAAGACGCACGTTCCTTGATTCAACTGAAAAGTGAGGATGCACACTGTTAAAGTGTTTCCATGCTTCGCCGTCAGAAGGATGCACCATCACTCCATCAACCGCATCATGTGATTGGTGCCATATCATGTGCTCAGCAGTCCTTGGTGACATGAATAACCTCTGCAGTCTAGATGTAATTGGGAAGTATCTAAGTTTTTTATATGCCACTAGAGTCTTTCCCTTACCAGTTCTGGGTTTGTAACGGGAATGCCTGCATGTCATGCACTCGGTCATCTCAGCATTTTCAAAGTAGTATAACATGCAGAAGTTAGGGCATATGGTAATTTTCTGGTATCCTAAACCGAGGGGTTTCATCATGGACTTCGCAGCATATAAGTTCTCTTTCAGTTTGTTCCCTTCAGGTAAAATGCTTCTCGCTCATTCAATAATCTTGTAATACCTGGCCTCACTCAACCCGTGATCTGACTTGATGGTGAACACTTGTGCAACGGCCAATAATTTATTGTGGTTCGTGCAGCCATCCCATAATGGTTCGTCAGAATCTTTCAACAAATCAAAAAACTTCTCATAATATTAAATATTCATTATCAATTATCAACGTCCATACAAATTAATACATATTTATCAATTTATGGAAATTACAACTCCGCAATACCATTGATGATAAAAATTAAAACGGACCCGTTAAACAAGCTATTAATTATTTCAAAACAACACATGTAAATCGGTAATTCAATAAAATTTCAACAATTTACAAACAAATAAAATCTTACAAAATCTAAAACAAACCATAACAAGTATAAAATTATACATCATATACTACAAGCTTGTTTGAGAAATAACAATAAAAATGTACATCTACTAACAAAATACATATATTAAAAAAACAATAAAAACCATGATATTTAAATGTTAAAATTTAAAAAGATAGTACTTACAAAAACTAATAAAAATCCGTTGGTAAATCAGAACACGGATGTTGTGACAAGAAGACTTTAAGATATATGACTTGTTGTGCTGATAAGAGGGAGATTTTTTTTTTGGGGGCGGGGCAGTGGTTTTTTGCAGTTGGGGAGAGTTGAGATGAGGAAGAAGAAGGAGAAATAGGGGAACATCTAGTCGAGTGAGAGGGGATATATTAACTTTTGTCGACGGCTTCACCGACGGACTATTCCGTCTGTGATTTCGTCGGCTCCTCTGACGGCAAACAGGGCACGTCACCGTACGGAGCTGCCGTTTTACATCCCTCTGTGATTCCGTCGGCATTTTCATCGATGAATCAGTCACATCACCGTACATAGCTGACGTTTTGAATCCCTCGGTGATTCCATTGGTAAAAATACCCGCAATAACTTCCACGTCAGTGAACCGCCCTTATTTTTTAATTCTCAACATTCCGTCCATAATTTTATTGGTATATACCGATGGATTTTGGCCGTCGGTATCTACCGATGGAGTAAATTTTGTCGGTAATGGCGACCTCAAATTACTGATAGAATTATTCCGTTGGCAATTCCGTTGGTATTAAGCGAATTTCTGGTAGTGAATGTATAGTTTAAGGAGTTGCTACCTAATATTATGGTCACTAGGAACCCTAATTGGTTGACAGAGATTCTATGGTACGTGTTATTTTTTTATGCCTTTCTCGTTTGTTTACCCTTTTTATTTACTCTTTTTAGACAAGAAGGAAAAAAATGCATTGCTTAACAGGTTCGTATTTAACAGTAATGGTCAGTAGATTGAACATGTAACATAGAAAAACAATACGCAAAGAAAAAAAATAAAACAACGTGCAAGGGGACCATAAATAAATCAATGAAGATCCTTAAATATTTTTGGAATTTTGTAATATCAAAAAGGGGTTCGTTTGGCCAGATATCAACACAAAAGAAGAATAAAATACATGGGAAAGGTGCAAGGGTGTGTTTTGCCAAACACACCCTCAATAAACACAGTCTAGGCTGGGCCTGAGGCCCAGGTCTGACCCACTCTTTTTTCTTTTTTTCTTTTGATTTGTTTTGAAAAAATGGTAAAGTTGTTCCAAACAACCTGCTCGATGGAGAAGAATTGTGAAGATTTTTCGCAAGTGGTCTAATTATTTGAGGCAACTTGCTCGATTGATGAAAAATACAGAGATTTGGTTTTTGAAATACACAAAGATTTTTTAGAAATGGTCTTATTGTAATGGGTGACTTACCTAGATGGAAAATGAAAATGTGAAAAAATATAAAGATTTTTTAGAACCGTTTCATTGTAATGGGTGACCTGCCCAGGTGAAAATGAAAAGTCTTAAAAGGACAATATGATAGGGCTCAAAGGCGCACTGTCCAGGAGATGGGAGCTTGAAGGCGCGTTCAAAAATAGATAGGGTTAGAAAATGCACTACCTTAGGGATGAGGGCTTTAAAACACACTCGAAAAAAGATAGGGTTAGCAAACACACTACCTTAGAGATGGAAATGAAAAGGTGTAAAAAAACAAAGTCAAAAAGGGGTAGGCAAAGGTATTTAATGTCATGTGGGTGGCAAGGCAGATAAGAATTGTTTGATGCTTTTACTTCAATATTCTAGCTAATCCATATGTGATGAAAGCATATTTCATTTCATTTTCATTCAAAATATAATCCAAGATACGGCATAGAATTTGGATTAATAAAGAGTTCATGAATATATATATATATATATTTGGATTAATAAAGAGTTCATGGATTAATAAAAGGAAGGAATTTATATTGTTAACTATCAATTTCTTTTCGTGGGATGCTTTTTATGTTTTTTAAAAATCCAATTATATGCAATTTTTCTATTATTAGAGGCGAGTCCATTTAAAACCTTTTGAGCTAATAGGATATTTTTTATTTACATTTCTTTTAAATTCATTTATAAATGCTGTATTATTATTTTATTTCAATAGTGAAACTATAGGATATTTAGATTTACATTTATTTTAAATTTATTTATATATCCATTAAAAATCATATCAAAATCTCTTGTATAAATTCAAAATCTGAAAAAAAAAAGAGAGAGAAAAGAATAACACTCATACTACAATGTTTTTTCTAAATATTCATTAATCCCCTATTTGTAGAACCTATTAATCATAAATTACAGCAACAATATACATATAAACATAAATCTCTTTAACAAATTCTTCCATATCCGTTCTCTTTGATAAAATCTCCCATTTTAGAAAATTCATTGATTATTTGGATCTACCAGCTTGAATAGTCTAACACCTCAAATTAGGTTTTTTTAAAGTCAAAATCTCTTTAACTAACTTCTCTCATATCCATTACTCTTTGACAGAATCTCCACTATTGAGGATCATCAATTCTACATGCATTTAGGCATTATTATAATTTTTTTTAATCTTTATTAATTAATTTGATATTTTTTAAAATCAAAGAACAAGGAAGTTCCTCAAAAAAAGCATGTGCATTTCACAAGATTTATTGTGTTTTGCTGGGGAAGAGTACATAACTTTCACATGTTGTTTAATATGGAATTAATGAACATATTCAAATGGAAGAAATGTGTTCTTTAAATCATTGTAATAAAACCCAGCTTGTTTTAATTTAGTAATTTGTCAATCTAGTATTTAGCTAGGGCTAGGTTATATGTCAAACTAGATCAGAAGTTAACTCGATCAAACCTGAGTAATCTAAAAAATCAACATGTAATTTGGTTGATTTGGTTAAAATTCAAATGAGATCTGAGTTGATTATTTAATAATTTTGCCTTCTAAAACAATATTATTTCAACTTTTTATTATTATTTTTTTCAAAATAACACCATTTTAAAACAATCTGGATTAACTCGTCTTACTATAATTTTTTTGGGTCGAGTCATGGACCTAATCTGATCTTATATGCATGCTTTATATGCATAGACCGATTATTAGGCCCCTGTATTACTAGTGACCGTTTGTCATTCCGATCTCACGGTGCTGTTTTAATAAGTGGAGGGGGAAGAATTCTGATCTTTAGCTTTTTCAATCCATGAATTGGATTTTATTGTTTTCTTTTTCTTTTTCTTTTTCCACAACAAACATGAATGGCCTTCTCAGCACAAGGAATGGCCCTTCACCATCCTCAGGGCACAATTCTGTATGCAAAAAAGCAAAACTATATGCAGATCACCAAAGTACGTAATCCTTCATATGCTTTGGCTGTGAAGGACTAGCTGGGTTTGCATTCTTGCATTTATGCTTTCTGTTGATGGATATTGAAGGCTTTTCTTTTCTGTTTTTCATTTCCGTACGTATCTGAGCCAAATTGCACGTAACTCGACTAATCACACGGGTCCTAAAGTTAACGATTATATAAGTTTCCAGTGACCCCGAGGTTAGTGGGACTTTGTGAGCACGTGTACTTTAGCTATACGGGTAAGAGACCTGCAGATTCAAATACCATTCGTCTCAGATTTATATACTTCCATATATGACAAGAAGTACGTTTTGTAACTTATATTATATGAATCCTAATAAGCAGAACCTAATTGTTTCTTCCTACCATGCTCCACTATTACAAAGCCACCATAGTACTTGGCTGCCTCGTCGCTAGTGATAACAGGCTGTTTCTCCAGACCACAATAATTTTGAGCTGCCTCATTGCTGGCAATAATAGGCTCCTTCACCATGGCTCCACGGTATGGGATGGCTATAACAGGCTCCTTCACCATGGTTCCACGGTATGGAGCTACGTCATTACTAGTGATTTATGGCATCTGCACAGTGGAAATTTGAGGTCAATGGTAAATAAATATTTGCTGATGTTGGTATATATGATGTTGATGTACCTGAGTTAAGGGGAGTCTTCCAGGCCTTCTAGTAATGTAAGGCCGCCCACCATGGTATCCTCGATCAGAGCAGAGATTTGGATTCCTAGTGCCATAAGCGAAAACAACACTATATAATTGAAAGAACAATTAACACTGGAAAATTGTTTGCCTTGGTACAAAATAGATAATATCCGTCAACAAATTCAATTCAATCTTATCTCAACAACAAAAGCATTGCTTCAAATTTTAAAAATTACTGAACTTGATATTTTTCTTGTACATGTGCAATTTATTTACACATGATAAGAAATTAATGCACCTCATAAATGCTTCATATAAAGAGCTATAGGTTGTTCATGTCAGCAACAAGGATTGATGACAGTTTACTAACACTATCATTATAATATATTTAACTCAGCAATATATTTTTAGTTTGAAGAGTTGAATTCTACATTCAATGATAGGACAATAAAATTTCTTGTACTTAGCTTTGCTTTAGAATCTAAGGACAACTTTAAATCATTTAAAATTAATGTTATTTGCAAGCTTGTTGATAATTTTTATTCTGAAGATTTCAATAAATAAAAGATGCATTATTTAAAATCTTAGCTAGAGCATTATCATATTGATGTGATATCATGAGAGCTTTTAGAACATGTCTATCATTTTCAAATTATGTTGAGGATTAATCGAAACAAATAAGTCACAGAACAATAATTTGATTAACAGGTTGAATCGTCTTATTTTGACTATACATGTTTTCACTGTCCCCAAAGAGTGAAAATCTTTAGCTATGAAGCATGTTAAAAATATGTTTCACAATAAAATAAAATAGGAGTTCTTAGCATATTTTATGATGATTTATATTGAATGGAGTTTGCTAAAGATATGGATTTAGATTCGATTATAGATGAATTTTATTTCACAAAACATCGAAGGATGTAAATTCAATAAAGAATTTATTTTTATTTTCATTTTAATTTTTTGAACTTTTAAATTTATTTTTTAATATTTTAAATAATATATTTAGATTAAGATTTTATTGTTAAGCCGGGGTGAAAAACATTTATGGCTCCACACTTATATATATATTGGGCTGGTAGTATTGATGATCGCATGTCTACGGGTGGCTACCTTGTCTTTTTTGGTCATGCGTCGATTTCTTGAAAATTCAGCAAGCAACGCACAGTTGTTCACTCCTCTACTGAAGCTGGGTATAAAGCCCTAGCTGACGGTACCGCTGAAGTCATTTTTCTTCAATACTTGTTAACAAATCTACAGGTTCCCTCAGTTTCTACTCCTATCATTTGGTGTGATAACCTTAGCGTGACCTATCTCTCAGCAAATCCTATCTTCCATGCCCGTACTAAGCATGTTGAAGTGGATTATCACTTTTTCTGCGACTGCGTTGCCAAGAAAGAGATTCAGATTCATTTTTTTCCTTCTCGGGATCAACTTGGAGATATCTTCACTAAACCACTTCCTGTTGCATCCTTTATTGCTTTTTAGTTCAAGCTTCGGGTCGATCCTCCACCCTCATCTTGATGGGAAATATTATAGAATGTATAGCATGTATATATCTGAATAGAAAATTAATGTAGGATTATTCCAATGTTGTAATCCCTACAATTACTGCCGTGTTCTGCCACATATATATAAATACGAAGGTTGGTTAAGGCACAACCCAAGAAATTCTATTATTCTCTACTTATATAAAAGACTATAGGTCGTTCTTGTTAGCAACAAGGATTGATAACAGTTTACTAACACTATCATTATAATATATTGAACTCAGCAATATATTTTCAATTTGAAGAGTTGAATTCTACATTCAATGAGAGGACAATAAAAGTTCTTATACTTGGCTTTGCTTTAGAACCTAATGACAACTTTAAATTATTTAAAATTAATGTTATTTGCAAGCTTGTTGATAATTTTTATTCTGAAGATTTAAATAAATAAAAGATGTATTATTTAAGATCTTAGCTAGAGCATTATCATATTGATGTGATATCTTGAAAGCTTTCAGAAAATATCTACCATTTTCAAATTATGTCGAGGATTAATCAAAACAAATAAGTCACAACACAATAATTTGATTAACAGGTTAAACCGTTTTATTTTAACCATGCATGCTTTCACTGCCACCAAAGAGTGAAAATCTTTAGCTATGAAGCATGTTAAAAATATGTTTCACAATAAAATGAAATAGGAGTTCTTAGCATATTTTATGATTATTTACATTAAACGAGAGTTTGCTGAAGATATCGATTCAGATTCGATTATAGATGAATTTTATTTCACAAAATATCGAATGGTGTAATTTCAATAAAGAATTTATTTTTACTTTTATTGTAATTTTATGTGCTTTTAAATTTATTTTTTAATATTTGAAATAATATATTTAAATTAAGATTTTATTGTTAAGCCGGGGCGAAAAACATTTATGGCTCCGCACTTTTATATATATATATATATATATATATATAGAGAGAGAGAGAGAGAGAGAGAGAGAGAGGCAGCTTGTAACTAGCTTCCTGCTTTCTGGACCCATCACAATCAACAGAGGCTTTCAAAAGATACGGGGTTCTCCACTTTGGATGCTTCCATGTTCACAAGCATACCAGTCTATCCAGACAGACACACACTGTTGTTACTTTGACTTTTGACGCAATACAAGCAATGGTATACAGATGTATCCTCCTCAATAAATTCTGTATTTCAAATGACAAGAACAAGTTATGTATTTTAAGTGCAATCCCACAAAATAGAATTATTATGAAATAACCAGTGCAGATGTGTCCTACTCAATAATGCAAAATAATCAATGAAGGCAGTTTATTCTAGCTTTGTTCTAGTTATTTAAGGATGTGCTAGATTCTGTAATAATGGACATCAATCGAGAACTTATGGATATGTACACATGGTTACCTTTGGAAGGCATTATTGACACTTTACCTTTCCATTCCATTATTGTAGTACAAACAGACGTGGCTTTCCCTTTTGTTAAGAACAAAAGAAAAAGGGGTTCTGATCATGTGCTAAGATTAAGATTTATCATTTTTATATTATGGGACAGGATATATTGTATATATGCCTCAGTTTCCTCGAAACTTTCCAAGAGAGATCATTTTCTTGGAGGGGTACTCTGA
>Ga0325414_1005561_pt1 | contig 13346 bp, 9 predicted proteins | sample PopdelMetagenome_8_FD_206183 | JGI IMG/M metagenome (GOLD analysis project Ga0325414, IMG submission 206183) | Populus deltoides microbial communities from Bellville, Georgia, United States - Leaf-PdKOR-R3 | ecosystem: Host-associated > Plants > Phyllosphere > Phylloplane/Leaf | place: USA...
TTTTTTTCTAAAAAATACATGGTTTTTATTGAATAAGAGTTTGAGATAATTCGTATTTATGAAGTTGGGCTATGAAAGGATGTCCGAAAGTAATCTACTGGACAGCACGATTTTTGGATCAAAGAGAACTAATCATTTAAAATAATGAGAAAGCATAATCTCTTGAAACTAAAAACTATTGAGAGATTTGTGATATGAACAAGACACTGATTTCTTAAGCAGTTTTCTCTTCTAATATATCTTCCTTCTTTTTACTTGTGTTTTTCTCGTTTATCTTGTCGAGTCTTTGAATTCTTGTCTGTGCTTAAGTAGTTAAGCTTGACTTCTTCCTATCCTCCTCTTGTCTGTGCTATTAAGTTTTTACTCCACGCAACAACAAAGCTATGATATATGAACTGTCATTGATTTTCTAAGAAATCTCTAATCATACTCTCATTTCCCCCTGATTTTCTTCTTCACCTTCCCCCTTTTTCTTCTTGACTTGGGCTCGAGTCTGGGGATCTCGTTTCTGCTGAATTTCTCAAGCTTGACATCTTCTTCCACCTTCCTTCTGGCCTTGAAAACCTCGGTGATAGAGGGATCCAACACATCACTGGAGCAGCTAACAGAGACACCCATAGCAGTGGCCTCCTCCCATAGCTCTCTACCCCTTTCAAAATCCCCACCTTTACAAAGCTTTGGTATTAAAATATCATATACAGGCCCATAACCACCCAACGAGCTTGTCTTCATTCGTTCAAATAACTCGAGGGCATAACTCACCCTCTCAACTCCACAAAGAACACCAATCAAATTATAGTAAAACTTACGATCTGGCAGCAGCCCCTGTCCAATCATCTCATCAACTGTCTCATTTCCTTTACCGAATCTACCAGTCAGATACATCACTTTTGCAACAAGAAAATAACTAACCCAATCAGGAGCACAACCTGTTGTTTTCATTGTCTCAAGCATCCTATACGATTCCTTGACTCTTCTTGCTCTCCCAAGACAAGAAAGCAATGTATTGTAACTAATTGAGTTTGGCTCAATCCTATATGATCTCATTTCCATCATCACATTCAAAGCTTCAGGGACAAGTCCAGATGGATTGCGTTTAAGATTTCTTTCGCAAAGGCACTTGAGAAAAGTATTATAACAAAATAAATCTGGGATTAACCCATCTCCCTTCATCTCTTGGATAATCTTTCGAGCTTCCTTCACGTTCTCCTGCACGGACCACCCATACAAAAGACACCTATAAACAACACAAGGCTCTAAACCGGATATCTTATTATTCTTATGGTGCGAAAACACTCCTTGTGCTTTCTTAGCATGCCCTTTCGCACAAAGAGCGCTTATAATGGCAGTGACAGCAAAACCATCTCGTGGGCACTTGAACTTTTCCAAGTTCTTGAATATACCCAACGCCTCATCTTCTCTCCCCAGTTTAACCAAAGTCTCAGCTACAAGGGCAAAAGTTTGCGGGTCCATTACGCGGCCTTCCTTCCTTAAATCCGAAATCAAAATACGCATTCCTGTGTGATCCTTCTTCTCGGCCAAAACTCGAATGACATGATTGAAATCATCATCTTTCAGTCTTTCAGAATCCAAAACTTTATTGGACCATAGAAAAAATCTCAAGATTCTTCTGGAAGGAGCCTCATGTTTGCAGGAATTTATAATTTGTGTAACAAGAGGATATGTTAACTGACCTTTAAATTGATTTAAACGCAACTCTAAGTCATCCAAACCACCAATCCAGCTCGAAATAACTTTACACACTTCTTGCAGCTCAAGTGGCAGTTGGTTATGCTGCTGCTTTGTGGAATATAAAGGAGGCTTAGATTTGTTTGTTTTAATGTTTTGGAACAAAAAGCCAGCCCGTCTTGATTTCCAGAAGCAATGCATCTTTCTTTTTCTTTGAGGAAATTCCTCGAACAACTGGTGTGTGTTAAAACTTAAGATCTGTCTTGCTAACCTTCTTGTTTATTTTTTTTTAAACAGTATCTAGACTGGAAGGACAGGATAGGGAACTGGCCAGGAATAGGAAGTAGGGAGTGTGTCTGTTTTATTTGAACGAGTATTTTATTTTTCAGGCAACAGAGAAAATCATCTTCCTCAAGGACCGAGGCTATGCCGGCACCAGAGAAAAGACTCCTTTCTTCATATATAATAAATAAAATTTAGGAAGGGAAAAATTGTTAAAAAGGGAAATTTTTGATTTTTTTTCCCCTCCCTTTTTTACTTAATACTAATATATTCTTTTTTTACTTTCACTTTACATTTTATACCGTAAAAGTATATTATCTAATGATTTTTTAAATTCTATTTTATTTAAAATTATATATATATATATATATATATATATATATATTAAGGAGAAATTTTATGGTATTTTAGAAATAACTAGTGATATCTATGGTAGTGTTTGGTTACTGTTTTGTGACAGAAAAGACAAATAATGGAGACAAGACAGAAAATGAGACTGAAATAAAATTATATTTGGTAATGATGTACAAAAAAAAAATGATTGTCTATATATCCTGTTTGGTTATGGTAAATAAGACAAAATAAAATATAAAATAGTTTATTTTAGCCTTAATATATATTGTTGTCAAACTTTTATATATATATATATATATATATATATATATATATATATATATATATATATATATATATTACTTTAGTTTATTTTGAGTGTTGAAATTAACAATATTATAATAACCCTAATTGTAAAATCAAGACTGACTTGACAGGCTAACCTGGGGTTTAGATTGGTCCGAGTTTACGAAAAAATAAAGAAAGAATTAACTCGACTTTACTCGGTGAAAAACTTAGGTAAACCCGAGATAAAATACAAATAAAAAACCCGTTGACTTTTTTGAAAAAAACAATTGGTCAAAACAAAGTTGTTGTGATTATTTTTAAAAACAAAAATTGGGTTAGCCAGGTTGACCCTTCCGAACCGTAACTTGAAACTTGCCTCTATTTGACTCTCGGGCTAGGTTTTAAAAACATGATAATAACCACTTTTATTCATATGTTAACTCAGTCAACCCGTATTGACCCTTTCGACTTGTGACCTAGGTCTTATCCCAATTAATCTCTAAGTCAAGTTTTAAAACTATAAAAATAACAAATTTTATTCTTACATTAACCCAGGTTGACCTTCCTAATTCATGCCTCGGGTCTTGCCACAGGTTAACCCCCAAATTAAGTTTTAAAACTAAGATAATAACCACTTTTATTTTTATGTTGACTCGGGTCAACCCGTGTTGACCCTCCTGACACGTGACTCAGGCCTTGCATCAGGGCACAACCCGAGTCGGTTTTAAAACCATGATAACAACCACTTTTATCTTTATGTTGACTCGGGTCAATGGTGAACCCCATTCATGGCTTGGGCTTTGTCATAGGCCAACTCCTAAATCAAATTTTAAAACTATGATAATAACTATCTCAGGTCAACCCAAGTCAACCCAACCCTTGACTCGGGCCTCTACCAGTGACTTCGGCTTTACCCCTAGTCAACCCCCGAGTTGAGTTTTAAAATTATAATAATAATAATTTTTATCCTTACATGTCTTATTTAAAAGAATTTTGGAATTGAAAGTTTTTTACATACAAATTAGAAGGATTAATTAAGTTTAAGGACTTAATTAAACTTCTAGGGGATCTTGTGGATTTAATCAAGGGCTCAATTGAAAAAAACTCAAGTTGGAGGCCCAATTCAGATCAATTTACAAAGATTGAAAGATTAGGGACATGATTGAAACTTTGTAAAGGTCAAATTGGTGCAATCAGGGGTTCAATTGCAAGAAACTTGAAGTTTAAAGGTTAATTAAAGGTCAAATTGAAAAACAAATTCAAGACCTTTTCGCAAAAGGCACGCAACATTAGGGGTTGTACTAAATCCAAGGACTAATTTAAAGAAAATCAAAGTTTAAAGCTTAATTAGGGACTAATTTGAACAAACTAGGAACTAATGGATGCTTTGTAAAAGGCGCAAGACTTGGGGATTCTCATTTGATTTTTGGCAGTGGCCTAACTACATAAAATTAGCCTGTTTTGTCTTAATTAAAGACGTTTGAGCTTAAATTGAAACAACAGGGACCAAATTAAGATTTATCAAAATTCCAATTAGAAAACCCTGATTTTTAAGGTTTAAATAGATGACATGTCAATAATTTTTAATACAGAGATTGAGTGAGACATCGCCAATCTCTTTTTTATTGTCTTCCTCCATTGAGAAGGTTGATTTAGTTGCCACATTCAGGCGAATGAACATGGCATCTCTGACTACCTCATCAACTCCAACCACCATCATTTAACAGAGGAGATTTTCCTCTTCAAGGTTGAGCCACCCTTGTTCAACATTTAAGTCCCACATGTTGCATAGAAGTCCTTAATTTATTGTCCCAGGACAGCCTTGTCTAATTTAGCAAAATTTAGCAGTATTACACCCGACTTTGGATCGATGGTAGGAAAGCTACAGGCACCAAATCAATCATGGTTTCATCCTAGTTAAATAATAACACCCTTTCTAACAAATCAGAGGTAAAAAAAAGGGGGGGAAATAATCCCCTATGATCTAATTTTAAAAAACCACCTTCAAACCTATAAATGGTTTCACAACCACCTATCTTTTAAGGCTATAAAAGGAGAAGGAGAAGAAATCAAAGAGTAAGAAAAAAAAGGATGAGGGGGGGATTTTGATGAGAGAAAAGCAATGAAAAGAGAAGAAACTTTGAGAAAGAAACCAAGCCAATAGTAAAAAAAAAAATAAGAGAAGAGAAAATAAAAGGAAAAGGAAGATATTTTGTAGAAAGAGGTCAGAAGCTTTTCGAAAAAGTTATTAGATTCTATTCAAAACAAGAAAAAAAAGGATAGAAATCAGTCACAATCATCTTTTGAAGGTAAGTTATTGAACTTGATGGAATGGTATAACTTATTGAGAATACCTCCCCTCTGCATTTCAAGCTTTGATTCTTTCATTCAAGTATGTTATGGATGGTATAACTCATTTTGATGTTGTTTGTGATGTTAAATGAGCTTTTAGATTGATAAAACAACATAGATACATATTTGAATGTTGACAATAGGTTATAGACTTTGATCTCTATATCTTACATGTTTTTGTTTTTTGTTTTTGAAGGTTTAAATATATAGATATGTATATGTGTGACTCATATGAATAGGTTTTTGTCCTTTATTTTGGGTTTAGATGCTTTTTTATAAGTGTAAACTTTGCTAGGCATTTTGGGTTGGTGTTCTTCAGAAGAATTTTGCCTTAGGTCGTTGATTTTGGTGTCATTTTGGTCGATTGATGGTTCTTATATGTGCATGCCTACTTGTTGTTCTTTAATCTAAGGTTTTTACAACTTAAAAGCATCGATTTAATGGCTTGAATGTTCGTGAATAGGTTTTCAAGCCCTAAAATCTTACTTGAATGTTGATTTCACATATTATCCTCAATCCAATCTGTATGTTTGAAGGGAGTTCTGCTGCATTGGAGCTCGCAAGTTTGGATAGAAAGTCTGCCTAATTGTTGGTTTCCTTAGGTATATGGATTATTATGATTATTTGCCTTTATCTTTTTTGGAGAGATATCTTTGAACTTTCTGGAGATACTTCAACATGGTGGGGTTCTTGGCCTTATATAACCCTTGATATTGGCCTATAATTAGGTGAGAATCACTGTGAATTTGAAGTGGATAGGTTTTTAAGGCCTCTACAAGCCCTAAACCTGCTAAAAAGGCTTCAAACTCAGCTACGTTATTAATAGCTAGGAATTGAAAATGAACCCCCATAGGCATAACCTCTCATTCTAGACTCGTAAGCATTAACCTAGCTCTATTACCCTTTGCTTTAGAGGATCTGTCTACATGTAACCACCATATAGATATTAGTTGGGCTTGTCCCAAGGAAATTACAAACTTAGGGAGTGATGTTTCAGAGCTTGGTGAAGATTGAAAGTCATGAAGTATAGGTCCCTTAAAGAAACATTCAACAATAAAGTCTGCTAGAGCTTATCTTTTATAGATGGTCTAACCTGGTATTAGAGACCAAACTGTCATAACTCAATTGCCCACTATACCAGGTGTTCTAACATGTCAGGTTTGTGAAGAATCTGTCGGAGAGGCTGATTTGTTAAAATGATGATTTGGTGAGCTTGGAAGTAAGACCTTAACTTTCTAGAGGCAGTTACTAGAGTTAAGGTTACCTTCTCTACATTCAAGTATCTCATCTTAGCGTCTTGAAGTTTTTTACTAGAGTAATAGACCAGACATTGAACTCCATTCTCCTCTCTTACTTGCATATCGTCAACAATTAAATTCATTATGCCCAAGTAGAGGAAGAGGTCTTCATTCTCTCGTGGATGAGATAAAACCCTGGGAGATGAGAGATAGGCTTTGAGTCCCTCGAAGGATTTTTGACACTTGGGTGTCCATTCAAAGTTAGAAATATTTTTAGGGTTCTGAAGAATGGCATGCTATACTTCCCAATACATGAAATGAATTTGTTAAGGGCAGCCAACCTCCCGATAAGAAGTTGAACCTCATTCACTGATCGTGGGGGAGTCTGTCAAATATTACTTGGATTTTCTCGGAGTTGGGTTTTATCCTCTTAATGCTTACTAGAAACCCCGAAACTTCCCTCATTTGATGGCAAACACATATTTTAAGAGGTTGAGCTTCATTTGATACAAGCCCATAACGAACAATACTTCTTCTAAGTCAAGGAGGTGTTGCTCAAATGTCATGCTTTTCATTAGCATATCATTCATATAACCTTCCATAATTCTCTTAATTGATGCTTAAAGACTTTGTTCATCATTCGATGGTAGGTGACTTTTGTATTTTTTAGTCTAAAAGGCATGATCTTATAACAAAATATTCCCTCTTCTGTGATGAATAATGTCTTTTTCTCATCATCTAGGTGCATAGAGATTTTATGATACCTAGATTTAGCATAAAAAGAACTAAGGACTTCAAAACATGTCATGGAATCCATCAATCTATCAATCTTGGGAAGAAGAAAACTATACTTTGGGCAAACCTTGTTCAATTTGTAAAGTCCACACACATCTGCCACTTTTTAATAGGTTTCCTCACCGTTACCATATTTGCTAGCCAATCTAGGCACATTACTTTGGTGATTGCTTTTTGTCTCTCTCCTTCAAAACGTTTTTTCTGCTAACAACAAGAGAAATGGCTAGATTTATAGTTAGTCAATGTGTGGCCACTTTATGGCTGATCCCAAGCATGTTTGTACATTCAAAGGCAAAATTATCTTTTTAGGTGATAAAGAGTCTTGTTAGAGCTTGCTCCTAACTTAGTTGTAGAGTAAATCTCATCTTAGTGGTCGCCCTCGTCTCTCTAAGAGATACATCTTTTAATTTTGCAACAGCCTCTATCCTTACTTCCACTCATTCTTTCCCAGGACTTTGCTGGTCCACTACCAAGGTTTTCTTACCCTTAAGACATGAAGAGGCACATTACCTTGAAGATATTTAGTTGCCTTGTATTGTGGCCACACCCTGTGAGTGGGAAATTTCAAGGCTAGGTATCTACTACTAATAACAACATTTATCTTATGGAGAAGAGGTCTTCTTATGATGGCATTGTAGGTCAAGCTCATGTCAATGACCATGAAGGTCTGTTGGAGAGTTATACATTTAGAGAAAGTCTTGACAATGACAGGGATCTTCAATGCGCCATTTACTAGCACGTTTATACCTATAATCCTAATGAGAGGAGTCTTCATAGGGATTAATTTCAAGGGATCTATTCTCATTTGTGCCATCACTTCACTTGAGAGAATATTGATTGCACTACCATCATCCATTAATATCCTATGGACATGATGATTAGCCAAAACTATTGAGATGACAAGAGCATCCTCATGTGGGAAATTTACCCTCCTCCTAGTCTTCTAGGGTAGATATAAGGGGTTCATACCATGCATTAGGGAGGCGAGTGGTAGTAAGGACTTGCTTCCCGTACTTTTTTTTTTCATTCCCATTATCACGTCCTGTTGAGGTTCCACTCAAGATGACATTGGTCTCTAGTAAGACTTGGTTAGGTTAGCTGAATTCTTCCCTACCTTGTTCAGTATATATGTATCCCTTTTCATAAACTATTGAAAATAAACCTCAGTTATCAATCATTCAATCTCCTTCTTCAAAGCATAACATCATTTTGTATCATGTCCCTTGTCCCAATGGAACATGCAATACTTATTAAAGGTGCATGTGTAGGGAGTGGCTTTTGTTAGTGAGGGATATTTGGACAAACTCCTTACCTTTAGTGGCATATAAGCTTTAGTGATAATTGTGTTCAGAGGTGTTGAAAATCTCTCGGGTTATGACTGGCGATCACGAGATGACCTTTTCATGTTGTTTCTAAAACTTGAATTCCATATCAGGGAATGATTTCATCCATAAGGTTTTTTAGGTCAATTATCCTTATGAAAACGAAGAGTTCTGTATCACAACACACTTGCTTCTTCCACCTGTATATTGTTTTTCATGACTTAATTAACCTTAAGCAAGCTTCTGTCAGGTAAGGCATATAGGTCTCTCCATAGAGGACGTTCTCTCACCCCACTAATCAAGGCCTTAAAGGCCACTAGCTCAAGTAGCTCTTCTACCTTTAGCATCTACTCATTAAACCTCTTTAAGTATGCCCTTATGGATTTACCCTCTAATTGGATAACCCCAAATAGTTACGTGGAACTCCACTTTGCAGGTATACTTGTGTTGAAATGTGCCACCATCGTAACACAGAGATCTCTGAATCCTATGATAAACCTTGGTTCCAAGATGTTATACCAAGCATGTGCTAACCCTATGAAAGTTGTAGGAAGTATCTTGCATATCATTTCACTCTTTTTAATAAGTGACTCTAAGCTATTATGTATATTTTGCACATATTTTCTTAGATCGGTGAGACCATCATAGTTCTCTAGGCTCATCTTTGTAGAGATATAGTCTTGGGGAATCCAGGTATTTAGAGCTTGTCTAAACAAGGAAGAGTTGCACACATGATGAGGACTATGGGAATCTCCTTGGCAATGTTCTAAAGTTAATTTATCTTCAATCTTTTGTCTACTTAGTTATGGTCGAGTTGGTAGGTCGGATCAATCCCTCAGTATTAAGAAAAAACACACCTTGAATACCTACTTTCTCGAATGTCATTTTGCCCAAACCTTTCAGACGTGTATGCCTATCTATAGGCATTGGGAGCATCCTTTTACGACGATATTAGGGCCTCTAGTCTTCATGAGGGTACTGGTGCTATTGAGGGTGTTGATGCTAAGGGTGCAGGGATTTGTTGGGGTAGCATAACTTGATTCTGCCTCTAACTAGCTAGCATTGTTTGAGTCGAAAGTCATATTTAATTAATTAGCTATTGGAGGTCTGGCTGGGCAGAAGTACTTGCCTCATCATCAGTGGCGGACCCACATGGGTGCAAGAGGGGGCAATTGCCCTCTTAATTTTCTTTTCAAAATATTTTTATATTAAAATATTAATATAATAGTTTTACATGATTAATTTTCTTTGTTAACTACTAATTGTTAGCTTTTTTTTCTATATGAATTAGTTACTCAAAATATTAGAGTTTATAATAATTTATGGATTTGTTGAATTAATATATGTACGAGTAATATTATATGATAATGGATATGAATTGAAATGAGTTTTAATGAATTGATAAGTATTTTGCTATGAATTTCATATGAAAAATGATGGTGATGAATTTACTAGTGATTAAAAATGAAGTACATGACAGCTCAAAAAATAAGGGACATAATAGATAAATTAAAAAGAAAACATTTAATATTTATGTTTAATTCACTTGTACAAACCAACAAGTCAGCAAGAACAACATTAATTTGTGACAATCCTTTTAAGCTATGATTTTAGATGCTATGTATCATATGTCGGCATAGAATTGTTGCCAAGAACTTTCGTAATCTTTGGAAGATTTAGAAATAGATAAATAAAAGTTTATTGTATATATTAAGAAAGATATTTTTAATGAGATTAAAAATAAAATTATTATGAAGCAGTTTTAAAATATAAAATCTCGAAGAGAACAATTATAATGTAAGTTTTTTCATTTTAAAAATTCTTAAATTAATTTTGCTTGACTTGAGTTGGTACATATATTTCAAATTAATTTCTTTATATAACACATGTCTGTATAATATATAATATCAAATATTTGTTAATAATTTTCTCTCTTATTTAAAATATTCTGGCTTCGCCACTACTCACTATGCTAATATGTTATGTGACCAGGCCCAGGTGTATCATGTTTACCTTTCATGGAATGATCTAGAATGCCTATAACAAGTTGGGGAAAGCACACAAAGGACTTTTTTATTAGATTCCCCTGGACAATGCCAATTGATAAAGTGTTAAAATTAAAAGTATTTATAGGATAAGTTTTTTTAGTGGTTGAATCATAGATTGGTTAAGTGTTTTTGTAAATAGCTCATTTCCCCAATGTTAAGGTAAACTTTCTTGATGAACGCCTCTGGATATCTGCAAAAAATCATCATTTAGAGTGTTTAAGGACCTTTCAATAATAAAGTTAGCAACTTAGTAGAGAAAAGAAATGATAAATACACTTAAGAGCTTTTAATTCTTAGATTTTGGTTGTTTTTGTGTTGAATCTGTATCTTATTAATGTAAGAATAATTTCACCACAAAAATATTTATGAGGGAAAAAATATCTCTTGCACAAATATTAATGAGCATTAATAGAAAAAAATATCTCTTACATAAGCATTAATAGAGAAAAGAGAAAACAGGACTCAACACATGTTTTTGGGTTTAAAAGGTAGGTCAGTACATATCCTTTTAGGGTTGGACTCGGGTAGCGTGCCTAAGCCCATAAAAAGATGTTGGGGGTGCTTAGCACCTGGCTCGGGCTTGGGTTACACCCGAGCCCAACAGAAGGTGCTAGGCGTGCCTATCACTTGGGCTCGGGTTGGCGACCGAGCCCAACCTTCTTTCTAGGCTCGGGTGTTTCTACCCAAGCCTTTAAAAAAGTTTGGGGATGAGAAAAATATTGGACCCGGGACCATTACGGGTTTGGTGTAAAAAAACCGAAATCTTCATCCGTCACATATATAAAAATATTTGATGAATTTATAATATTTTACTAGACTTTTTTTATCTATTATAATATATTACAATATTTGTATTATGCACCCAATTATATTCTTTATATCATATACATGATGTGTGCATAATAGAGATGCAATAAATTTCTTTTTCTTCATACCCATCATAAGCCGTGTAAAAAATGATGTTTACTTAACAAATTTTTAAAGAATGAATGCAATTTAAAGGAGAAGATCGTTGTGTATTATATTTGTGTAACATCGTACAATAAACAAATTTGGAAGTATTATTTTTGTTTTGTTTAGTTTAAGAACATTTTATTTTCTATAAAACAAATTTGGAAGTATATATAAAAAGTAATTATATCTATTCATATATAATATTGGGGAGACTTGAATTAATAATAGAAAACGATGGACCTCGTTCTGAGAACATGAGACTAGCATTCTAACCCGCAACCATATCCTAAGAGTTGTGTGCTTGCACGAGCGAAGGAAGGGGGTGGATATGAATTGTTTCCTTATCCATTTCAAAGCACTTAAGAGGGAACGAAAAAGGAAACTCCAGCGTTTCAGAACGCTGTTAACCTCCATCCAAAATTTATAATGGCCAAAGCTATAACGGGCTTTACCATCACAAAACCGCACATGCTTAGCTCTCTGCAGAAAACAAAATTGGACCTCAAACCATGTTCAGGAGGGGTAAAATCTTACAAACCATATATGGCTGTCCATTTTGTCGTAGATAATTTACACAAGAAGTCCGAAAGCCGATAAATTGAGTAAATCTTTTCTTCTTCTCTCTACTTTTTTCAGCTTTGGCAATGTTCAAGCGACGGGCTTCTTAGTGGGTGGCTGCAGGTAAGTGGCTCCTTGCTCCAAATTATTGACTCTTTGAGTTTTGTTCTCTTGAGTTAATGAAAAGGTGTACACGCAGACACAATAGATTTTCCTTAAGCCAGTCATATGTGTATCCCATCAAGTGATAGTATACTTTTGTGTGATAGCATAAACGCAGCAATAAGAAAAGAGCTTCCTTGAGTAAAGTGAATGCCTTCCCAGATTGGCCTCTAATGGCAGTTATGGTGGAGCATATAGAAGGTCAAAGAGACCTTATAACTCACAAATCTATATGGCATCTCAGTGATCGAGCCATAAAAAACGTCTGTAAGTGTTTCTTTTTCTTCTCTCATTCATTAATTTCAGCCCACTAATCACTATATTTCGTTAGGAGTTTCTTCAGTTTCTCTAATCTTCTCTCCTCTGCTTGTAGATGTATTTTACCTTATGTTCACTTGCTGGGGATGTTTATTCTTCGGTTCAATGAAAGTAAGCCCATCTGGTTTTGCATGCAGGATCTGAAATTTATACATGTTATTTGGCGAGATTCTAATGTCTGAGTTTTTATTGTATAGGACCCATATTATGACTCAGAGGCATATAGAAAAGATGGAGGGGATGGCAGTGGACATTGGGTATATGACAAGGTATATGTTTCCGTTCACTCCTATGTTGAATCTTCTAACTTCATGTCTTTCTTTTTCCAGTAATTTTAATTAAATTCAATAATATTGTTGAGAAAATGACTTTGGAAAGCATACTGGAGAAAAGATTTTTTTAGATTAAGATTTGCACAAGTTATGATGTAGGGAGTAAGGGATTTACTTCTCTTACTTGTAAAAGATTTCATGATAGTGGGATGGAATTCTTCCATCTCTTCCACAAACATGATGATGTAGTTGTCTGAGTCTCGTTTTTATATGTAAGAGATGGAATTCTCTTACACAATCATTAGTCTGAATTTCAACAATCAAGATTTTCATCTCTGTAAATTAGTGGATGGTTAGAATTCTTCATTGTATAGTTTTTTTCTTACGCATAACATTTGTTGAATCTGTTGAAGAATAATATAAATCATATCCTCAAACCTCACCTAATTCTTCTCCATCACAAGTTAGAAACAAAGATTGTTGACCTATATATATATATAAACGGATATTATGCAGCAAGAGGATATTGAAGAATCTGCAAGAGCAGAGCTGTGGCGCGAGGAGTTGATCGAGGAGATTGAGCAGAAGGTTGGAGGTCTGCGGGAACTGGAAGAAGCTGGCCGAAAGTAGGGAGTTTATTAATGGAGAAACCATCGACCTATCCTTGTGTTTTACTCTAATTCTCAGTCACGTCCTTGTAAAAATTCAATAAATCATAACACCACATTATGTGTT
>Ga0325414_1005562_pt1 | contig 13345 bp, 4 predicted proteins | sample PopdelMetagenome_8_FD_206183 | JGI IMG/M metagenome (GOLD analysis project Ga0325414, IMG submission 206183) | Populus deltoides microbial communities from Bellville, Georgia, United States - Leaf-PdKOR-R3 | ecosystem: Host-associated > Plants > Phyllosphere > Phylloplane/Leaf | place: USA...
ACCAAGGAAGTTCTTCCTCTCTATCAAAGGTAAGCACTGCGTATGATGAACTCCATACCATATAACCTGTAAAATATTCTGCAGCATGCAGCACAAGCACCAGGCATTGAAGAAGTTTTATGCTGCCTTCTCTAAGATAATTTCAAATCTAAAATTCTTTTAAAAAAAAACCCTTATGAACTTCAATGTTCTCCTCTTCTATGCTTCCATTTTCTGTCTCGTTTACGCGAACAATACAACTATCATGCAGTTCTGTTGCTGTTTCTTTCCGCGAGGGAAATGAGTGACTAGATGGCTACTTCAGCTTCTTACAACCTTTGCTTAAGATCTGGAGATACTTCATTTGCTGGCATGCATCAATGGTTTCTCACAACAGTGCCCTTTGCCCAAGGACTCTAGAAATTTGGGGTTTTTATTCTCAGTAGTATTACATTCATATTGTTCCTTATTAATATGGAAAAAGAGAAGAAAAAAACAAGAATCTTGGTTTATGCTCTTTGTATGAACTTCGATTACAGCTAGCTCTATTTTCTGCAGGTAAAATAGAAGTTCGATCTATCATCTTCACGTCGTAAAGTGCTTGGTCGCCCTTTAATTTCTTCTTAGTTATTTTTCGCAAATGAATATAAGGAGACAATTTCCTATAGTTTAAGCCTTTGAAAATGTCTTGCCCTTTCCATTTAATTTCTTCTCAGTGATCCCTCCATGAGTCTCGTTTTGGTCAGAAGTTGAGCTTGTTCATGGTTTATCTGTCGAAAAATGTGGGTCTGATTTCTTCCTATATAATGTCTCTTCTAAGTTATCAATAAATCATTCAATTCCAATTACAAATACAAAATCAACTGCAACTCATAGGCATTTTCTACGGGAATCCACGGTGCTGATTTCTTTTTTCTCTTATTTTATTTTTTTTATCATCAAACTTATGTTTTCCTCCTGGATTAAATCTTTCATACTAGATTAAAGGTGAATTGCTTTTAATTAAAATTAAAAGATATTTTTTTTATCTTTAAATTGCCTTGTAGACCAGATTCGACATTGGAAAGTTTTTGGATTTTAGATTGATTTTTAAAAAAAAAATAAGTTAATTGAAGGTATAAATAAATTTATTTAGATCTTTAAATGTTTTTAAATAAAAATTATTAAAAAATAGATTTTGGGGGTGTATAACACCCCTTGCTCCCAATTAACCAGTGGATCGCCGGATTCCAGGCACGCAGGCTCCATATTATTCGCAATTTTTTTTCAAAAAACACCAGGACATCCTGTTATCCACTCTTTAATAATAATAATTAAAAAAAAAACTAATTGCGTGAGCCGGAGATTTTTATTATTATTATTATTATTATTATTATTAAGAAATAGACGTGTCGGGCCATCCGGGCACATTCTGCCAGGTTTAAACGTGAGTTTCAGACCTCCTCCTTTCAAACGTTTACACTTGTTAAGAAATGCTAACGTGCACGTGACTGTACATGGGAGTTGTTAACATGCATGCGAATCCAGTGAGCTCCATCATTCTTGTTCCACTCATATGTCGTGAATCAAATTCCGTCTACGCTTTCTACTCGAAAATCAAAGATGACGAAGACAATGTTTGGAAATAGAATGTAAATTATATTTAAAAAAAAATTTTTAAAAAAAAATAATTTTTTTATATTTTTAAATTATTTTGATATACTGATATTAAAAATAATTTTTTAAAATATAAAAAAACTTTATTTTAATCATTTCTAAACGAAAAACCTTAAAATTTATAGTTAATCCATTTTATTTTATTTTTATTGGCTCCTCCCATCAACGACGTGCATGAAGTACATATTTCTTAAGCGATGCTGACGTGCGGGTGATTAATTGTCTATGTGATGGTTAACATGCTAATCGAATGAGCTTCGACATTAATTCCTTCTCGTTCTACTCATATATATATATATATATATATATATATATATATATATATATATATATATATATAATGTGGAGCAAATTCACCCTTGCAAGTCGTGTTATTCTTGCCAAGACTGCCTTGACATCTATGCCTATTTATTCCATATTGCATTAATCTTTAGGGTTCCTCAATCAATTTATGATTATTGACAAATTAATGAGTGTCCAAACACATAACCTTTTTTGTTTATTGAGAGATATAAACACTTAAATTGTGTATTTATAATTAAATAAAAAAACTAAAAATAATTATGATAATTAATGGCAACATAATAACAGATTCAGAAGAAAACACATAGCAAAGCTGATCTTTCATAAAATATAATATTATAAGGGTGATGTCGTTTTTCTCTTAAAGCATAACTAATCATTTATATGAATATTTGAATATATTTTAAAATTTTTAATTTTTTTTAATTACTGGATCACCACTCTTAATTTTTCTTAATATTACTTTTACCCCTCAATTCTGGAGAGTTTCTGGATGATACATGGATTTTTTAGGTTATACGTAAGAATACTTTATATATATAATTTCATTTATTAAAATATTTTACATATAAAAAAAAAAACAGCAGGCAACAAGAATCATGATATTATTTGAAACAATATCACCATTAATTTCGAAACCATGGAAATTTTATATAAAAGAGACTGTATTATTTCAATAATTTTCTTTATTATTTTATTATATATTGTGTTGTTCATAAAATAGATATCTAGGCACCATGCCTCCATGCAGTTTATTCCTTTAGTATTAAGCAGACATCTCTCAATTTACTCCTCATCAGCAGCTTTTATCCTGCCCATCACAAAGAAAATAGATCAATATATTAGCAGCCAGGCAGAGATCATGAGAATTAAATTAAACATTTAAAAATAAATTCCTGGAATAATATTTAAAGAAGCAAAATGAATGAATGAATAAATAAAGAGAAATAATATCAATGTTTACCTGTCACAGTCTATATTACCAGGTATGAGCGGCACAGGGAGCTGGACTTTGCACAGGCGAGGGAGTGCTTTGGCTCTATCGAGGATAACTCCCTTGTGCTTCAAATCTTCTATCTTTAAACATTTACAGAGTTCCCTTTTGTCTTTCCTGTTGATAGCATGCTGACTTAGCCATTTTAGAGATTTACAACACTTACCATCAGGTGATGAGACACTACCCAGCAAGAACGGGGCGCAGTTAAGCAATCCAGGCAAGCCTGTGCATGCATCGCTGCCATGGACAGAGTATGCACTCGCAAGCAAAATCACTGCCCAGAAAACAGAATACAACCCCATCTTTCTTTGTTAAGAGAAAGGTGCTAATATATTGAAGAGAAATAATATTCTTCTTATTATTTCAATCAATTTATACTAATGGTTCTACATCAGTATCCTGCACTGTTGTCTATAATCGAGCCTAATTATTTACAAACAAGGAAACAAATAATTTAACGATTCAATTACAAGTTTATTGCCTATTCAGTGTTGATTTGGTTTATTGCCTAATCAGTGCTAGATTTCCTGAACACTCCCCCTCAAGTTGGAGTGTATATTAATTATACCCAACTTGCTAAGTAAATTCTCAAACTGTGTGAAACTTAATGGCTTAGTAAATAAATCTGCCGGTTGCTGTGTAGTTCGAATGTAGGATGTCTGAATCATTCCTGCTTGAACTTCTCACGTATCAAGTGACAATCTATTTCGATGTGCTTTGTTCGCTCATAAAATACTGGTTTTGATGCGATGTGCATTGCTGCTTGATTATCACAGAACAAAGTCACTGACTGTGTGTGATTTATCTTCAAGTCCTTTAAAATATTTTTCAGCCATGTAATCTCGCAGCATGTAGTAGCCAGAGAGCGATATTCTGCCTCTGCACTTGAACGCAATACCGTCGTTTGTTTCTTGGTCCTCCAGGAAATAGGTGCTCCTCCATGTAAAATGCAATAACCGGTAACTGATCTCCTTGTGTTCTTACAACGAGCCCAATCAGCATCACAAAATGCTTGTAACTGAAGGTTACCCGTGGATGGTAACATGATGCCTTGTCCAGATGTTTGCTTGATATATTTGAGGACTTGATAAGCTGCTGCTAGATGGGGTTGCCGAGGTTTGTCCATGAACTGACTTAAAATGTGCACAACATAAGTTAAGTTGGGTCTAGTTATAGTCAGATATATCAACCTTCCAACTAACCTTCTGTATGTTGATCCATCCTTCAAGAGCTTCTCATCAGATTGTGTTAATGATACATTTTGGTCCAAAGGAAACCGGGATGGCTTGGCACCCAAAAATCTTGTATCATTCAAAATGTCGAGGGCGTATTTTCTCTGTGACAAACTGATCCCATTCCGTGATCTTGCAACTTCTATGCTGAGGAAGTACTTAAGTTGTCCCGAGTCTTTCAGCTTGAATTGTCTGGACAAGAAAAGCTTGGTGCTCTCTATGTCCTGCAAATTGTTTCCGGCCAATATCACATCATCCACATATATCAGTAATGCTAGAAAGTTACCCTGATAGCTGCGGACGAATAAAGAATAATCAGATAAAGACCGGTGGAATCCTGCAGCCTTGAGTGCATTGAACATGTAACAACCCGGCTTTTCAAGCCCAAAACAACAGTAAAAAAAAATATGCACTTGACACACATCGTGTCGATCATCGGCGAACATGTTCCCTTCACATCATCAATATACAATCCATACATCAACAACAATCAACATTTCATTTAAAAGTGAATCTTACATAAACTCATAATATTATGTTTGCATGATTAGAAGTTCACATTTAAAATATACATACATAGACATGAGTTTGTATTCTATCCTACAAATAGTCATCACGAATTTTATCTAAAAGGATCTAATAATAGTTATACATTCGGTACATTGATTCATATAAAATACATCATGATTTAGAATGCAACTACACTTTGCAAAAGTAGGTTCCCGTGTGTTGGGTTTCCTAGGCACCTTGTTGGTATGACGTCCCTATTGCAGTACAAAACATTTTCAAGAATGCAATTACTTAATAATAATAATAATAATAATAAGAAAACAAGCCATAACATGTATAAAATTATACATTCATATACTATAAGTTTGTTTGAGAAATAACAATAAAACATGTACATCTACTAACAAAATACATATACTAAAAAAACAATAAAATTGATATTTAAATGTTAAAATTTAAAAAGATAGAATTACTTACAAAAATTGATAAAATTCATCGGTAAATCAGAACATGGATGCTGTGACCACAAAACTTCAAGAAATATAACTTGTTGTGCTGAGATGAGGGAGATTTTTGTTTGGGGGGGAGGGGGGGCTGGTTGTTTGTAGATGGGGAGAGTTGGGATTAGGAAGAAGAAGGAGAAATAGGGGAGAAGAGGGTCGAGAGAGAGGGTATATATTAACTTTTTCCGACGGTTTCACCGACGGAATAATCCGTCGATGCGTCCGTCGGCTATTCTGACGGAAAAATTGACACGTCACCGTATGGATATGCTATTTTTAATCCCTCGGTGATTCCGTCAGCATTTTAAACGGTGAACCGGTCACATCACCGTACGGAGCTGCAGTTTTGAATTCGTCGGTAAAAATCACCCTAAAAAACCTCCACGTCAGCGAACCGTTTTTTTTTAATTCTGAACTTTCTGTCCGTAATTCAGTCGGTAACTACCGACAAACAGTTGTTCGTAATTCAGTCGGTAACTACCGACGAACACTGTCCTTAGGTAGCTACCGATTGAATTACGGACGGAAAAAGTTCCGTTGGTAAGTTTGACCTCAAATTATCAATAGAAATATTCCGTCGGTAAATCCGTTGCTATTAAGCGAATTTCTAGTAGTGATTCTTTTTTTAATCACTATAGATTCACATCTTGTTGGGGATTGCCATTGTTTATGAAAAACAATCTATGACTAGCTATCCCCTATTCATCCTATACAATTCAAATTCCATTTGAAGCATTTAAGTTGTTGTCATCTTTGCTTTAGCTGTTTCTTGATATTCTTTTTCATGGAATCCCAAATATCCATTGAGATATCCTTCTAAAGAATGTTTTCTAGGATTGACTAATTGATTGATTGGAAAAGATAATTATTTACCTTGAAAATTTTCAATTGTTTCCCTTCGTTATCCTTTTTGCACATCCATTATTTCTGTTCCGAATCGTGGTCAATTATTTCTTGAGAAACACTTTGCCAATACTCCTTGAACCTTAGAAAATCATCTATTAATATGCTATAATGATCATAATAACCATCAAAAGCGTCGAATGGTTGATTGAACAAAGTTTTCTAAAGCCATGAATTATTTTTTTTTCTTCGGAGTTGTTACAACCGCTATATGGTTGCTTTTTATGCCTTGGAAGGTCCCTATTGCTGCTGCAATTTCAAGGATGATCTGTTTGCCTTGAAGATTGCTACAGATGCTGCGTTTTTCTGCTGCGTACGACTACAACAGGTACTGCCAAAGAAGAAAACTTTGCTGGAATTTTTATGTTTGATATATGTCCATTTGTGAACAATATGCTGCTATAATTTCTGCGTACGTGAAGGAGTTGCTGCTCAGAAAGTCTGTTATAGCTTCAACTTCATTAAGCTATTGTTTCGTGTCAGTTCTGCTGTTTTGTTTTTGAGTCGTTATGTCTACAGCGTTTAGAGGTTTGCTTTCACAGAAATTAATGGTTGCTGTTGTTTTTGTATGTTGTTGTTGCCAAGGTGTTTTTTTTATTATTAACGTGGATGTCCGAATTAGTTTGTACGTATCTCGATTAATCTTATAGATCTTGAAATTAACGATCATGTAAGTCTTTAGTGACCTCGAAGTTTATAAAATTTAAACTAATAATTTCTAAAAACTAAATTTAAAATCTAACCAATTAAATTATAGCTCTCACAATTACAATTGATACGAAGAAGTTTTTGTTATTGCAAGAGGCTACCAAATGCGTCTAGTTTTGCCATTGTGAGAGGGAGAAAGGCTGTTGCGTTTTTCTCTCTTGATAGACCTAAACTCTGATACTAGAATCTCAAATTATTTTATTGCAACATGGATTTTAATTAACTAATTAAACATGGTGTCTAAATATAAATATTTTTTTAATAAAAGATTCCTATTTTTGTTTGGATAAATTAACAAGTCTTGCAGATCTATCTCTTAGAAAAGAAAATCTGGATGCATTCAACGTCTGATCATAAGGCTACATTTATTTGTAGGAGAGCAATTATATATATAACTTATTTATGAGAATAAATTTCATGATATAAATTATTTGAAAAATAGATTTTAATTTATGTTTTAACGTAAAAATTAATCCTTTTTTAAAATTAAATTTTCTAAGAAAATAAATCATTTTTTAGCCAGATAACTAAATATTGATTTTATCTATTTTTTCTTCCAACATACATGAAAATAAATTAACAAAAATGTAAAAAACTAGATTTATATTTTTTATAGATTTATATTTTTCTTGTTTTTTCTACCTTATCGAGTTAACAAAGAATTCACTTAAATTTTATTCCTTTAGCATCGAGCAAACATCTTAATTCACTCCTCATCAGCAGCTTTTATCCTGCCCATCACAAAGAAAAATAGATTATTAGCAGCTAGTCAGATATCATGATAATTAACTTCTATTTATTTTTATATTTTAAAAGTACTTTTAAAAAAATTAAATTTTTTTATTTTTTATTTTAAATTAATAGTTTTTTATATTTTTAGATAATTTTAATATGTTGATGTCAAAAATAATTTTTGCAAAAAAATCTTTATCTTAATATATTTTTTAATAAAAATACTTTAAAAAACAACCACCGTATATAATACACTCAAACATTTTCTAGATCAAGGAGGCCCTAGGATTAATTTATATATCAACTGGAATTATTATTTTTTCAAATAGTTTAAAGGGAAATAAATTCTCTTAAATAATGGTTTCAAAGTTTGTATTAAAAAGAAATAATAATTATTCTTTATTTTCTTTTCCTTAAATAGCATTCAATTTATTGAGTTTTTTTTATTTAAAAAACAATGCTTCTGATAACAAAAAATAAATACATGAATAAATGAAAAAAAGTCTTGATGGAAGAGATACATGTTTTCTATTTAATTAAAATTATTGGAATTTTTAGAAATATTTATTTCAATTGTCTTTAGAAATATATAAGGAAACTTTTCCTAATAAAATATGTTTTTTCTCTAAAATTTAAAATATTTTATTTTTTAAAAAGTATTTATTTTAGTTACAAAAAAACTAAATAAAATATATTTTCAAAACTACCTTATGACATGGCTTAGGAAAATAACTAGTTTTTGTCTAAAACAAGTTATTAAGCTGAAAAATGGTGGGAAAACTCCTATTCAAAATCATCTCTAGATTTGTATTTTTTCCAAGGTGTAGATTTATTCTGGGAAAAAAAATATTTTTTTCACCGTCCACTTTGTAAAACCTTGCATTTGAATACAACTTCTTTCTCCATTTTTATTTTTATATATCTACATAAAATTAGAATAATAATTTTAAAATAATTATTCACCACTAAACAACTCCTATATATAGCTTTAATTTGAAAACATAAATGTGTTTATATTTTATTATATTAATGGATTATTAATCAAATTAGCTAATATCTGTAAATTATTTTTATAATTATTAAACCTGACTAAATTTACTAGATGATTTACAAAACCTATAATATAAAAGTTAATTAATATCAAACTTTAATTTAAAACAAAAAAAAAGACACTAATTTTGATAAACTCAATTGACTTGCATATTTATTTTTAATTTAATTAACTTATTGAACTTTAATTTAAAAAAAGACACTAATTTTGATTAAATCTTTCATATAGCTGCGAATTGCTTCTAATTAAAATTAAAAGATAAAAAATTAAAATGAAAAACATAAAAAACCCTAGACAATCATTTTAAAATGAACTCGTTTTTAGTCTTTTTAATTTTTTAAAATTCAATTCTCATTCAAAACTTTATTTCTCTTATTTTACATTTCCTAGACTACGTGAGGAGTTATAAATTCATCAAATTCTCATGATAAAAATAAAAATAATTAATTAACATCAATTTTAACCATCAAAATAATCAATCATGGTGTTAATGACTTCCCTACAATGTGAGAGTTTCTACTGATATATTCTTTTACCATTAAATTGCCTTGTAGACCAGATTCCACGTTGGAAAGTTTTTGGATTTTAGATTGATTTTTTTAAAAAAATTGAGTTAATTAAAAACATAAACAAGATCTTTAAATGTTTTTAAATAAAAATATGAAAAAATAGATTTTGGGGGTGTATAACACCCCTTGCTCCCAATGAACCAGTGGATCGCCGGATTCCAGGCACGCAGGCTACATATTATTTGCAATTTTTTTTCAAAAAACACTAGGATATCCTGTTATCCACTCTTTAATAATAATAATTAAAAAAAAAACTAATTGCGTGAGCTGGAGATTATTATTATTATTATTAAGAACTAGACGTGTCGGGCCATCCGGGCACATTCTGCCAGGTTTAAACATGAGTTTCAGACCTCCTCCTTTCAAACGTTTACACTTGTTAAGAAATGCTAACGTGCACGTGACTGTACATGGGACTGGTTAGCATGCATGCTAGTCCAGTGAGCTCCAACATTCTCGTTCCACTCATATGTCGTGAATCAAATTCTGCCTTCGCTTTCTACTTGAAAATCAAAGATGATTAAAGCTGTGTTTGGAAATACAATGTATATTATATTTTTAAAATTTTTAGATATTTTTTTTTAAATAAAAAAATTATATTTTTAAATTGTTTTGATATACTAATATTAAAAATAATTTTTTTAAAATTAAAAATATTTTATTTTAATCATTTCTAAATAAAAAAACATTTTAAATTATTATTATTACCACAATCTCAAGCAACCTTAAATCTTGTTGTTCTTGCCAATACTACCTTGACTTCTATGCCTATCATTCCTTGTAACCTTTATTATACACCAATATGAGAAATTATTGTCCTAAAGTATTTAAAAAATAAATAGAAAATAACACTTAAATTCTTAGCTTATGTTATAGATTTTTTTTTTGGGTTAACTATAAAAAAACTAGCTATCAATCGTACCCTTAATGTTATGCAAGGTTTTCAATTCTAATCTCTTCCGTTTACTATCATCCAAATCCATTAACAAAAATCATTGAAAACCCTTGCAAGTCGTGCTATTCTTGCCAAGAATAGAATATAAGTGTGTTTGGCAGTGTGGTAGTGGTTGTTTTTCAAATAGTTTTTTGTGCCGAAATACATGCCAGTGATTTTTTTTATTTTTTAAAAATTATTTTTAACATCAGCATATCAAAACGATCTAAAAAGTACAAACCGCACTTAATTTTAAAATTTTTTTTAAAATTTAATGAAATGCAGATTAAAACACACAGTCAAACAAGCCCATCGACATCTGTGCCTATCCATGCATTCTTTTGGGCTCCTCAATCCATTTACGACTATTGACAAATTAATGAGGGTCCAAACACATAACTTTTTTATATTGAGAGAGTATAAACACTTTTGTGTATTTAGAATTAAATAAAAAAATTACGATAATTAATGATAATAACATAGACAATTCAGATTCAGGAGATCAAAAACATAGTAAATATAATTTTTCGTAAAAAATATGCTACAAAAACAATGTTGTTGTCACTTAAATATAACTAACTCCTTACCTGAATCTTTGAAACCAATACATATTTTATGTTTTTTAATTTTTTTAATTATTAAATGGTAACTTCTAAATATTTTTCTCGATATCACATTTACCTTTTAATTTCAAGGAGTTCCTGAATAATATCACAGTGTGACAAATTATTAATATAAGTTATAGATTTATCGGATTAACTGTAAAAATACTTTATATAGTGCCCATCAATGTTATCATTCACCAATCATATTTGTTAATTTTACCCTTAATGTTATCTAAGGTTTTCAATTCTAACCTTCCATAAAATTTTATATAAAAATAAAGAAAGACAGCAGGCAACAAGGATCATAATATTATCCAAACAATATCACCATTAATTTCCAAACCATAGAAATTTTATCTAAAAAGAGACTGTATTATTTCAATAATTTTCTTTATTTCTTTATTATCTTATTATATAATGTGTTGTTCATAAAATTGCTTGGACTTCTGTAATGAGCCAGGAAAGGCTCTAAGATATCTAGGCACCATGCCTCCATGCAGTTTATTCCTTTAGTATTAAGCAGACATCTCAATTTACTCCTCATCAGCAGCTTGTATCCTGCCCGTCACAAAGAAAATAGATCAATATATTAGCAGCCAGGCAGAGATCATGAGAATTAAATTAAACATTTAAAAATAAATTCCTGGAATAATATTTAAAGAAGCAAAATGAATGAATGAATAAATAAAGAGAAATAATATCAATGTTTACCTGTCACAGTCTATATTACCAGGTATGAGCGGCACAGGGAGCTGGACTTTGCACAGGCGAGGGAGTGCTTTGGCTCTATCGAGGATAACGCCCTTGTGCTTCAAATCTTCTATCTTTAAACATTTACAGAGTTCCCTTTTGTCTTCCCTGTTGATAGCATGCTGACTTAGCCATTTTAGAGATTTACAACACTTGGCATCAGGTGATGAGACACTACCCAGCAAGAACGGGGCGCAGTTAAGCAATCCAGGCAAGCCTGTGCACGCATCGCTGCCATGGACAGAGTTTGCACTCGCAAGCAAAATCACTGCCCAGAAAACAGAATACAACCCCATCTTTCTTTGTTCAGAGAAAGGTGCTAATTGCCTTTATGAATAATTTGGTTGGCTGGACTTGATGCTTTGCCTATTTCTCAGGCATACGTACCCTCTGTGTTTTTATACTACTGTTTGCTACCAACGAGCAAAACCTATTCCTTGGATTTATACAGGTAGTGTTATCGGTGTTGCAAACACTAAACATCCAAGTACTCATAGAATTCTGAATACATATATCAGATTATTGTTAGGATAAAGGCATGCAAAACCCGACAAGATATAAGGTAAAGGATAGGATAAAATGAAAAATTAAACATACAAGAATGAGAAATTAAACACACAAGAATTTACATGGTTCACCCAATTTGGCTACGTCCACGGACAAGTATAGAAGGATTTTACTAAGTAATGTGGAAATTACAACCTCTCTCTACTAATAAGAGAACAACTGAAATCTCTCTATTATTAGGAGAAAACACCTCACTTACTATCTCATAAATACCTCACAACTTTGTGGGATTACTCTCCTTTACTCTCTCTTCTTGCTCTCTTGTTTTTCTCTTTTTGGTGTAATTTTTATGGCAAGAATGCACTGCCTATTTATAGGCAAGCATCGTTGCCTTTGTCTTGTAAAAGACAAAGCAAGGCAAATGGCATTGAATTGGTGTCCATTTTGTTGATTTAGCTGCACCAATTAGTGCTAGCTAACTTCACAATTATAACCTCAAACTATTATTCTAATTAACTAATTCAATAAATATTATAAACACAAATATGTTTTTTTTCAACGATTCCTACTTAGATTAGGATTTCAACTAATATCTCAATAATTTATCTCTTAAATTAATATTCTTAAACACTTGACTTAATAATGTTAACTCTTCTTTAAACAAGTTCTTTTCTAGAATGCACACACCAAGTAATTTTCTAAGATTCACAAATTAATAAATTTATCTATTCTGTTCTTATAGATTTTCATGTAGAAATGATGATAAATTTTAAGCTGCCAAAGTAATAATCAATTTAATTATATCATGTCGTATAATCAAAGCAAAAACTTTTTTATAATCGATATTATACTCTTACTTGCAATCTTTTCTAACACGTTTTAATCATCCACCGATTGTGGTGCATCCTTCACAGCCCTTTTTTTTAATTATTATTAATAAAAAAATTTTAAAATTAATATTTTTTATGGTTTTAAATCATTTTGAAACGTTATTTTTAAAAATATATATGTTTTAATATATTTCTAAATAAAAAAAACAAAGCTTCTGATAACAAGATATATTTTTATTGAAATAAAAAATAAATACATGAATAGATGAAAAAAAAATCTCGGAAGAGATACATGTTCTTTATTTAATTAAAGTTATTGGACTTTTTAAAAATATTTATTTCAATTGCCTTTAGTTTTTACTCCAAAAACATGCTAACATGTTTTTTTTATATAATATATATATATATATATTATATAAAGAAAAGGAAACTTTTCCTAACAAAATATATTTTTTCTGTAAATTATTTTTATAATTATTAAACCCACTAGATATACTAAATGATTTACAAAACCTATAATATAAAAGTTAATTAATATCAAACTTTAATTTAAAAAACACACACTAATTTTAATAA
>Ga0325414_1005567_pt1 | contig 13338 bp, 10 predicted proteins | sample PopdelMetagenome_8_FD_206183 | JGI IMG/M metagenome (GOLD analysis project Ga0325414, IMG submission 206183) | Populus deltoides microbial communities from Bellville, Georgia, United States - Leaf-PdKOR-R3 | ecosystem: Host-associated > Plants > Phyllosphere > Phylloplane/Leaf | place: USA...
AGTGACCGAAGGACTGAAATTGGCGTGGCTTTGAAGAGGCCTGAAATGGAATCTTTTGCTTCTTTTTTCTCTAATGGCGTAGAAGTTATGCCATTCAAGCAAATTCAATGAAAAGAAAGAAGAGAAGGTTTTCTGTGTGAGATTGGTTTTTGTATTTTCAGTTCAAGCTCCATATCAATTACCTAGTTTGGTGCTAAATAAAGGAGACTATCCTAGATGTCATGTTATGTTCAAGCATTGCTAAATATGATTTCTGTGGAACTTATATTTTTTTTAAAGTGATAAATTAATTTTTATTGAAACAAAATGATATTCCAGAAAATGTTTTCATTTTGTTATTAATTTTAAAAAAGATAATATTTTTTCTATGTCATTTATTTAATAAAAACCAAAAACATTATTATAAAAATCGATGTAACCAAAAAAATCAAAATGATTAAATAAAGATAAAAAATATACATCACTAATTAAAATCTTTTTATCTCGATAATATACTCAATTGTTTTTTTAAAAAAATCTTCGCTAAAAAATTTATTTTTTAAACAACATTCTATCATCATTTCAAAAGAAAATTTCAATTCTCAAAATATAATACCCTAATGATTTTAATGCAAATATATTAAAAAATACAATAATATTACATTGTTTATGCATTCTCATGAAGAACTCTTTAGAAATATCATTAAATCCCAACCAATAATATTTGCAAATGGTTGGGTTTCACAGTTATCCATTGTACCCAAGAAAAAAAAGGTTGAATAAAATAACACTAACAAGAGGTTTTTGGCACCTAATACTCGTGTGAAAAGATTAAGTATAAAAAAAAAACCCTTGTTTTAGATTTAAGGTTTCTGTGTGAGTGTGTCATGTTTTTAGAGAGAAAGAGATTGGAGAGAGAAATCATGTTTGAAAGAGAGAAACAAGGTTTGTGAGGAAAGTGTGCAAATTTATATTTATTAAATACGAAGACAAAAACATATTTCGACTAATTTGACTTGTCCCATTAACCATGAAGGAAAACCATATTTTTTCCAAATCTTAGAATGAAAATGAAAAACAGACTAAAATATAGAGGTGTTATGTAATTATCCTAATAAAATTTTCAAAAAGATATCATTTTAATATATTTTTAATTAAAAAATATTTTTACAAAAATATCATGTATCGCATTACCAAACATAAACTCAATGTTTGATTGTGATTTATGAGTTGCAAAGTTTATTTATTTATTTCCTTTCTTTTCTCTTTTGTTGTTCTTTGAAATGTTCAATAACAAGATTAACATTAATGAATTATGAATGCATGTGTAAACTCTCTGTGCTTGGGCTTTGGCCAGTTTAAGAAAAGCAAATTCAAGCAAACAAAATAAATGTTAATCCCAAACAATGTGCTTCTAGCAGCAAAATAGAGGACATTATCGTCTTTGAAAGAAAGAAAGAAAGAAATGATATAATTTAAGCAGCATATGAATAGATGATCGGAGAGTGTAGAAGTGATATTCAAACTCTAGTAAAATAGACTCAATTATAATTGACAATGGAAATTATTTTCCACAAATATCCCTTTTTATTTCTTTCTAAAAGCCCTAACTTATTTCGATTGAAAATTGGGTTAAAATATGGTGGTTATGCACCAACTGATGATACTGGGTTCAATTAAACTTCGACATGACTATTAAGAATATAAGCTTTTATTTGTTGAGATTTGATTTGATTATTGTAAGGTATTCTTCACTTGTTTATAGTTTTACAAAGATGTAGGAAAAGAAGCCATACATTAGTTTTTATCTCAGATCTTTCATTACCTGGAATCTGAGATGGCAAAAAAGGGCAAAAAACAAAAATAGAAATAAAAACAATAAGGATAAAATTGGAAAAAAATATATATTATAAATTTAGATTGCTTGATGAATTTGAAGATAAATAAATAAAAAACACAAAATGTTCAAGAAAAAAATAGATATCAAAAGAAAAATGATCAAATTGAAAGAAAAAATAACAAATTGGGATTGAATGATGAAATTAAAAACAATTAAGAACTTTACAAAAATATCAAGAGCAAATATTACAAAAAAAAAGAACAAAGATTAAAGTTAAAATATGAACAACTAGAAGGACAAATATGAAAATTTGAATGGCTAGTATGATTTTAAAAGGGAGGAAAGAGAAAATAGAGAGAAAAAACACTTACATAGATAAACCGTGTCCATTCAGCCACCACACGTCGCTTCAAAAAGAAGAGGACACTGTGAAGATTCCAACGACAAGATAAAAATGGAGTTTTTGGCCGCTAGGAGGTGTCGTACTCACCGCTAAAAGGAAATGGGCGCCTCCCATGCATTGGAATGTACATCCCATGGGCCAATAAAAAACTAAATTGTCCTTAATCAATTTCATAATAACAAAAAAAAAAAACATAATGAAAAGATGAAAATCCCCTAAACACAAGCTTTAAAAAAAAATTATTGTAAGGGTAATGAAGTAATTTTACTATCCAAAACAAATTAAAATGGCTAAAAAACCCTTAATGTCAGTTTTTAAAATTTTGTTTTTAAAGGTAAATGAGTAGTTTCACTGTGCTTTTAAAAAGTGAAAAGACAATTCTACCTCTGATTAATTGGGTAATGTTTAATGGACCTTATAAAAAGATCAAAATATCCTTAATAGTAAGGCTATTGAATTTTTTAAGAAATACAAAAAAAATAATAATACTATAATAGTAAATAGGAAAACATGTCTACATACATAGCATTTGTTTCTTGTTACGCACATCGTATGGAAAAAAAATAGTAGTTAACATCTATTTTTATTTCCTTGTTATATTATGCCCACACTGTCCATGCCAACAACTAATAAAAACTTTATGTTATTTGTTATTGTATTTTAAATTGCATTTGACTATAATAAACTTTTGAGTGTGCTTTTTAGCCCATACATACGAGGTAATGCGTCTATAAGACCTATTTATTTCCTTTCTAAGTACGTTTTCTTGCCCTCACAAACTAGATAATGCGTTTTTTAGCCTTGTTTTGAGTGCGTTTTGGAGCCCTCATCTTCCAGATTGTGCGTATTTAAACCATATCTCTTTTGTCTTGAGTGCATCTTTGAGCCCTCATCTCTTAGATAGTATACATTTAAGCCATATCTTTTTTTACTGAGTGTGCTTTTAAGCCCTCATCTCCTAGATAATACACCTTTGAGTCCTATCTCTTTTGTCTTGAGTGCGCCTTTAAGTCATCATCTCCTAAATAGTGCGTCTTTGAGCCCTATCTCTTTTCTTTTTAAAAGCATATCTGACCCCTCATCTAGAATGTGTGCTTTCTACCTCTATCTCTTTCCTTTCGAGTGCACTTTCTAGCCTTCACATATCGGATAATGCACTTTCAAGCCTTATCCATTTTTTTTATCAGTATGTTTTCTAGCCTTTGCATACCAAATAGCACACCCGCAAGCCCCATCTTTCCCTTTTTTTAGTGCACTTTCCAGCCCTCGCATACTAGATAGTGCACTTTTTAGTCCTATCTATTTTTCTTTTGAGTGCATTTTCTAGCTCTCACATATCAGATAGTGCATCGACAAGCCCTACCTATCTCTTTCCAAGTGCACTTTTTTATCCCTCACGTACTGGACAATGCACTTTCTAGCCATATTCATTTTCTTCTGAGTGCACTTTCTAGCCCTCACATATAAGATAATGTGCCAGCAACCCCTATCTATTTTTTTTTAGTGCACTATCTAGGCCTTACATATCAAATAATGTGTCAGTAAGCCCTATCTATTTCTTTTCAAGTGAGCTAACAAGCCTCTTACTTTTAAAACTCTTGTTGAAGATTTGTCAATTTCTGAGGTATCTTTGAATATCTCAATTTATTTGAAGAATTGATCTTTTCTTGATCTGGTAAATCCATAACCTTTTAACTTTTCTTCTTTACAAGCTTACTATCTAAAATCTCTTATGAGATTTTTTTGTTATAAGCATTGTAAAGAGGGCAACTGTCATAACCTAATTTTGACCCTTTATTTTTCTAAATGTTTTTAAAATACAAAAAATAAAAAAATATATTGATGTATTTGAGTCATTTTCAGCATCGTCTAAAAAATATTCAAATTTTAATTTTCTTTTCATCTTCTTCAGCTTTTAACATGTTATTTTTTAAATTATTGATTTTTCTAGTTAAGTTGGTGTTGATACTGTCTTTTTTTTATGAAAAATAAAAACATAAAAAAATAAGAAAAATAAAAAATAAAAGAAATATTTGGACAAATGGACCAAAATGAAAAGGAAGAAAATAAAGGATTAAAGAGAATTTAGGTTAGTTGCTGGACCAAGCAATTGGGGAGGAAAACAAAATTTTTCATCTATAAATAGATGGTTCTTTTACACAATGAGGGATGAGAGGCCAGAAAAAAAAATAACAAAATAAAATAAAAAACCAAAAAAAAAATTTACACTCTTTTATTAAAAAAAAACCTTAACTGTTTTTCTAAACCTAGCCGTCAGGAGCTAAAAACATGCACCTACCTCCCTTTCCCTCTCAACCATCACTACCACACCTGCACCAGCTCCTCCACAACTCCAGCAACCTCTGCTCTATGCCATTATCTCCTCATTATGGCAGCTACACCACAACATCACTGACCTCTCTTCCATCATCATTTTTCCAGCCCAACATTTCTTCTTTAAACCAATAACAGCTTCAGCCTCAACTCCTCCATATCATGACCAAACCGGCAGCTACTGATTCCACTGAGAACAACACTTTTTTCAATTGCACCAGCCACAACAAAATCTTTCATCATGTTCAACACTTCTACTTCTACAGTAGCTATTTAGCCAAGCACCAAAAACACCACCAACTTCTATCACTTCCCTACTACCCATCAAAGCCTCTAAATTGTGCACCAACCATTAACAGCTCATTTGGTTCCAAGTTACAAAATATGGCAATAGAGAAGACCACCATATTTGCTTCAAACAGTAGCGCCTCTTTTGTTCAACCATGATGACATCTTCTCTAGCAGCACCAACACAACAACATTAATGTCACTTCATTCACAACCACCTAAATAAAAATTAAAATCGAGAGGAAGAAAGAATCAGATCTATAAAAAATAAATGAAAGTAAAAGAAACGTTTGTATTTTTTTTTTGTTTTGTAGGTGATGGTGTATGACACCACTGATATAGATGTGAAGAGGAAGATGAGGCCTACTCGATCAACCTTTTTTTTCGCTTCACTAGCTATGACGCGTGGGTTCATGCGATGTCAATTGTGGCAGTGCATGAGACCTATGTGCCGCTACTATTCTTACAATTCCAGAGGCTTCCTAGCCTTGTTCTAAATTATGGTAAATTCCCTAGATTAGTTCATGATTTTCAGGATGTCTATTTTTCAGATGTTTTATGTGTGTTTCATTTTTAATTTTTGAGTTTGTAATGTGTGTTAACATGTGATTGTGAGGTATGTGAGTAAAATATAGTAAAAAAGATGGATGTGTGTGTTGCATTTTCATTTCATTATTTTTTTCATTTTGTGTTAATGAATGATAAAAAACAATAACCAACCTAAATGTTTTAATTGCATACGACCAGATTCTAAATTTTTTATGCATATTTTATATGAAAAAATAAAAATTGTATTTTCATCATGCTTTGAAAAATAAAATAAAAATCAGTTAAAATGTATCATAATAAGTTTGCGATTATCCATTAGAATTCGACCAAAATTTCAAAAAAAAACCCTTTTTTTATTTATTAGCCTTTATGATAGTTAGGTTTTAACCTGATAAGATAATAATCTCTTTATTGAATAGAACTTTTCTTAAACCTTAGATAAAAAAATTTGGGCTTTAGAATAACTAGGTTTTAACTAGATGAGAAAGGATCTTATTTTTTAGGAAGAATTTTCTTGAACCTTTTGATAGACTAACAAATAGAAACACAACTTAGAACAAACAATAAAGTAACTTACCATAGGTAGGGTATAAAGGGGGTGGTATGGCTTTCTTGCAGATCATTAGGTTTTCTAATAACTATAATACCAGGTGGTGACTCTCTTTTTCTTTTTTATTGATAAATGACAAGAATTCCTTGTCTTTTCCACCCATATCTATCTTGATAATCCTGATAATCGATTTACAATCATTCAGAAGGTATCGTGGCCATTTTTTGCTTCTTGGTAGACCTAATACAAAATCCATAGTGATATCTTCTCACTTCCACTGTTGCAAGGGCTTGACTAGTTTTTGATGCTCCACTTTCACTTATTGGCATACATCAGACTTATCTAAACACTTAACTATCTCCCTCTTTATATTTGGTCACCAATAGAATTCCTTCAAATATCTATACATCTTAACTATCTTATTCTTTACCTTATCTATTTCAACTTCTTTTTGTTGAGCTTCTAATACTTTGTCTCGAAGCATAAATCATACTTCTAACTGCATCAATAAAAACCCTTCTAACCTTTCTTTTAACTGAGCATCAATTTTTTTTAACTCTATCATGGTTCCTTTATTCCATTCAACTAATTCTCCCATCACAACCTTTTCTTTTTAGCTAAGAACATCCACGACCATGTTTGCTCTTCTCGGATGGCAACCTATAACACAGTCATAATCTTTAATCAGTTTTATCCATCTCCTTTGCTGTATATTAAGTTCTTTCTAATGCCTTGCTGCTAATGGCGTGCTGGCTATGCGTGAAGCATAGCTAGTCGTGCTAATAGTGCGACTAATGTTCACCAGCGCTAATGGCTTTCTTAACCACCAAATATATATATATATATATATATATATATATATATATATATATATATAAACAATTATGAGAATCCTAGCTACATCTGAAAAATTTAGCCAAATATGACCGGAACAGTAATCGAGACCTTTTTTAAAATAAAAAATCAAAAGAGAAATATTACTTTTAAGAAAAATAATGTTTCCTCATAAAATTAATTCAAAATCAACTCTAATAACAATTAAAACTACAATCAATAGCTCTAATTGTCCAACGATGACTATGATACCATTGTTGGGTTTTCCAAAACACATATACCCAACAAAAACAATAATTTTTTTTAAAAAAAATCTTTAAGAACCCCAAGAATCTTGTTAAACAGATCTAAAGTTGTTTAGAGTTCATATGAATATTTCTTGAAGATCAGATGTTCATTTCGAGGCTTTGAGTAATTATTTCAAGGGTGGGTTATTGCAAACCTTAAGTCATTCAAATGTTTGACCTTTAACGGTAATGCACATGAACCATCAATGATAAATCTTTTAAACCCTTTTAGAAGAAAGAGATTGACATGCCTTTAATTGCTATCTCTTTTTTTATGTGCTTTTCATGTGTTTTGTACTGTATTGTTTGTTGTACATAAAATGAGAGGCATAGTATTCAATTTATAGGGAATCCTTAAAACCCTATTAATGGTAAAATATCAACTTTCCCCTAGATAATATGGCATAACATTCTATTTATAGGGAAACCTGAAAACTCTATTATTGGTAAAATATAACTTCCTCTTAGATAATATGGCATAACATTCTATTTATAGGGAAACCTGAAAACTCTATTAATGGTAAAATATTAATTTCCCCCTGAATAATATCGTATATATTATTTCAGAAAAATTTTAGAAATTTATTCAATCAAGTCCCTACTTGATTTATCTAGGTCCAAAATTATAATTTCATGTATAAATTACATTCTAGTGCTCAATTTCTAAAACTTATTTACAATCAAGTCAAATTTGGTTAATCTTTCTAATTTAATTTTTCACCTATGGTTTTTATGTGTGTGTGACCCATTAGGTTCCCTAATAAGCTAGACCAAATATAAATCACAATACTAAATAAAATAAGATTAAATAAATTAAACAAGTTAATTTATTTTCAATTCAACAATTGATTGAATTATATTTGAAGATCAAATACAATGTCTAGCAACCTGTCATAATTCTCTAAATATTAATAAAATCATAAGTGATTTGACTTAATATTTTAATAACCAGTTTCTTAGTGTAATTATTATTCATTCATCAACAATGTTTCAATTTAGACAATATAACATAAAATGTGTTTACTCTGTCAAATCATATTTTTTCTCAACATTATAGTCATTGATTATTTGAATAAGATTTGAAATATTTTTCAAAGCTCTTTTTACCTTGTGCAAGGATTTATAATTAATACTATTTAAAAACAAATTGAACATTTTCGTTGATTCACTTAGGGTGATGAATCCTCTATTTATTGCTCAAATACCTTTATATACTTATGTTATACTCAATATATATATATAGTAAATAGTAAACAGGAACAGATAAATAGTAAACAGGTAAATAGTAAACAGTACGTGGCGTTGTTATACCTGAGAATGATCTTAAAAGATCAGGTCACAGGTTTCCAGCCTATATACTGATTGTATAAAAGAACAAGAACAATATAAACAGATTTCTGATGTGAATGATCAAGGCAAGACCAACAATGTCAGGATCCTTGATCAAACACAGAGCATACTTAAAAGTAAGAAGAATAAAAGAACAACAACAGATATAAAAAAAACATAGATAAAAATAAGATTATCTTACTTAAATTTGTAACAAAATTAAGACAGGAGATAATGATTACAGAGGAGAATGGAGATGGGTTACAAATGTTTAGGGGAGAGTATAATTTTCTAGGGAAAAGATTTGTCTGCCCTCTAAGGGTTTTGAAGTGGCCTTTTATAGGCGAGTTGGCATGGAAGAGGCTAAATTGTCCTGTTGGAGAAACTCTTCAGGACCCATGTGAACCCATGTGGCATTGTCTGCCTTGATTGGATGGCGACAGAATGGAAATTGTCCATGTTTTTGGTTGAGCTTCCTTTGTTGTCGTCTTGCCACCGACACTTGATTTGTGGGTTTGTAGTAACTGGTAACTTTTGTAGAAAAAAACCTTAACAAAGATAGGCCAAAAAATAAAAGGACTCAAAACATCTGAGTCTAAAAGAAATGGGCTCTAAATAGATGAGCCTTAAAAAGTCCTGAAATACTCTTTTTTTCTTTTTTTTTTAACGTCGCGTGATAGATGGCAGGATACCAAAACAGTCATCTTCATTATCATTGCTGAGGGAGATGGCAGGAGATGTTGAGCCAGATGAGCTGGATTGGGATAAGACCGTTTCTGGGTCTTGGCTTTGTATAATTCCTTTTACTATTTGTAGGTATTCTTCCTCAGTTCTAGCAGAGGCAAGGAGAGCTGCCGTTTGGGCCTTTCTGGCTAAGAACTTTGATTGAGGATGAGGATCGATGATGGGAGTTGTTTGATGTTTTTGTAACCATTCCATAACAGCTAATTTTGAACTTTTGGACTTAGCTGCAAAGGAATCCCACCACTTGATTTTGAATTTGCGAATAAGTACTGGATGTCCGTTTTGTAAATTATAATCAAAGAACCATGAACATACCCATGGAACAAAAAATTTTGTACAGAAGATAAGGAGGGAAGAAAACTTTCTTTCAGAGGGAGCTGGTTGGAAATTGTTTTTGAAATGTAGTTAACCATTTTCAACTAAAGGATGTTCTTTAAGGTAATCAACATGACAACCATAAAAGTCCCACCATTGAAGGAACCAGAGGGGGAGATTTGTAGTATTCATGGTATTGTGGAAGTAGAAGAGCCAAGAATGGCTATGATTTTGATTTTGTATGAGGAAAGCATTAAACCATGCCTGTTGGTAATCCCAATATGTGTAGGTGGTATTGAAGTCTTGGGGGCTTGTGCGGTATTGTATAGGGAAGGAGAGAGGTTGATGCAGGGGTTGTCCCCAATCTTGAGGGTGGATGACTTTGTGAATAATGCATGTAGAGTATGCTGGTTCAGTGTGATCAGAATGTAATTTGAAGTGTTTGAATTTGACAGAATCGGTAATTTCAAGGATATTTGCATAATAGGATTGTGGTTGGGCTAAATTCCAAGGTTTATAGTGCCATTTTGGAGGGAATATTTTTGAAGCAGCAATGGAAGGGTTTTCATGGTAAAATCCTTCTTCCATAGTTAAAATATTTTGGAAAGCATTTTTGAAAATATATTTGGATTTGGTTTTTGGAAAACTTGTTTGTTGTAAGGAAAGGAGGGGTTTTGAAGATAAAAGGCCTCCTTGGGGTTTTGAAAGTGATTTGGAAATACTACCTATTTGAGACATGGAGTCAGTAGAGGCTTGTTGGGATACTTTTTGCAATGCCAGGAGTAATTCTGGCAATTTGGATATAGTGTCAACCCAATGTTGAACTGCGTCTGTTTGTACTTGTGGTGGTTTTGTAGGTTCTTCATCTTCAATAACTGCCTCATACCAAGATTTGATAGGCTTGGCAGCAAGGATGGCTGAAGACATGAGTTTTGTAGAAGGCTTGGGGCTCTCTGGTTTTGTAGGCTGTGTTTGAGGGGCTTTTCCCTTGTCCTTTGCTTTTGCTTTAGGAGACATCAAGACCTGTTTTGAAGGAATTCCCGGGTTAGGAAATCAGGGATGGAATTTGATTCTCCTTTAATGTAAACAATATCGAAATCAAAAATACTTAAAATGGCTTGCCATCTGGCAAAGATTTGTTTGGAAGCAAGATTTTGGACATCTTTTTGGAGAACTTCTTTTGCTGATTTGCAGTCAACACGTAAGAGAAATTTTTGATTTAATAAATCACTTTGAAATTTTGTAATACAAAGGACAATTGAAAGGATCTCCTTTTTAATAGTAGAGTAATTTTTCTGGCAGTCATTCCAGTGGGCAGATGTGTACTGGATTATTTGTTCTTTGTTATCTTGTAACTGTTTAAGAATTCCACCATACCCTAGGTCAGAGGCGTCAGTCTCAACAATCTTCGGGGCTAAAGGGTTAGCTAAATGGAGGAGAGGAATAGTTTGGACCTATTTTTTAATCTGTTTGACGAGGTTGGTATGGAGGTCAGACCAAGGAATGGGATTGGTTTTTAACCTGTCATGTAAGGGTTTGGATAGACGACTAATATTGGGATAGTAGTCTAAAACATAATTGAGACTTCCTAAAAATCTTTGCAATTGGGTTTTATCAGTGATTTTGTCAGGAAACTTATTTGTAAAGTTTAAGGATCTCTCTATTGGTGTTACGGTACCCTGGCAGATGTAATGACCGAGGAAACGGACACGAGTTTGAAAAAGAGAAATTTTTGTTTTAGAAACGACTAAACCATTTTGTTTGGCAGTATGAAAGAAGGTATGTAGATGCTTGAAATGTTGTTCTATGGAATGTGAGAAAATGAGCACGTCATCAATGTAAACAATGCAGAATTTTGAATGTGCATTGAATATGTCATTCATGATGCGTTGGAATTCTGATGGTGCATTTTTGAGGCCAAAGGGCATGACATTCCATTCATATTGGCCAAAAGGAACTGTAAAGGCAGTTTTGTACCTATCTTTGGGATCAATCTGGATTTGCCAAAATCCAGATTTCATATCAAACTTAGAAAATATGAATGCGGAGTGCAATTTTTGTAATAAATCTTTTTTGTTGGGGATTGGATACCTGATCCATTTTAAAGCAGAATTTAGAGGTTTGTAATTGATCACAAGTCTTGGTGTGCCCCTTTCAATTTCAGAATTTTTATTGACATAAAAGGCCGCACACGACCAGGGTGATCTAGACTTTTGGATAAGACCTTTAGACTCGAGATCGTGGATTTCAAGTCTGCAATGCTGTTCTAAGTCAGCATTCATTTGAATAGGTCTTGCTTTTGTAGGTATAAGCTTTTCTGAAAATGTATCTTCATAAGGAAGATCAACGATGTGTTGTTTTCGCTTCCAAAAAGCATTGGGTAAATCTGAACATATCTGCTGTTCAATTTTATTTTGGAAATCAATGATTTTCTTTTGTAAATCAGAACTTTGTAATTGTTTGTTGATACGACAAAAAGAAACATGGTTTTGCAAATCATGTAGATGGAATTGTTTCCCATGAATTAGTGCATTGATATGACAAGTATGTATGGAACATGCTTTAATCAAATTTAAATTTCGAGTCTTAGATTTTTCTAAGAAGGAAAAAACAAGTTTGGTGTTATTAATTTTGGAGGTAATACAGTTATGACGTGCTTGATATGGAGTGATCATGTCAATAAATGGAGTGCCAAGAATGATGGTATGATTGATGTCTTTTGTAACAACAAAAAATGTTTTAAGAGAAATGCCGTTATTGAAAACGGAGGCTTGGGTTTTGCCTGCAATATGTAATTTGGAATTGTTAGCAGCAGAGAGTTTTTCAGAGGTATTTTGTAAAAATCTTTTTGGAACCACGCCTTCTTTGATGCAGTTCAAATCTGCACATGTGTCAAATAAGGTAATAGTATCAAGCTTGAAATCTTCTGAGAAAACAAGAGTAATTCTAATTAAATATTTCTTAGAAGATATTTGGGTTAGTACGTTTAAGAAATCATCTAGAATATGCTCAATATTTGTAAGTGTATGTGGTAATGCATGAGATTCAATGGTTTGATCCTCTGTATCAGACTCAGTATCGGACGGGCTTTCAATTTTGAACAAAAGATGTTGTAGTATGGCAGAGTCTTTCTGTTGGGCTTGTTTGAGGATTTGCAATTCTGATTTGAGGGTTTTTATCTCAGACTGTAATTCTGGAATGGTGACTGTGGTTTTGGATTTCTTTCTGCCAAGAATTTTTGTAAGATCATAGGTATTAGTGCTGGCAGAAGGTAATATAGAGCGGTTAGACTGGGGGTGCTCCGATTGGCTGAAGTCTTTTAATAATTTATCCAAATAGGTTTTTTGAAGTTGAGGATCATCAAGTCATTTGATAGCCTCAAGGATGAACTTTTGATCTTGGGTCAAAACGTTGATTTGTTTGGAATTTGTAGAGGCATCTGAAGTAGCACTGGTGGTTGCTATTTCATCGAATTGGAATTCTTCTTCAGAAGTGTCTGGAGGAGAGTGGTCAGTGTCTGTAGCCTCAATGTAGGGATTTTGTATTTGGTTGATGGTATCTTCATCTATTTGGAGTTCATGAAGTTTAGTACTGACCTTACAGAAACGGGATGTATGTCCTTTCTAGTTACATTTATAACAGGTAATGTTTTTTGGGTCAAATTTTGTTTTAGGTTTCGACTGGAACGGTTTGTGGGGCTTGGTGAATTTGTAGGGCTTTTTGTAGTAAGGTTGATCTGGTTTAGAATAGAATTGTTGTAAACACCCAAAGGAATATATATATATATATATATATATATATATATATATATATATATTTAGAGAGAGAGAAATGAGGATGACTGCAGTTTTCGCTGCCGATGCAAAAATCGGCAGCGACGCTGTTT
>Ga0325414_1005569_pt1 | contig 13337 bp, 7 predicted proteins | sample PopdelMetagenome_8_FD_206183 | JGI IMG/M metagenome (GOLD analysis project Ga0325414, IMG submission 206183) | Populus deltoides microbial communities from Bellville, Georgia, United States - Leaf-PdKOR-R3 | ecosystem: Host-associated > Plants > Phyllosphere > Phylloplane/Leaf | place: USA...
TATGTTGTATAACACTTGGTACAACAAATACTTGGCACTTTCATAGCCCATACTGTATGGTATAACCGACACCTGAGCTATGAAAGGAACTTGATTTGTTGTTAACATAAGTTATAATAATGAATGCTTAGCAACATTTACAAGTATTAGCATTATTCGAATAAAATAACTAATGTAATCATGTTAACAATTTATAATCTGATTGGAACCTCCTTTGCGTGTGGTTTCCAATTGAATACTAAGAGTTTATATTATACTTGTTTGAAATACCATTAGTGGATCCTCTAACCTTGACATTTGTTGTTATCATTGTTTAATCCTTACGTTAATCTTCCATCTCAAAGTTCTCATCAACCTTTTCTTTTTCATCTTTATTATTATCATTATTAATAGTATTATTGGTATTATTATTATTACTACTACTACTTTACTATTACTATTACTATTACTATTTTTATTATTACTACTACTACTAGTATTATTATTATTATTGTTGTTATTGTTATTGTTGTTGTTACTATTGTTGTTGTATTATTGTTGTTTATAATTTATACAATTAACCTCTCTGTGGTTCAACCCCAGTCTTGCTAGGTTATTTATTACTTTGACACTCTTACACTTGGGAAAAGACATCAATCTTTTGGTCGTGTCACCGGAGCTAATCAAACATTTATCCCGGTCATCCATTCGGATGACATTAGCCGAAGCTAATCAATCACTTATCTCGGTCATCCATTCGTATGCCATTAGTCGAAGCTAATCATTTGTTCATCCCGGTCATCCGCTTTGGATGCCATTAGTCGTAGTTAATCATCAACCAATCACACATTCTAGAGGTGGTTTGTGAAATCACTATAACATGATAATATCCCTTGATTTGCTCATTCAAACGATTCATAACAATTTGACATTCATTGCAACGTAATAGCAGAGCCTTTGTAGTGCTCGTACAGGCGTTCTGTAATAGTCTAACATTCAGTAACACGATAATAGATCATTTGTAATATACAAACAAACATTCCATAACAGTTTAGCATTCAGTATAACACAATAATACCCTTCGTATTACTCATTCAACCATTAATGACAATTAATGTTCAATACAATACAATAATAGATCACTTGTAATACTCATACAACCATTCGTGATAATTAACATTCAGTATAATACAATGGTAGATCTTTTGTAATACTTGTACAACCATTCATGACAATTTCATTCAATATAATACAACGGTGGATCCTTTGTAATACATTTGTCACAATTACATTCAATATAATAAAATGATAGATCCTTTATAATACTCATACAACAATTCGTCACAATTACATTAAATAAAAATACAACAGTAAATCATTTGTAATACTCATACAACCATTCGTGATAATTAACATTCAATACAATACAATAGTAAATCTTTTGTAATACTCATACAACCATTCATGATAATTTCATTCAATATAATAGAACGATAGATCCTTTGTAATATATTCATCACAATTACATTCAATAAAAATACAACAATAGATCATTTGTAATACTCATACAACCATTCTTCACAACCCAAATTCATAATTGCCCAATCAATATCTCATATTCAGTTTAATATTCATCACAACATAATAATATATCCACTTCAAATAGATCATTTTAGAAAGTAACAATTTCATCATTGTTTCAACGTTCATCAAGAACTCGATTGACAATTCATAGTCGTTTCGACAATCATCAACAATTCAATCAAACACTTCATCATCGTTTTATCATTCAACAAGGATTTAATAAAATATCATCATAAGTAAATCATTTGAAAACATAAACATCATACGAAAAAAAGGTGGAAACCACCTACCTGCTCCACCTGCGGGTTGTCCTTGTCCTGACGATGGTCCGATCTCGACCGTACCACTTAAGATATCAATGGTCACAAAGCAATACATTTGTATCTTTAAATCACATTCATCACCATACTTAATTCAAGAGTTCATATGTTCACATTCAAGTGTTCCACATTTTACACCATCATACAATGAAATTGTTACAAGCATTTGAGTCATTTCTGCCCATGAGGCCTATTGTAGAAATCGACAGCGAAAACTGGCTCGTTGCAGGCCACAAAATTTGGCAGCGAAAACTGGTTCGCTGCAAGCTGCACCATTTGGCAGCGAAAACAATTTGTTGTTGGCGGTATAATTTCAGCAGCGAATCCTACTTTGCTACAGCCAACACATTTTCGGCAGAGAATGCTAATTCGTTGCAAACAATTCAATTCCGGTAGTGAGTCACAAATTCGCTGCAGACAATACAACTTCGGCAGTGAATCTCAAATTCGCTGTAGGACACACAATTTGGCAGCGAATGTTAATTCGTTGCAAATAACTCAATTTCGGTAGTGAATTTATAATTCGCTACACACAATTCAACTTCGGCAGCGAATCCCAAATTTGATGTAGAACACACAATTTGGCAGGGAATGTTAATTCGCTGCACCTAACTCAATTTTGGCAGCGAATTGCCGAATTACAAATTCATTGCAGGCAATACAACTTCGGCAGCGAACCCCAAATTCCCTATAACACACAATTCAGCAGTCAATGTTGATTCGCTGCAAACAACTGATTTTCGACAGTGAATTACAAATTTGCTGCAGACAATTCAACTTCGGCAGTGAATCCCAAATTCGCTGCAGGATGCACAATTTGGCAACAAATGTTAATTCGCTGCAAACAACTCAATTTCGACAACTAATTACAAATTCGCTGTAGATAATTCAACTTCGGCATCGAATCCCAAATTTGCTGTAGAACACACAATTCGACAGCGAATGTTAAAAATCAGCGGTGAAAACTGCGTCGCTGCCGATCCAGAAATCAGCAGCAAAAACTGTTTAGCTGCCGATTCAGAAATCGACAGCCAAAACCACGTCGCTGCTGATTCAGAAATCGACAGCCAAAACTTCATCGCTACTGATTTGGAAATTGGCAGCCAGAAACTGTCGCTGCCAATTCAGAAATCGACAACCAGAAACTATATCGCTGCTAATTCAGAAATCAGCAAACGATGGTGGAGTCATTTCAGCTTTTCTTCTCTCTTTTTTTTTGTGTTTACATTGTGTGACAAAGCTGCCTCTTAGAATTATAATGGGGGTTTCAAGTTTAATCATAAAGTTATGGTCATAAGGTTCAAGAGTTGCCACCTAGTATTATGGTCACTAAAAGACCTAATGGTCTACGAGAGTCTAGGTAAAGGGACTAGTTGTGTAAATCCTGAGAAAATCAAGGCTGGATTAAATTAAAAAAAATAAACTAAACTAAAAAGAAGTGGGGGCAAAATAAATACACTTAAAGAAAATGGGGCCTAAATGCAGATAAGAATAATTATAAAGCATAAATACTCCTCTTCTCACCAAAAACAAATCTGTAGCTATCGTGAAGAAAGAAAAGAGGGAGTTTTGTATCCATTTTTACAGATCAAGAGAGAAACACCAAAATTTCAAGAACTCATCCAAGATTAAGGGTTATAGGTAGAATAAACATTGGTGAGCAAGGGATTACCAAGAAGAGAAAAGGGGAGGGGAGGGGAGGGTCGGCTGTCATTAGAAAGAAAAGGAGGGATCGAAACCTTGATTCGTACCGGGTAAGGTATTCTAAACATGGTCTAATGAGTCCTTTTAAAGTCAATTATGAATTAATGCCTGGATGTTAAATTATAGATTTGAGTTCTATAACTTTAGATATAGTTAAAAATCTGAGGAGAGGTCAGACAGTAACAGTTTAAAAACGAGACAGTAACAGTTGGACAATAACAGTCCAAATGTTTGTTGATGAGCAATTTTAATTGTCTTAGAGGCAGAAGTGGGTTCTCCTTCCTTCAAAGAACTTGTAGCCTCATGTCTTAGCTTTCTAACGAGACTAATCTCGCTTGAATCGGAGTTCTATAACTCCAGATATAGTTAAAAATCTGTGGAGAGGTCAGACAGTAACAGTTCAAAAACGAGACAGTAATAGTTAGACAGTAACAGCCAAATGTTTGTTGATAAGCAATTTTGACTATCTTAGAGGCAAAACTAGGTTCTCCTTCCTTCAAAGAACTTGTAGCCTCATGTCTTAGCTTTTCAATGAGACTAATCTCGCTTGAATTGGAGTTCAATAACTTCAGATATAACTAAAAATCTGAGGAGAGGTCAGATAGTAACAATTCAAAAACGAGACAGTAACAGTTGGACAGTAACAGTCCAATGTTTATTGATGAGCAATTTTGACTGTCTTAGAGGCAAAACTGGGTTCTCCTTCCTTCAGAGAACTTGTAGCCTTATGTCTTAGCTTTCCAACGAAACCAATCTCACTTGAAACAGAGTTCTATAACTCTAGATATAGTTAAAAATCTAAGGACAGGTCGGACAGTAACAATTCAATGTCTAGACAGTGACAGTTCGGGATTTAAATAGAAATAGTTCAAATATAAAGAAAGGAATGATAATTGTTGTTGGACAAATAATGACAATATATTAATAGGTGAAATGAGAAAAACGTAAAATATTAAGAAATGATTGAAAGAAAGACTTATTGGTTATTGATATGGTTATTATAAAACATATCCCTAAGTGAGGAAAATTTATGAGATGAACCTGTGATTTGCAGGAGGGACCATAGGCGTGGTGCAACAGCAACAACAGGGGAGCACGAGTAGAGCTTCTATTGCAGGTAGGGGAATCACGCCTATACCTTCTAGTTAAATTTCATTATTTAATATAAATTACTGATGTGAAACGTGAATTACTGAATGTATGTGTATTCAAGGGGAAAGGTTGTTGTGTGAATTGTCAAGTGCTGAAATTATCACTGATAAAGGAAATATGAGAAGTGTGATTTGAAGCATAAATTAGTATACATTTAGTGTATGTTAGGATCTCGGGTAAGGGGATCGCCATGTTTGGACTAACATACATTTGGTGTATATTAGGATCCCGGATAAGGGGATCAAGCATGTATTAACTATAATACATTTAGTGTATGTTAGGATCCCATCCCAGGTAAGGGGATCACCTTGCATCGACTCCTATGAGGTGATGATGAGATACCAGTGAAATTGGTATCGGTAATGTGTTAAATAAAAATAATCATGTTTGATCTTATAAAGTTTGGAATGGAGGTTAATAGTGGAAGAGGGAACGATTATTAATAATTGAATAAGGAAGAGATTCTAATGAAAACCAGAAGGGAGAAGTGAACAAAATATAAATGCATGTTACCCTGTTGAAATTGTTAGATATTCGTGTTGTTATATTTATGTGATATTCATCTTTCAATAATATGTATTTTGTTTCAGGATCATCGCATGCACGATAGGAGTATATCCTAGCTTACGTTCCCTTCTTGTAATTTAGGTTCTAGGGAGTATACCCTTGTATTTTGTAAACATGAAAATGTTTGTATAACTTAATTTGTATAATTAATGTTTAAATTTGATTGAATGAACTTAACTCTGAAGTTCATATAACCATATTTCATGTTTGTGTATTTATATTTTTTTTACCAATCAATAATGATGTTTTGTTATATAATGTATATCATAAATATTGTGATTGATAGGTGTGAGAATATTTGTCGAATTGAAACCCAAGATGATTGGGTCGGGATTAAGTTATGAGATGCGAGTTATTAGAAGTGTAAACAGGTTACATACCGATAACTTGAGACCTTCCGGTATAGGGGGACTCCGTTAAAATTTCGGTAGATTTTAATACAAAAATCATGAATATATATATATATATATATATATATATATATTACTCTGTTTTTCAGTTGACATGAGATTGTTGTTTTTATCCCGGAATGGGGGATGTTACAAGTTGTGCAGGGGAAACCGTATCATCCTTAGTACACCCTACCTAAGGTAAGTTGCATTGTAGATTAATTATTTTTCTAGGTCATGTTTATATCCGTTGGTCTCATCTAAGGTTCAAAGCAAATCTCCCTTTATAAGTAAGTTGATTAGTACTTAAAAGTGTTTTTTTATCAAGATTTTATATCATCATTGTGCACTTAAAGCATCAATAACTCCTTAACTAAAGCATGTTTTATAATAACAAGTCTGATATTATAAGATACCTTTAATTTATGGTAAATGTTCATCTTAAATGCAGGCATATCACATAAATCAAAAGATTGATTGATGAGTTCAACTATTGAAATTGAGAAGACAAAGAGAGGGTGAAGCTTAAAAAAGAGATGTTGGTTCAGTCCAAATTGGAACATTGTTCAGTCATTGGGTCATATCTAGAGCTGTAGATCTTGGATTTGAATTTGGTTTATATGGATAGAAATCTAAGACATAGGCCTAAAACATTCATGGGAGTGAAAGACTCAATTCTGCTGTTTGGAAGTCCAAATCTTAGCAACAACAGAGAAGTTAGAATCTGTCTTCTAGCCCAGACACTATTCAATGTTCAGCCCTAAAAGTCAAAATGCACCAATTCTTTTTTTATTGGAAAGCTGAGACAATTTTCTAGAACTTTCATGACAAAAATCTATTCAAATTCTGACGTTAGCAATGACGTTTTGTTCAGATAAGAAGATAAGGATTGTCACCAAGTCAAGATGTTGCCACCCACTCAACAATTAGTCATCAATCAATAATTCCAAATTTTGGCCTATAAAAGGAGGCATTTGCCATGTATTTAGGCATCTTGGTTTTCAAATCAAGATCATGTTCTTGCTCTCTCTTTATATTTTTGTAATGCTGAAGTTCTATTTATATTAATCTCTTGTTTATGCTTTTCATTTTCTTTCCTTTACTTAGTTAACTTATATCTTATTTATGTTCTTATCTTGTTTCTTTATGTTTCTCTTCTTCATTATGTTTAGCTAAGTTTATTATGTCAAGGTGAAAAGGTTACACTAATGGTATAAGAATAAGTATAGTATAAACTAAACATGGACTTTAATGTTTGATACTAACATGTTTTGTATTTGTTATCTTATTCACTTTTAATACTTTGCTTGTTAAATGGTTAATCTAGATTTATGTTGTATAATCTTGGTACAATAAATACTTGGCAGTTTCATAACCCAAACCGTATGGTATAACCGACACATGTGCTAGAAAGGAACTTGATTTGTTGTTAACATAAGTTATAATCATGAATATCTGACAACATTTACAAGTATTAGCATTATTCGAATAAGATAACTAATGTAATCATGTTAACAATTTATAATCCGATTGGAACCTCCTTTATGTGTGGTTTCCAGTTGAGTAATAAAAAGAGTTGATACTATACTTGTTTGAAATACCATTAGTGGATCCTCTAACCTTGACAATTATTTTATCCTTGTCTAATCCTTATATCAATATCACATCTCAAAGCTCTCTTCAACTCCTTTTCTATTATTATCTATTTCTTTATTTGTAGTTTATATAGTTAACCTCCCTGTGGTTCGACCCCGGTCTTATCAGGTTATTTATTATCTCGACACTCCTATACTTGGGAGAAGACATCAATCTTTTGGTCATGTCATAAGTCTCTACCTTATTGGGTTAAATCCTAATCGTTCTAAGGTTTAGATTTAGCCTCGTATTTATTTTTTATTTTGTATCTTCAATACCTAAGGATATATTTTACAATGTAATTTTGTACCCTAAAATATTAAAGTCTAAAGCTAAATCCTGACACTCCGAATAACAAACTAATTGTTGTGAGATTTTTTGTATTTTGATCAAACCCTAATGGATAATCATAAACCAATTATGATATACATTTTGCATTTTTAAAACATGATAAAAATATGATTTTATTCTTTTTAGAAAATATGCATGAAAAACCTTTAAGATTTGGCCATGTGCATGAAAAACAAAGATTTTTTATTTTTTTAAAATGAGGGATATATTTTAATTTTTTTTGGATTTTTTTAAAACTTCGAAGAAAAATCATATATTTTTAATACTGGGTTCATATCTTACAGTGTAAATTTACGGTCCAATATTAGGCAAAATTATTAAAAAAACACGCGACATATCCGCAAATGATTTCAAAATGGTCTTTGAAATTTTTTAGATTTTTTTTTGGATTTTTATTAGGCTTGTTTGGCTATACATTAAAACAAAGATAGATTAAAAACTAAGGAAAATGCATTAGGGTGTGTTAGGCAAACACACCCATAGTTGAAGGAAAATTTCTATCTTGCCTAGCCTAAGGCCCAAGCCTAATCCAGTTAGGTTAGGCCGATTGAAGGCTGAAAAATTTCTTTTCTTTTTTTAAAAAAAGATCGGCTGGACCCAACCCGGCTGTGTGGGCTAGGCTAAGGGTTCAACCCATCTTAACCTTTACTGGCAAAAGCCATCAGCTATAGGACGTGAATTAATTCATGTTCTACACACAACAAAAGGCGAAAATACATGAGGGAATGAGAGAAGGACTTGCCTAGCCTAAGGGTGGTGGTTAATGGTGGAGGCTTGTGGCGTTGATGATGCAGGTCTAGAGGAAGTATATAATGGAGCTTCTTCTTTAAACCATCATCACTACTTAAGTTTTACACTGTTGCTAAAAGCGATGGCTTACGGTGTTGTCGTTGTTGGGAAGGAAGGAAGTTGCTGGAGTTCATGATGGAAAGGGGGTTGTGTCGATTGCTGGTAAGAAATGGTGGTATGTGGAGAAGGTTGTTGAAGTTAAGGGTTACAAATTATGTTCTTCTTTCAGTTTTTATGCTTTTTTCTCTACTTCTTTCCTTTTGTTTTCTCTTATATTCCCTCTTTATTTTTCTTATGGTCTTTAGGGGAAATGTTATCTTGCTTTTGGGGCACTGCTGGTGCTAATGGTGGCTTACTGTGGTTTTTAGAGGAGGGGAAAAATGGTTGGTTAGGTGGCCGGAAAAAATGGTGTATAGGCTAATTTTTTGGCTTACTTTCCACCCTCATTTCTCTTTACCTAATGTACAAAATTCACTCCTATTTATACGAGATGAAAATGGGGTATCTAGCCTTTATTGGGTATAAATCTTAGCCCCTGATTTAAATGGAAAGGATCCCAATCATTGGGCAAAAGTCATCTCCAAAAACTGTGAAATTTAGCTACAAAGGCTGATCGGGTCAGCCTCTTTGAGGCGGCACTACGGCGATTACAAAGGCAACTAGCTAAATAATTATGCCAGGGTGTAGTACGGTGTCAGGCAATGAGTATGGTGTCTTGTTTGATGTAGAGATGAGACATTAAATGCCCTTAAAAACTAGCCACTTGAGTAGCCTTTCGAGTATAAAAGGTTGAAGATAATGAATAGTGATTAGATAACAAGTCGTCTGACATCTTCTTTTTTTTTTGTGTTGGTCAAACCAGTGTCGTTTTGGCAAAATGTACCATTTTGTTTAAATAACATGACATCGTTTTGACACCTTTAGGGTTTTAATTAGGAATTTGACTAAAATTCAATTTAGTCCTCTGTCTTTTGATTTTTTTAATTGCATTCCTAATTGACTTCGAATTTTTAATTTTATGCGATTTTATCCTTGTCAAACCCAAATATCAACCCTAAAGTTCAGTGCCTTCGCATTTTAATAATTGGTTTTGTATTCATGTAGATTGATCTTTAATTGCCCATTTAACTTTCAATTTGCTTCAATTCCATCCGTGTTTTCAACCAAATTAAGTCGTCAAACTTTAGCGCCTTTATTAAAAGGGTTCTTGGTTGTGAATTTCTTCAATTTAACCCTTGATTCATCCTAAACTTTGATTTTCTGGCAATTTTATCTTTGATTTCAATCAATTGACTTTGTAAAAATTAAGTTTGGTCCTTTAAAATTTCAATTTTCTCGATTAAGCCCAAATTGGGCTTTCAAACTTAATTTTTCACCAATTAAATCCCTAATAAAATAATTTGAACTAATAAAAGTATAATTAAGTCATTGTATCTAATTAAATCTTTTAATTTGACCCAAATTAATTCTTAAACATAATTAAACTTTTAATTTGGCCCATGATTAAATCAAACTGGCCTGTTAAAAATCTAATTAAGTCCTTAGACTTAATTTTTATGCAGATTCATCCAATAATCATTTAATTTGACCTTGAATCTGCATTTTATTTTTAGTTTTAGGTACAATGGGATTAGGCTCTCAATTTTTGTCCAAAACTCCAGCTTGATTCTTCTATACATTTGAAACCCTCCCTAGCCTGCTTTTGTCAAGTTGTCAATCTTCTTGTTATTATTATTTTTTATTTTTTTATTTTAAAAGGAAAAAAGTAAATTTAGAGGGGGAAACCTAAAAATGGGTTATGATAATTATCTCCTCTTTACAATGCTTATGATGAAAAATCTTATAAAAGGTTTTAGATAGTAAGCTTGTTAAAAAAAAAAGAAATGAGATGTTGTGGATTTAACATATCGAGAAATGGTTAATCCTTCCAAAAAATGTTAGAAGTAAAGGCTCAAAGGCGAGCTCAAAAAGAAAGGGCTAGAAAACACACTACCTAGAAAGCGAGGGCTCAAAGGCTCACTCAGAAAGAAAAAGAGATAGGGTTAGAAAAAGCATTATCTGAGAGATGAGAGCTTAAAGACACCTCAAAAGAAATAAAGATAAGGCTAGAAAGAGAATTATCTAAGATATGAGAGCTTAAAGGCACACTCAAAAGAAATAAAGATAGGGCTAGGAAACGCATTATCTAGGTGATGAGGGCTCAAATGTGCACTAAAAAGAAATAGAGATAGGGTTAAAAAGCACATTATGTAGGTGATGAGGGTTCAAAGACGCATTCAAAAGAAATAGAGATATAGCTAGAAAACACATTATCTAGGTGATGAATGCTCAAAGATGCACTCAAAGGAAAAAGATTTATTGGTAAAATACAAGTTCATCAAGGATTCTTTCCTTAAAGTCCCCACAAAGATCAAAGTGTAATGCATTATGATTAATGCATGTATACTCACTTGAGAAATATAGGTTTTCTTTCTCAATGGTCTTCCCTTTTTAAATCTATAGCAAACTTCCATTGTTTTTTTGCCTTTACTTACCTGAGTCATGACTTGTGATATTGAGCTCGGGGAAGGGCGAGTCTCAGATGATATTGGCATACTTCATTGCCTAAAAACTTTTTTCTTAAATATCATCAGTTTCGCTTTACATTATTTGTTTTCTTAAAAATGGAACCATGGAGCCAGCCTTAATATATTTCTTGGATTGTGTAACAGTCAGGAAAACACACAACAGTTAAATGGAAATTTCAAAATATTCTTTACAGGTTCCACCAAAATTTCCACAAAAATTTCAACGGAGTCTCCCATATACCGGGAGGTCCCAAGCTATAGACAAAATCATATTACACTTCCAATTTCATTTCACAACCCGATCCAATCATCCTGGATCTCAACCCAACTCATCCTCATCAACAAAACACACCTTATTCAATAGTATCATACAATTCAAGTTCAAAGAATAACAATGCATAATTCAATTGTTACATAATATCATCACGTAAACTATATCTTGCATAATAACATCATATAATGTAAATCAAGCGAAGGATTTGATTTCAACTATAAACATGCATAGTTAAACAAGTACTTAGAACTGCATACATTAGATTAAAGTCATACATCCAAATTTACGGGTTAATATTACATTTCAAATTTTAAGAGATAAGTCTCTTAATTTACAAAATAATCACATGTCTAAAAGCAAAAGGTGACTAAACTAATATCACTCATGATGTGACCCTGATGGAGTTGAAAATATAAATTAGCATGTACATATAAATAAAAAAAAGTAGTAACAAACAATAACAATGACATGTAATAATTTCTATGACATTTCTTTGATACATAAAATTAAGCATAAACCTCTTTTACAACATACATTTTTCATCTATTATCAATATCTATCTAATATCCTAACTCATTTGCCGAGAATAATTTCATCTTGGAAATTTCAATTCAACTCAATGGTTTCGAACACCATCTCCTTATAAATCAATTCTCACTTAATACTAAGATATTCCTCTCCCGATGTTATTAGCTTATCATATTCTTTTGAAATAACTAATCAATACTTTCTCTCTCATTCTCTAGAAGGTAATTGTCAATACTAATGAATCTCATTAATATCATTAGTCTCTCAATATTGGGTTAAACTAATCAATTCCATTCATATGTTGATATCAATATAACTGATTGATATCATTAACTATTCCAACCCCGAAATAGTTAATCAATTATTATCCACATCTAGTTTACCATGAAAGTTGTCAATATTAAGAACCATTGACATCATTAGCCTCCTTACCTGGAGTAGCTAATCACACTAGAAGTAATTGTTGATACCAATGTGATCCATTGATATCATTCACTATTCTCGACCCGGAATAGTTAATTAACTTATCCTTTTCCCTTAACCGGGTGTAATCATATCGATGTTAGAAATATTTACTAACATCATTAGTCACCCAATTATCCGGGATTGACTAATCAATTTAAGAAATATTACAGGAGTGACTTGGGTGAAGCTCAGTACTTCCCTGTTTTCTGAGTGTGATGCTGGTTGATGCGTGGTCCCTGGCCCCTTGTCGGGTCTCTGCTTTGATAGCTTCTTCCTGCTATTGCTGGAATAGGCTTGGTTGATGCTCTCCTTAGTGGGTGGAGGTTGGTTTTTGCTTGTTTCTCCTGTGACTGCCTTTTGGTCATGTCTTTGGATCACCACTTTGGTGTTGTTGCTGCTTTATGCAGGTTTTTCTGTTCCTGGCTTATACAGCTGGGGAGTTGTTTGCCTCTGTTGGCTTTTTAGATGTTTGGTTACTGCCTCTGCATGAGGGATGTTCATGCTATTTATATGTAGGATCCTGTTCCCTTTTTTGTTTACTGATTGAATATGGCTTTTGTTGCTAGTCCATGGGAGCATGTTCCCATTGATCTAGGTTACTGTTCTGCAAGCTTGTCTTGCTATGGTTTGTTTAAGGGAGCCTGTTCCCTTTGACTGATTCTATATATCCTTATGTACTGCTGGTTTCCAGCTTGTATCGCAAGCTTGTCTTGCTATTTTTTATCTATATACTTCATACATTTGATCAAAAAAAAGAAAAGAAATATCGGCATCAATGAAACCCTATTGATACCATTAGTTATCCAAACCCGGATAGCTAATTAATGTCATCTCAACCTACCATTCGTATCGATCCCCTTTTATTTTTCTTATTAACATCATTTATATATATATATATATATATATAGAGAGAGAGAGAGAGAGAGAGAGAGAGAGAGAGTACCAAGTTTAAAGCACTAACATGCCAAACAATTTAAAATAGTAGAAAATATAAGCATAGGTGTTAGGCATATACCTATTGTAAAAGCTTGAC
>Ga0325414_1005571_pt1 | contig 13336 bp, 9 predicted proteins | sample PopdelMetagenome_8_FD_206183 | JGI IMG/M metagenome (GOLD analysis project Ga0325414, IMG submission 206183) | Populus deltoides microbial communities from Bellville, Georgia, United States - Leaf-PdKOR-R3 | ecosystem: Host-associated > Plants > Phyllosphere > Phylloplane/Leaf | place: USA...
AATAATAATAATAATAATAATAATAATAATAATAATAAATCTAAAAACACCAGATCAAGCCCAAAGCATCCAAAACAAAGAAACCAAAGTATAAACAATACAATTTTTTGCTACTTTCAATAAAAAAAAGAAAACCCAACATGTCAAACATCCAGACAGGAACCAAAACAGTCAAAATTTGTGGTCTACTTTACTGGATTTAGCAAAAGAGATGATAATTCAAAAATCCCAGATGCTAAAAGACATGGGAAATTCAAAATCTTGAAATGTAAATGAAAATACCTGGTCTTTGAAGCTGATAATCCAATAAAGAAGAACCCCAGATCCAATCTATTAAAAAAAAATTAAGAGAAAATTAGAAATTTCTTTTTTTTTCTTAATTTCCTCCTCCTTGTTTTAGTAGCAAAGACAGAGAAAAGCTGGACAGGCTAAAAGGAAAGTTGAGAGAGAGGGATAAAGGTGGGGGTAAAGAGAAGAAGAAAAGAAGCGAGAATAGCAAATGAAGTATAGAGCGAGAGAAAAAAGTTAGAGAGAGAAAGAAGGGAGTTGGAGGGAATGATGTGTTGCCAGACGTGCTTATCACTAACGGCAACAAATGCCACCCCACAAGAACATATGAACTCTTTCGTTATTTGCATTTTCCTAAAAATATTGTATTTTTGTAATTAAAATTTCCAACAACAACAATTAAAGAATAAGAAATCCCATTGTCAAATCAAATTTCTAACATTATTATTATGGAGAGATTTGAGATGAAGAGATTTCTTACAAACGTGGATTTTGTTAGAAGAAAGTTTGAAATCTAGGTTAATATATATATATTAAAAGAACTAGAAAAGCTTGGGGCTTGTTCTTGAAATGGTAAATAATTATTTTAGGAAAATAGGATGAGAAAACTTTGGATGTGACGAGGATTGAATTAGAAATCCAAGTAATGATTACTATAGAGAAGGTTTCAATTGAAAGTTTATAGAATGAATGATAAAAGGAAAAGGTTAATCGACCTTTTTGACTTTATAAAATCTAGTAAATCGAAAAACAGTTGAAACCCTGTAATAACAATAAAATAGTCTTAATCCAGATCAAGTTTATGATATTTGCTGCCGATTAGGGTTATATTTGTCAAATCAAGAAAAGCAAAAAACTTATAAAATCAAATAAAATTCATGTTGTTTAGGGACTCTATTGGTTAATATATAAATTGGGGAATCAATTTGAAAAAAAAGCCTATATATCGGGGATTGATCTAAGGCTATCCCTATAAATTTTCTTGTACTTGATGTAAAGCTAAAAAAACAGGCTTGATGCTAACCAGTAACTCTTCTTCTTCGGTATTTTTTTCAGCACTTTATGATTCCCTTGTACTAACCATGAGACCTTTAAATTTGTAGAATTAAAACTTTTGAGTTGGGTCTCTATAAAAATCATTTTATTTTAACTTGATTTTTTATATATATTTCACGGTAAAACATATTAACATATGTTACACCCGATGTCATAACAGTTTTAAATATAAATCTTTGAAAAGAATAAATTTCTGACATCTTGTTCTTTGATGAGAAATAGTCTTGTTTAAGGAGTCGCCACCTAGTATTATGGTCATTAGGAACCCTAACTGGTCAACAGAAATTCTATGGTACGGGACTGGTTACGTAAAATGGAAGATATTATCACTCCTTAAACGTTCTGCCTGAAGCAGACTGCATTGCTGATTTTGTCTTAAATTGCTAAACGTTTATTAATTTATGTTATGATGATTTGCTTATAATATTCCTGACTCTAGCGCCAGTGAATATTTAATTACGGATACTTCCATCTCCGGCGTTAGTAAATATTACGTAGCTATAAAATAAAATAAATTTAAATCAATATTTTTATTCCTGACTCTAGTATCAGTGAATAAAAAAAATAAAATTTATTTTTATGCATACACATATTTTTTTATTTTTTATGTAGCTAAATAAAATAAATTTAAATCAATATTTTTTTATTCTTTACTCTGAAGTCAATAAATAAACCAATAAAATAAATTTATTTTTACGTCATACATATATTGTTTTTACCTAAATAAAATAAAACGCAATAAAATAAAAATAAATTTAAATTAATATTTTTATTCCTGACCCTGACATCAATGAATAAATCAATAAATTTATATTATTTTTTATTTATGCATACATATATTTTTTTATTTTTTATTTTTTATTTTTTAAAGTTAGTTCTAGCTCAGTCTATATAGGCTAGATTGGCTGGGCAAAGCACGCATCGGCTTGTTCACGCGTGCATGGCACAGTGGGAAGGTAATTACCTTCGTACAATGCTAAATGTACTGAGATTGAAAAGGAATGAAAAGAAAGAGGAAAGCTTACCTTACCGGAGATGGCTCTAGAGATAAACAAGCACAAAGGGATGGCCACCGCGCAACGACTACCCGATATTCCCTGCTTTTGTGTGTTTTATTCTTCTCTGTTTGGTGTGTCTGTCTGTCTCTGTTCTATTGGAGACGGTGAAGACGATGGTGATGTTGATATTGGGCTCTGTGTTTTCTGCTTGCGTTTTCCTTGTCTTTCTTTCTTCGTCCTCCTGGTTTTTCTTTTTTGTTCACGTCCTCTTTGTTCTCTGGTTTCCTCTGGTTTTCTTGTTCGTCGTCCTCCTGCTCGTCCGCGTCCGTCTGTTCAGGGGGCGGTGCAACCCGAGACAAGGCTGGTGCTCGTGCGTTGGCTGGCCAATGCTTCTCTCTGTTTTCTATCTCGTTTACTTCTCCATTCGTCCCCTGTTTGTTTTTTCTGCGTTCTCCTGGTTCGTTCTTTTTTCTTCTCCTCTCTTTTTCTTCTTTGTGAATTTACGCTTTTTTTTTGCTCTGTTTTCCCCTCTGTTTTTTTTTCTGAGGCCTTTCTCTGGCTTTTATAAAGCCAGAGAAGGTCTGGTGTCCCTGCCTCCAGAAATGGTGGGCATCGTGGAGGCGAGAGATCATGGCCGCATCGTGGGTATAATGGCCATGATCTATTGGATTTTCACCTGTTGAACTGGTCTTTGGCAAACAGATGAAGAACAGTAGGATCTAAAATGGCATCATTTGGCATGGAAAATGACAAATTGTAGTTTGGTCTCTGATGTTTTGAAATGTATCAATTGGGTCCCTTAATCAATAAATTTTAATTTTGCTCCTTTGATTAATTTCAATTAAATCCCTGAATTTATTTAATTAATTAAATTAAAATTTAATTAAGTCCGCAAACTTATTAATTCTCCTGATTTTATTAATTAAACTAATCCAAATTTTAATTAAATTTTCAAATTTATTAATTCTTCAATTTCTGACCAATTTACTCTCAAATCTGATAATTTCATCTCTGAACTTCGACCTTATGTTGTTTTAACCCAATTCTCAAATATATTTTTATCCATTTATTTTTTATTATTTATTCAAAATTTGGGTTATGACAATATAAATAAGTTTTTTTTTTTTTATCAATATGCATTATAAAAAAATCACATTTATTGTTTTTGTAATAATTTATAAAGAAGAATTAACTCGGAGATCTAAAAGGAGATGCTAGTAAACAAGTTTCTTGTACCTTTTCTTTGTTTGGATTTTGTATTATCAAATCAAACAATTTTATTTGACACAACTTTGATGTGATTATGTATATGAATTGTCATATAAGTTAATTTTACCATCTTTATACAAATAAACATATATTACCAAATAATCATTACATTAATGTTTAATTTTGTGTAGCAACTAATGGAACTTGTTACTATTATGTTTTTTTATATCATACCATATTTCTGGATTATTCCTCAAATTTATCTTCTTTCTTTTCAAAATAAAAATAAAATAATAATAGTAAGAGACTAGCATTTTGATAAAACCAAACTAAGAGGATTTCAAATGTAGAAAAAATCAAGCTGTAATTTTGGATGGAATCAAGAGCCTAATTACACCTTATTTTATCCAAAACTGGAGAAATAATGCAAATTTAAGATCAAGTTGCGTGATTATTGGACGAATCAACATAAAAATTAAGCTTAATAACATAATTAGATTTTTAATAGGCCAATTTGATTTAATCATGAGTCATATTAAAGTTTAATTATGTTTTAGAATTAATTTAGGTCCAATTAAAAGATCTAATTAGGTGTAAGGACTTAATTATTCTTTAAATGAGTCAAATTAATTTTATTAAGAGGTTAATTGGTGAAACATTAAGTTTAGGGGCTTAATTAAGAAGATTAGAATTTTAGAAGACTAAATTTAAATTTTATAAAGTCAATTGTTTAAATCAGGGGTGAAAAGCAAGAAAATCAAAGTTTTAGGGTCAATTAAGGGCTAAATTGAAGAAATTCACAGCCAAGAACCATTTTGCAAAAGGCGCCGAACTACAGGGACCTTATTGATTGAAATAAGGGGTGAAATTTAAAAAAACTAAAAGATTAATGGTTAATTAAGGGTCAAATTACATAAATCCAAGACTATGGACTAATGTGAAAAAAAGCACTAAAATTCGGGGCTAACATTTAAGTTTGGTAGGGGCAAAATTACATAAAATTAGAAGTTTATGGTCAATGTTCAATTAGGAGTGCAATTGAAAGAAATTAAAAGCTAGAGGACCAAATTGAATTTTGACCAAATCCCTAAATGAAAACCCTAAAAGCTGAAACAATGTTATTTTATTTAAATGAAACGACGTGTTTTGACCCTCGTTTGAACAGTAAAAAAAAAAAAGACACACATTAGACGATGAGTCGTCTGGTACTGTTACTTATCTTCCTCCCTTTTCACTAGAAATTTTGCTCGAGTAGCCACTTTTTAGGGATTTTAATGTTTTATCTCTCCATCAAATTTGACCAAACTTGCACGCAAACAATGGCTTGACATCTAACTACACCGTAGTATGATCTTTTTTGGTCAATGGACACCACAACAGCCTCGACACCACCCCAAAGTGACCAACCCAACCAACCCTTCTACAACAACTTTTTCAAGTAATGATGACAACTTCGAGCCGAAGGTTGGGATCTTTCCAAGCTGATTCAAGGGCCAAGATTTGGCACCATAAAAGACAACATGTCCCTTTTCCACCCCCTATAAGTAGGGGTGGATTCCATGGCTAGAGGGGGAGAAATTATAGGCCAAAGTTTGAAAAAAACCAATCCCCACCCTTTTTTTTTTCATTATCGTCTTTCTCTTTCTTTGCCACCACAACTTTGGCCATCAGCCACCTCACCATCGACTTCTGCATTAACAGTTCCACCATGAGTCGTCAGCACAACCACCAGCCAGCCACCCTTGTTTCTGAAATAACCACCGCCAACTCCTTCTTCTCCACCACAATCTTCTCCTCCAGCAACCTCAGTAACTTAGTTGACATCACAGAGTCGCCTCTATGCCACAATGAGCCACTAGCCGGACCTTTTAGCCACTAAAAGCTCTCCTCCTCTAACAAAGCAAGCATTCTCCTTCCTTTTTTTCTTCTTCTTCTTCTTCTTCATCCCCACCCTTATGGTCACTACATATAGAATTCATTCTGCAAGCAGTGGCTAAATTAATTAGCATGGTCACTAGATCGAGCCAGTGACCATGTGCGCCATGGGTTGAATCCGTTTTAGCCCCGCTTAGATGGCTAGGCCGGACCCAACCCACTTGAAAAAAGAAGAAGAAGAGAAGTTTGTTAGGGTACGATTAATACTTAAAAATGTATTTTTATTAAGGTTTTATATCATAATTTTGCACTTGAAGTATCATTAAATTCCCTAACTTAAGCATGTTTTATAATAACAAGTCTGATAACATAAGATATCTTTAATTTATGGTAAATGCTTATTTTAAATGCAAGCCTATCACATAAATCAAAGAATTGATTGATGAGTTTAACTACTGAAATTGAGAAGACAAAAATAGGTTTAAGCTTAGAAAAGAGATGCTGGTTGAATTCAAATTGGAACACTATTCAGTTATTGGATCATAACTGGAGTTGTAGAACTTGGATTTAGGTATGATTTATATGGATAGAAAGCTAAGACATAGGCCTAAAACTTTTATGAAGAGTCCAAGAATCAAAAAGATCGTTTTCAAGTTCAAATTGTAGCAACAACAAAGAAGTCAGAATCTGTCTTGTAACCCAGACATTGTTCAGTTTTCAACCCATATCTAAAGTTCTAGAAGTCCAAATGATCTCATTCTTATTTTGTTGGAAAGTTGAGACAATTTCCCAGAATTTGCATGATGACTATTTGTTCAAATTATGATGTTAGCAATGATGTTTTCTACAGACAAGAAGATAATGATTGTTACCAAGTCAAGAGGTGGCCACCCACTCAATAATTAGTCATCAAATCAATAGTTCCAAATTTTGTCCTATGAAAAGAGGCATTTGCCATGCATTTAGGCATCTTGGTTTTCATATCAAGATCATGTTCTTGCTCTTTTTCTTTATATTTTTGTAATGTTTAAGTTTTGCTTTCATTAATCTCTTGTTTATGCCTTTCATTTCCTTTACTATACTTATATAATCATGCTCTCCTCTTGTTTATTTCTGTTTCTCTTCTTCATTATGTTTAGCTAAGTTTATTATGTCAAGGTGAAAAGGTTTCACTAATGGTGTTAGGATAAGTATAATATAAACTCAACGTGGATTCAATGATTTTATCCTAAACAACTTGCTATTAACATGTCTTATCATTTTTATCTTATTAATTCTTAATACCTTACTTGTTAAATGGTTAATCTATATTTGTGTTGTACAACACTTAGTACAATAAATGCTTGATCCTTCATAGCTAACTGTATGGTATAACCGACATCTATGATGTGAAAGGAATTTGATTTGTTGTTAACATAAGTTAGCATCATGAATTCCTGACAATATTTAAAAGTATTGGTGTTACTTAAATAAGATAATTAATATGATCATGTTAATAATTTATAATGAGCTATTAATGACAAATCATCTTATTGGAACCTTCTTCATGTGTGTGGTTTCCAGTAGAGTAATAAAAAGAGTTTATATTATACTTATTTGAAATACCATTAGTGGATCCTCTAACCTTAACAACTGTTTTTATCATTGTTTAATCTTCACATTAATCTTACATCTCAAAGTCCTCTTTAACTCATCATCACCATCATCATCACCATTATTATTATTATTATTATTATTATTATTATTATTATTTATAATTTATATAGTTAACATTCCTGTGGCTTACCTGGTTATTTATTACTTCGACACTTCTGCACTTGGGATAAGACATCAAAATCTTTTGATAGTGTCAAGCCACTAGTTGACCCACCTCATATAATAATAATAAGATATTAATAATAATAATATATAATAATATAAAATTAAAAAAAATGAAAAAAAAATTCAAAAGTTCTTTCATAAAATTTGTGATTTTTTTGCTTGTTTTTCTATCAATTTTACATAATATAGGCCATATATTTACACGATAAGATACATATCTAGTATTAAAATATTCAGTTTTCTCCAAAATTTTTCAAACACAATTGAAAATTTTTTAAAAAATAAATTAATTTCCTCTTAAAAAAACAAAAAAAATATTTTGTTTTCATATATACGGTTAAATCCTAAAAGTTTTTCAAGCATATCTTCATAAAAAAAACACAAAAATTGCATATTTCTCATGTTTTAAAATGTAAAATGGATATCATAACCAGTTTATGATTGTCCGTTAAAGTTTGATCAAAATATCAAAAATCGTTTACCAATCATTTTGCTCACTTTATATTTAAAGTGTTAGGATCTAGCTTTAGACTTTAATATTAAAGGTATAAAATTACTTTATATCTTTAGGTATTAAAGATACAAAGTGCAAAATAAATGTGATGCTAAAATTTAGACTTTAGAACGGTTAGGATTTAATCCGTTAAGATAGAGAATTCCCTACAAAAACAAATCTGCCTTGAACCATAGATAAGACCAATAGACATGAACACGAAGCAGAATAACAATCAAACAACAATGCAACTTATCTTAGGTAGGGTGCACTGAGGATGATGCATCTTCTATTTGCACAACCAGTCTCTTACTCATTTTCTCGCAGACCATAGGTTTCCTAGTGATTATAATATTAGATGGTGACTCCTGAACTTTATAATAATAATTTTATGATTATACTCAAAATCCTTTCCTTTCCCAATACCTCTAGGGAGGCTAGCCCGCCATTCGATGTTGCCCCGTGACAGGATGACGACTCAACTAGGGAGGCTTTATCTGATTGGACTGAGTTTTGCTTGTTTAATTGCTTGTCTATGTACTTTTATTGGTCTGTTTAATTTATTTTATAGTGAGCCTACCCTTCATGTAATGGCATAAAACCTGTCTTTAGAGTGCGAACTCTCTAATAATTCATTTTGTATTAAGATAAACCTTATTAATAATCCTAAACTCTACAAAATTTTCTTAGCTAAAACCATGGTTTTCCTAAAAAGGGTTTAAGATGATAAGATTATGGGTTTTTACCATCCATACCCGATGTGCATGTACATTTGCATCCATACACATACATCTATTCATTGTAAATAACATACATACATGTATCATGTTGAAATATAGGTCCCCAAAGAGTCTATAACACTCGACTTCGATTGAGAAATATGGAAGATAAAAAGCTTGCATACCGTGATGCTCATTTCCAAGAAGAGTTGAAGTCTCTAAAGGCAAATGTGAGTCGTTTTATAGCTTACTCGAGCAAACACTTTGACATGCCTCTAGTGAAACTTCTTCTAACTGATCCGTCACCTTTGTTTAGACCCCAACAACAGCTCAATTGGAAGAAATGATGAGTGAACATGGTCAAAAGCCCCAACACAATCCAACATTTATGCAGTCAACAGTACCGGTGCCAGCCTCTACAATTATAAATGCATTTGCCAACGAGTCCCACAATATAAAGTCATCTGATGAAATTAATCAAGATAAGAAGGCAGCATTGGAAACTAGAATCAGGGCTATTAAAATGGTAGACTTGTATGACCTAGTAGAGGCCGTAAAAATATGTCTAGTCCCGATTATGGTTGTACTGAAGAAGTTATGTGTTCCTGAATTTATCAAATACACTAGAACTCAATGCCTCATGACTAATCTCAATTCCTATTATAATAAAATGACAGAAATAGTGCATGATGAGAAACCACTAATGCACTTTTTCTAGGATAGTTTGAGTGAGGCAACATTGAGCTAAACAACACCAAGATCCTGAGATAGAAAGATATGCTGGATGCTTTTATCAAGCAGTACATGTACAACATGGATATCGCTCCCGATAGAACCAGCTTATCCAATTTGGAGAAAAGGGACAAAGAAAGAATAAAGAAGTACGCTAAAAGATGAAGAGATCTAGTTGCACAGGTGCATCCCCCACTTTTGGATAAAGAAATGGTCACTCTATTTGCTAGCACCCTTAAGACATTGTACTATGAGCATGTAATGGGTAGTTCAACAAAGCAATTCATTAACGCTATAATAGTAGCTAAGTGTAGAGAGTAAGGAGTTAGGAGTGGTAAAATTTCCACACCCATCGAGAAAAAGAGCTTCAAAGGAAAAATAAAGGAGGCCAACCATGTTGAAAATGGCTACAAGGATAGGAAAAACCAATTCTAAAACTACCATACTCCATCCCCTTCACCCCAAATCGCCAACATCAATTTCGACCCTTTATTTCCTACTAGAAAACTTGAGCCTCAAATCAAAAACCAAACTAAGAGTTTTCAAAGAGTCAAGGAACAGTTACCTTTATTACTGCTATCCCTAAATGAGATGTACCAAAAGCTTAAGCATTAGATATGTAGCTCTAAAACCAATCACGCCTTTATAGTCACCTTACCCTAAGTGGTATAAACCCAACCTGACCTACGAGTATCATGCTGAGTAGTGTCTTCAAGAACAAACTCATGTAGTTGATTAAAGCTAAGTGGATAACATTCGAAGAAACTCCGAATGTGAGTACCAACCCTTTATCCAATCATGCTTCAGGTAGTGGATCAGTAAATACAATAGAGGCGGAATGCTTGAGAAATTTAAAAGCTCCAATGGTAAAAGTAGGGTGTGAAGAAGGCAACATAAATTCTTGAGAGACTTGAATTTAAAAGGGTATCCATAGAGCATAAAGTTCTACCGCAGTTTTCTGTCCACACCATCAATGAGATCCCTACAAGAGCTTTCATAAAGAGGCTAGTCGGAGGGTAAGTGTACCAGAATATGAAGATGAAACCTACCCCTATTATTGTCTTTTGTTTGATCATGTCTTTTTTGACTTGTTTTAGTCTTGTCAGCAACATGGCCCATAATGCCATACAACTTTCTTTGTCAAATGAGCCCTTTATTTTAATAAGATCATATGTTTTTTTTGTGTTCATGATGTGCATGGCTCATAATGCCATACAACTTTCTTTGTCAAATGAGCCCTTCATTTTAATAAGATCACATGTTTTTTTTGTGTTCATGATGTGCCTTCATGAAAATAACAAACCTACACGAGTACACCTTTTACTCACAAAACAACTACACCAACAATTTTTTTAGTATGTTCCTTTTTTCTCAAAAAACTATGCATGATCTCACAAGAATTTTTGGAAAGTCAAAGTCTTCATAAGCAAAAGCCAAATTAATGTTTGTTCTAACAAACAAGTTCTAGAAATTCAAGCAATCACCTAGAAAAAAAACTTGAAAAAGAATCAAAACACCATGAGATGACTTCAAAGCTGAGTTTTAACTAAATAAATAATGAGAAACCATTTTGCGTATTTGTATAAAAGAAAACAAAGCTTACCGATTCTAAATGCATGCGTTTGAAATGAGGAAAGACCATCTTTGATAGTCCTTTTATAATACTAAAAAAAATTCTTTGCAATTCTTTTTTGAGCCTAATGCGTTTTTCTTAAAAAATAACCTTGGCTAAGATCACACCCCGCACTGGGGTCAAGTGCGAGAAATATGCAAAAAGATCCTCAATGATCAAAGATGCCTAAACAAAGATGAAAAAAAACCAAAGAATAAAAAAGATTTGGTCATATCACAAAAATAACTAATATGATGACAATGCTTAAAACCAAATAAAGAAAAAGTAAAGAGGAAGAACCCAATACTGACACTAGGGGGCACGATGGACTATTTTGCAAATTAACTCAAAGGACAAAAGGTCTGAAAATAAGCACTAGTGATCCTTAGTCTTCAAATCTCTTAAACACATTTTGAGCCTATAAATATCTTTTTTCTTCATAACCAACAACATGAGTCTACATTATGTGCACAATCAAGCCCTTTCTGATCAAAGGCGGGCAATCTGGATTGGTAGGCAATACTTTCCTATATGGAACAAGCCCTATTATTCGTACAAAAAACTAAATGTTTTGAAGACTGGTTCTATAAAACCCTTAAGTTAAAGCTTGAACCCTCTTGACCAATAAGACGTGAAACAATGTCACTTCATTTCACCAAAAGAACATGAAATTTCTCAAAGACTTGACAATGAGAATCACTTAAATTGTTTTTAGAATAGGTTTGCTTTAAACCAACATCAAAATCGTTTTTGTGTTTGGAAATAACTTTAAAATTCCAAAATTCTCCATAAAACCAACTCCTTGTACATAACCAAATCTGTTTTCAGCCTTATCCTTAAAGAAAACCCAAATTGAACACTTGAGGGCATGATCAAGCTGGGGAGAAATCCAAAAAACATATAATAGGGCTGGCTCCATGATTTCCTTTCTAAGAAATATGATGATAATATAGGTCAGAGCAGGCAACCTTTGAGATAAAGGTTGGTAGGCAAAGAAATATGATGATATTAGGCTCTTCTTAGAGGTTAGGATCACAAGTTGTGACTCTAGTAAGTGAAAGCAAAAAGCCATTGAAGCTTACTATAGAGATTCAAACATTTAAAAATAAGAAAAATCTATGAAGAAAGGGGACCTATATTTATCAGGTAAGTATACATATATTATAATACATTACATTTGGGTCGTTGTTGAGAATCTAAGAATCCTTGATGGGTTTGTACCAGCCCTATCTTTTTTTTTGTGCTTTTGAGCCCCTAATCATCTTAGATAATGCGTTTTATAGCCTTATCTCTTGTTTTTTTAGAGCGTCTTTGAGCCCTCACATCCTAAATAGTGCACTTTGTAGCCATATCTCTTTTTTTTTTTTTCCCTTTAGAGTATGCTTTATATCCCTCCCTTCTCAAATAATACACTTTTTAACCCTATCTCATCTTTTTGTTCCGAGTGCGCTTTATAGCCCTCGCTTCCTAGACAGTGAGATTTTTAGCCCTACCTCTATCTCTATATCTCATCTCTTCTTGAGTGCGTCTTTGAGGCCTCATCTCTAAGATAATGTGTCTTTAAGTCCTATCTTCTTCTTTTGAGTACGCCTTTGATCCCTAATCTTCCAGGTATTGCATTTTCTAACCATGCCTCATTTCGAGCGCACTTTTATGCCCTTATCTCATAGATATTGTGCCTTCATACCCTATCTTCTTTTAAGTGCGCCTTTGATTTCTCATTTCTTAGATATTACACTTTTAAGCCCTATCTCTTTTCCCTTTAAGTGCTTATTTGATCTCTTATCTCTTAGATAGTGTGCCTTCATGTAACACCCCGAGATTTTTTTTCATGATAAATACAATTCCCATGAGCCTTGAACTCAGGAAAATGAGGAATTTTTTTTTTAGATATCTATAACATCTTAGTTCCACACACAATGTACCATAATAAATAATAAATGGTTAAGGAAAATAAATTAGCATTTGATATAATAGAAACATAATGACTAAGAAATGAGAAAAACATAAATACTTTTTCTCTGTGGTTACAACTCCCAAAAATTTAATACTATCCAAACTACTCCTAAAACAACTGTCTCGTAATGGAAAGTTTCTTCTTGTCGTTCACGGTAGAAGTCCTGCATAGAACTCATATTTATGTAAATATGAACAACTATAATTACATAAAAGTAGAACCACTGGTTCCCTACACTTTCATGCTATCGTTAGGTTATAAGTCACAACATGCTCTTTGTCCGCAAGACCTCGACGTGTTTTGCCCACAAGATCTCAGTTCATTAAAGTATATTGCACCTTTGTATTTGCGCAACTGCACTTACTCTTGCTCATGCTAGTTTGGTATACCACCCATCCTTTCTAAAACAATTATCCATTATCTTTACGTAGAATCACCCATTTATTTCGCATTTCCTAATAGTGAAATCGACTAATCACTTTAATCCATTCATTGCTATGCCAATGACCATCTCAATTACTTTGTTCGGCATCATCTTGAATGTCCATCTTGAGATCTACACGTTCACCCATTCGA
>Ga0325414_1005575_pt1 | contig 13326 bp, 8 predicted proteins | sample PopdelMetagenome_8_FD_206183 | JGI IMG/M metagenome (GOLD analysis project Ga0325414, IMG submission 206183) | Populus deltoides microbial communities from Bellville, Georgia, United States - Leaf-PdKOR-R3 | ecosystem: Host-associated > Plants > Phyllosphere > Phylloplane/Leaf | place: USA...
TATCATCATCCATTATTCCTAAGTCCTGCAGTAAGATTCGTGACAGGAATGCAGAGCAAACAAATTATTGCTGGACCAATAATTCTGGTTTACCTAGCTAGACGTGCTTAACACCAGAACCAAATAGCAAAATAGTAAGTTCGTTTATATTTTATTTTATTTTTTCTGAGCAACAAACACAAAGATGCTTAAGCAGAACAGATGCTACAGAAGGCAGTAGCAGAAAAAAACAGAGCAGTAGATTCAATTTATTAACCAAAAGAAGATAGCAAGTGAATTGACCACGTTGTTGGCCTCACGTAGATGTTGACGAAGGAATCTTCAGTAAACACAGCCACTAGAGATTCAGTGGAATTGCAGGTAGACTATAACAGGTGATTGATAAGTAGGACCGTGTGATAAAGAGTATCAGCTGCTAATACTATCTCACATAGTTGTTGGTATGAACTGGAACTGATATTCCCACCTTAAAATCAAAATCCAGAGTAATAATCCGATTCTGAAACTTACTTTTTCTGAAATAAATCTCGACGCTGCTTTCTCTTGCGAAACAGTAAAGTGGCACCAAACCAAGGGAGGGACCTACTGATTGCCGTACGGATGCCCTTCGTGGAATGCATGAATGCAGCATACAAACGGAACTGCATCAATGCAAACACGGAGACGGGAAAAAATGCGGCAATTGAAATTAAACTTGCTGTCAATTGTTTCTCTGATTGAACGATGAGCAAAATGGTGGCAGCGAAAGCAAGCATGGTGGCCATCACGGAGAAGAAGAGTAAAGTGAATCCCAAAGTCAGTTTTCGAGGGATGGAGTTACGAAAATCTTCGTAATCAAAAGGAGAAGTGAGGATAGAGAGGAACATCACAACTGAGGTCAAGGAGCTTGCTAAGGCGATAACATCCATGATGGTGAAAAACAAGAAAAAGTTTTTGTGGAGGAAAATTGGGATGCCCTTATCATTTGAACCACCAGGTACAGTGTAGGCAGCAGCAAAGACAATGGTGGCAACAAGAACAGCTACAGCTGAGCATGACTGAGAAGTTTCCTTGACCCATTGCTGTGCGTCCAGGAGTTGCTCTTTGTGCATATCTTTGAAGAGCTCCTCTGCAGTCTTTTTCTGCTTAGAGTCGCGGAGCTTTGCATAATAAGAAGGGATGACCTTCTTGACACGCTGCATACAAAAGGAGAACATGACAGCAAACTCCTCAAAATGAAAAGTTATACGAAATTGGGATTCAATTCTAAATCACCTAGGATGATTCCAATTTACTTTGGTAGGTTAAAATAATATAAACTTTTTCTGATACAATGATCTAAAGATACCGGTACGAAAGGGGCTTACTGAGAACCATTTTAACTCTTCGTGTAATTGTAGTGCAGGACCATGCTTGCTACCTACAGAGTAATACTTGTTGTCTGCTACTTGATGCAACAATGTGTAGCCACCTTTGTCAATTCCATAGCTCATCCTATTCGATATTATCCCGTTACTCTTTATAAGATTGAAAATATCCTTGCGTCTGTACATTATAGCTACATGCATTATGTTCTTCCCTTCTTTGTCAAGAAGATCAACAGATGGGGGATGCTCTATGAGCAATTCATAAACAACCTCTAGTATTCCTGTTTTTGTTGCTGTAAGCAAAGGATGCGAAGGACCAGATAGAGGGGATCCAAAGCTAGCTCCATACAGGCCCTGTACAGCAATATCTTGATCCCACGAAACATCACTCTTTATTAGCATTTTTGCCAGTTGCAAGGCAAATTTATGCTTCCTCTTATTTTCCCAGAATCTTTCCACCATCGGCCACCCTATTCATTAGACAAGAGAGAAGGATGGGAGGTGAGCATTTTGAGTTTGGTTGGGATTTCGGGTGGGGAGAAATACCTTTGAAGGAGAATCTGCAGATTGATCCGTTGATCCATTCTAACACTGCAAATGAACAGCCAATAGTAGTCAAATATACGAAGGAATGAAATACCAGACTAGATATATTCTGATTAGTTATATTCTTCCCAGTTGCATTCCCTAGGGAAGACTTCATTCTACCAATAATGTTACTGTAGCTTAAATTCTTCAATCATTAGATAGTCCATCAAATCTTCACAAGGTTTAAAATAAGAAGAAAATTTTGGAGTTTTAAAATATCGATGACTCTAGTGACAGCCTGAAATTTTAACATTAAAAGAAATTCAGGCAAAACACCTTGCTTCCAGGAAAAATATACTGTTAAATAAATGTCCAATAATATTAATATCTAACAGCAAATAACCCATAAAAGCATGAGATTCATGTTTTTCTAAAACATTAAAACAAGCAGGCATTTAGTTTAGAACATACACATGTAAAGGTCTCGGGTGAATATATTCATAGAGTCTCCACTCTTGAAAGCAGAAGGTATCTCGGCCAATAAACCAAGACTAGTTTTCCCCTCGCTGTCTTTTAACTCGCTAAGTGATTTATCAAGTGTTAACAGCAGCAAAGCAGTTTCTGTAATGAAAAGCAAAATTATTTTTATTTTATTTTTTGTGATTTTTAGCATGAATATATCTTAGCATTTAATTTGAAACAGAGATGAGAGGAGACCAAAATTTTCCCCTAGGACTGCAACATGAAGAATAGAATGTCCATCTGTCCTCTGGCGATGAACTAATAAAAGCTCATCATTGACTATGTGTGCAGGTTGTTTGGCCAAATACTCGACTATTTCAGTCTGACCAAATGCAGCAGCTCTAAACAATGGGGTCTCGCCGAACTTGTTTTTCATCAACATTACATTTTCTGATTCACCCACAGGGATTTTCTTTGATTCTTCCACCAAGAGCTTTACTGCCTCAAAGTTTCCTCTGCTGGCTGCTAAATGAAGTGGTGTGTTTCCATAAACATTTTTAATACTAATGGGATGCTCGTGATCCAGGGACGCAGGCAAATGCTGTGCGTAATCAAGTAGAACCTTGAGCAATTTCTCATCTTTACAGTAGACAGCCAAGTGAAGTGCAGTATCTTTTGAGTTTGCCAATGGAGTCAACAGGCGATCTTTATGTTTCTCATAGAATTCAGCCAGGCTCTTCCAGTCTTCCTCCAAGGTTGCGATGTAGACTGACTTCATGTCTGAATCAGTTCCCATCTAGCTCTCTCTGTCGAATTGGTTTTCTCCTGAATTCTTACCAGAGGAAACAGTTTTGAAACCATATTAATTAATCCAAAAAGAATAAGAAGAAAAGCACCTAACAATGCATAGATATTCTACAGGTATTCCAGTGAATTACATCTATGCACTGACTCGGAAGTTACAAATTCAGTGTGGGAAAATTCAAATATCCTAACATCAAATTCATAGAATAAATGAAGAATTAACCAACAAATGGCAAGGGAACAAGAGCAAGCGCATACAAACCTTTTTGCTAGTTTATGCTGTTGAATGACACCGAATTTCAGAAAAAATAGACTGGTCTCCTTTAAAGCCAAGTAAAAAGGTTGTCCCAACGCACTCAATAAATAAAGAACAAAAGAAGGGCATCTGCACTTCGCATGCTTAGCTTGTAGAGCTACAACACTAATAAAATATTCAGTTAAAAGTTAGAATGATTATGTTAAGCAATGTTCTATGATGTAAGCTCCATATCATCATCGGATCTTCCTCTTTCCTTGATTTATTCCTGCTAGATAATGTGATGAACATGATCTTCTAAAGACGATTACGATGCTTTGCTTTTAATTATGTTTTGTATCCCACGGAGATTATGCTCTTCCTTCCATGTCCATTCCTCACCGCGGCTATTCAACCATTGGCAGGAGTAAAGCACAACATGTAAAACGACCATCTGGAGCACGAGGAAGTCAAGAAAGAAACAGATAGAATCGAATCCTGTACCAAATATGAGTGAACTAAAACAAGCATCAGATCCCCACCACCACCACCCATGAGGCATAATCACCAAAACCATAGTTTTTCCACCATTCACCCTCTACTCTAAAATGCACATTTTGGGCCTGAAAATGGGAAAGCATCTTTTAGCATGCCTGGAAAGGAGGCCACACCAGTCCCAGATTGGGTACAGTTTCCTGGAGGCAAATTCGAAGGGATCCGAATTGAATTTCTCAATTTATCCTTAGCTTAGCAGTCCTTCTCGTTCTATTTTTTTTTGGTCAAGAATGCTATCTAGCAATATTTTTCAAACGAAAATATAAAAAAGGCCTGAAATTATTTTATTTTATTTCGGGAAACCAGTATTCAAAACTATTTGTAAGGCCAATTAGTGAACTTTTACGAAAAAGAAAAATGGATGCTAACTAAATTAGCTCGATAAAAAAAAAAAAATTGAAGTTTGGAAGGGAGGAATTTAAAAGGGAAAATATTTTCACTTAAAAATTTAAAAAATTCTATTCTTTTGAAGTTATAATTACCAACATTTACAACATTATAAAAGATATAGACAAAGGTTGAGAGAGAAATGAGAAAGAAAAATCACATTTAGTCCAGTCAAAAACAGCATTAAGAATTTGGAAAATTTTTAGAATACTAATAACTACTAATATTTACTCTTTAAGAGAAATAGATACACGAAAGAAAAAGAAACATGAGAGAGAATTGAAAAATACTTTTAAGTTTACATCAAAATATTTTTATCATTTTTAATAAATTCAGATGTGATTTTTTGCCTTTATCATGTATTTTTCTTTTCAAAATATCCTATAAAATAAATATTGTTAATTACTACTGGAATGATTAGGAATTTTCTCATGTTTCTCTTTTAGATTTGGTTCGAAATATTGTTTTTTAAATTGTTTTTTACTTGAAAATATATTAAAATAATATTTTTTTAATTTTTGATGTTAATATATAAAAAAATACTAAAAAATGTTTATTAGAAGTTTATAAAAAAAAGATTCAAAATTTTTGAAATGAACGGTTGTGGCATGGTCCCAAACAGTGACAACTGCTGAAAACAAAACCAAACAATGACGTCATGATTTTATGGGCCTGAAACTCTCGGAACTGCAATAGATGATCCGATCAAAAAATGACGAGGGACTGAGCCAGGGTCTGAAGTGGTTCGTTTATTTCTTATTTTTTTCCCAAAAATTGAACCACCTTCCGCTGGTGTTCGTTTTTACGATAGCTTTAGAGTTTAAAGCATGTCATCCTCCATTATTACGTGGTTCTGCAGTAAAATTCTTGACAGGATAGAGCAAATAAATTATAGTTGAAATAATAATTCTTGTTTATCTAATTAAACGTGCTTAACACCAAAACCAAATAACAATTAGGTAGCATTCCTGTTTCGGAATAACTAGTGAATCGGTCTTTCAACTCGCCAAGTGAGTTATCCAGTTTTAACAGCAGCACAGCAGTTTCTGCAATGAAAAGCAAAATTAAAAGGTTTTTGTGATTTTTTGCATGAATATATCTAAGCATTTAACTTGTAACAGAGAAGAGAGGAGACCAAAATGTTCCCCTAGGACGGCAACATGAAGAATAGATTGGTAATCATCCCTTCGGCGATGATCTAATAAAAGCCCATCATTGCCTATCAGTCTGACCAAATGCAGCAGCTCTAAACAATGGGGTCTCGCCGTACTTGTTTTTCATCAACATTCTGTCTTTTTTCTCATTTTCTGATTCTCCCACAAGGATTTTCTTTGATTCTTCCACCAAGAGCTTTACTGCCTCAAAGTTTCCTCTGCTGGCTGCTAAATGAAGTGGTGTGTTTCCATAAACATTTGTAATATTAATGGGATGCCCATGATCCAGGGACGTAGGCAAATACTGTGCAGAATCAAGTAAATCCTTGAGCAATTTCTCATCTTCACTGTAGACAGCCATATGAAATGCGGTATCTTTGGAGACTGGCATTGGAGTCAACAGGCGATTTTTATGTTTCTCATAGAATTCAGTCAGGCTCTTCCAGTCTTCCCTCAAGCTAGCTAAGTAGACTGACTTCATTTCTGAATCAGTTCCCATCTTGCTCTCTCTGTCTAAATGGTGTTCCGCCTGAATTCTCACCAGAGGAAACAGTTATGAAACCATATTAATTGATCCAAAACAAAACAAAAAAAAAACAACAATAAGAAGAAGAAAAACACCTAACAATGTATAGATATTCTAAAAGTGTTCCAGTGAATTACATCTATACACTGAATCGGAAGTTACAAATTAAACAAAAATTACAAATTCAATGTGGGAAAATTCAAAAACTCCTCACATCAAATTCATAGAATAATGAATAATTAATCGACAAATGACAAGGGAACAAGACCGAATGCACACAAACCTTTTTGCTAGTTTATGCTGTTGAATGACATCGAATTTCAGGAAAAAGGGACTGGTCTCCTTTTAAGCTAAGTAAAAACGTAATCTCAACCTACTCAATAAATAAAGAACAAGAAGAAGGGTATCTGCAGTTTGCTTGCTTAGTTTGTAGAGCTACAGCACCATTAAAACATGTACTACATCGTGTTACGTTAAAAGTCAGAATGCCTTGTGTTAAAACAATGCTTTAGAATGTGATACTCCTAAAATTAAATTTAATGAGCCCGGGCTACATGTCTAGGCCAGCTTTGAAGAATAGCACAACCCTTATGTATTCAGTTTAGAAGGAAAGCTCAACCTCTCATGCACCCGGACTTGAAAAAAGATCTTGCCCTCATGAACTCAATTTTTTTAAAAAAACCCACAACCATATGAACTCGGTTTAAGAAACAAGTCAACTCTTATAGGCTTGGTTTTGAAGAAAACTCAAAGTCATGGGTTCGGCATATGAGAAAAGCTCAACCCTCATAAACTCGATCTTGTAAAAGAATTCAATGTTATGGGCTTCGTTTAGGGGAAAAATCCAACTCTCATAGGCTCAACTTAAGAAAAGAGCTTAGTTCTCATGGACTCAACTATATTTTTAATCATATTATCCCTGGACTTTTAAGTGTATAAAAGTCCTATAAAAATCTATCATATTTTCATCGAGATTAATATAGTGTAAAGGATAGTGTATAAAAGTTATCTAAAAGCTTTTCGTATTACCACCATCATTAATGTTTGTGTAAAGAATATTTATTCATCATCAATGTATATGTTAAGGATATTTTTCCTCATTAAAATTATCAAGACAAAATTATATTTAGCCCTTCCTCTCTATAAAGAGAAAAAACTCATGAGATATAAATGCACTGTGAATCCTTCAAACACGAGGTTCATAATCTCTTCATTTTTCATGTTTTTAACATATATATTTTTAGAGTCCATCTTTTTTAAATATCATTGAATTTTCTCTTTCTAAAAAGATACTTATTCAAATATCAAAAAGTCCTCATACCTATAAAAGATTATTTTTTATAGGTATTGGCCACCAATGACTTTAACCGACCACACATCGGATCTTGACTACCAAACATCATCTTGGCTAAGAAGATAAAAACAAATTACTTAAATCAAGAGATTAAGTAATTATTCAACATATCAGCTCGACATTCCTATCCAATCTCACCAAATCAAGAGTTTTTCTTTCATTGACCCTCCACTCTAAAAAGCATATTTTGGGCCTGAAAATGTGCAAGCATGATTTGGGCCATCGTGGGATTTCAAATTTAGCATGCCTGGGAAGGGCTGGCAGTTGTTTTAGTCCTGGGTTTTAAGGAGTAAAAAAACGATCAGGGAAGAAACCACAATTCAAGAAATAATTTAGGTTTAACCCAATCTCATTTTTTTTCAGCGAAGCTAATTTTAATCATAAAATTGAATGGGCCCAACTAATGGATCTCGCACCCAGCAGTTAAAATTGCTGGTAAAGTAATTTTGGAAAGAACTTGGATAAAATAGCATTTCTTGTTTTCTATTAACGGTCAAGATGTGTATTAGTTCTACCTGAATCGAACACCTTTCCAATTAAATTAAGCCAAGGCCATGGACGTGTTGGAAATACATAACTTGCTGCAAAAATCTCTTAAAATCTGGAATCCTGTAAGCTTCAACGTTCCTAACACAATTGGTTTCGACCTAATTTCGTGTTTTTTAAAAAAAGAAAAATAAAGGATCAATCTTAATACCTGTAGTTTTTTTTTCAATTGTAGTAATATAACAGTAAAATATTATTTATATCTCAAAAATCTTGTTTCATTTTTTCAATTGTAAAAAAAAATTATTTTAAAATAGGCTCGAGCAAACCAACTAATCTAGAAATGAGTGAACCCGCTAAACTTATAAATTAAGCTGAATCCAACAACTATGCTGATGAGAAATCTATGAGCCGAGTTTTGCAAGTTTACTGTGTTGGTTTTTATTTTTAATTTATTCTATTATGAAGAAAATTGGGAATTCCTCGCAACACATCGCATCCATTATTTCTGTCCTTGGTCGATATCATGTACACTACAAAAATATACGAGTAACGGTATGCAAAAATAGAGTGAGTACACATGGTGCAAAGTGTAGTAGTTTTCGCTGAAAATCTGACGAAATCCGAACAATCCTGACCATACGATTCACTAATTGACGTCAATAAAAGACTCTGGCATCCAACCATGCACCAGAATCCACGAGGCAACGATATCTTTCGCTTAGCCTTCATACAAGGGAAGTAAGCAGTGAGGCACCAGCCTTGAGACATGATTGAGGCAATTTTCATTGATGGTGATAATAGTGTTAGAAGAAGATGGGGCCAATGTGAAGTTCAGATCCATTTGGACACAGATAAATCAAGACACAGGTTCTTTTCCTTGTGAGTTCACTGATCAATGCAATGAAAAGAGGCAGGCCCCATCTTGACTCAGCTTGATGGAACTCCTTGGGCACTTGTCTTCTTTTCCAGCAAGCAACAGTGCTGATAAGAATATTCTCACGACTTTTCTTTTGCTTCCATGGTTCTTTTTCATTGCTCAACTCCCTGTTATTATTAATTCTCTGTTTTTTTTTAAGCTTCCATTGCATCCGGCCATCAAGATTTATTATCTTTGTTGTTTCTGGCAATATAATGGTTAATTATTGTTCGAGAATTAGTATAAAATTCAGCATATCTTTAATTAAACCGAGCCTATGAAATCTTGCAGTGGTTGAGATTTCATTTTGTGTAAATGGACCCGGGAGTGTTCAATTCCTGACTTGCAGGAAAGAAAAGTCTCTCAGAGTTTGGTATTTTACTGTTTAATTTGTATCCTATCGTCTCCTCACAAGTCTCTCAGGAATTCTGATTCCTGGATGGATCAGATGCATTGAATGATACTGTCAGAATTACCATAATTATATATTGAATTTAGTGCTCAACAAATTCCTGCCATGAGATAACCTATTTTCACCTTCCTTCAATGGGCACGCACTAAAATTCCCATGCTACATGTGTTAATTTGAGTAGGGTTACTGCAGAATTCAATTGTATCTTCTTATTGCAGAAACAGGGGATATATCATCACAATGTATAGCCTTCCTAGTTGTATTTGGAAAGGAAACAATTACGATCCCATGACAATCGGGATTTACATAAATAGAAGATAAACGTGACTATCACAGCTATAATTTCCTATTATCTCTCGGTTTGTACAGCTCATGCCAACATGTGTACACACATACGCACGATGGTAAATGGGATCAGACTGGGAGCCTGTATTTGTAAATGCTCTGAATTCGCAATATGATTATTCTTTATAAATGGTCCCCTCTAACGTAGAAGAAAGATTCAGAGATGAAAGATGGTCCCCTGTTTTCATTTCCTTTCTTTCCCGTGGCAATCTATTTTGTTGCTGTTTCATCAAAAGGAACAGCGTGGTCTCAAAACTTGGTGTGTCTCACTGTTGCCCAGCTTCTATTTGACGAGTTCGTACAGAGATGGAGAATTTGGGAATCAACTTTGCTGAGTTACACGTGTCAAATACCCATTTAACCAATTAAGTACACAGTAAGAATTATACCTACCGTTCATGGGAACCTGCTACTAGCTAGCTTTCTAATGTTTTTCCTTGTTATCGACAGGTGGCCACTCCATTCTTACCTCAAGCTGGACACGCACCAAATGGATCCCACAACATTGGATACCCGATGCCACAGGATGCCTCTCCAAAGCCCTAACCTCTCCGTTTTGGATATATTATGGTAAATCGGTCACCATTTAACACAGTTTATGCAACCTTGTTGTTTAAGAAACCGCAGCAACAAGAAGATACGCGGCCTTAGGATGGATTGAAACACTGCCCCCCACGATAAACCTTAAAAATCTGATCCTTCAGAGAATTGAAGTTAAAGACAAGCTACGATTAGTACTTGTAGGTTGTGTTTTATTTTTTGGTGCTAAAATAGAGGTTGTAATGGCAACATCTCAAGAGATTTGTGATCATGTGTGTAATTTAAACATAACCCAGTTGTACATCTTGTTAAAAAAAGAATCCAATTATGCATCAAAAGTATGCTCATGTTTCTTTAATTTAATTGCTTAGTTGATTTTGTGAGTTTTTTGTTTATTGAAACAAAATATTTCTTCCATTAGATTTTGGATAAATTATCTTGAAGAAATTACTACTTGAGAGCTTACGTGATATTAACTCAGCACACTTAAAATTAGTAAATTTACTAAGAGGCATGTTTCTGATATTGACTAGTGTCCATCAATGGCAGGGAGTCTCTGTTTGCTTTTTTATTTAAAGCTAAGAAAAACTGCTGTAAAGTCCTTTATTTTCCATTTCTGAATTATTTAAGTGTAAATCAAACAGCAGCAATGCGCAGCTTTAGCCTGTGTAGAATACCCACATGAAACAACAACGGGCAAACAGCTAGCCAACAGTACTGTTATGGACAAAATATAGCAGACTGTGTTATCCATCTTGCAGAAGAAGCTTGGGGTTCTTATTTCACTGACTTTTTTGCATTTTCATGTAACTTTCCTTTTCACCATTTAACTTGAAAGCAAAAGAGAGGGTAAGTCATGATCAGGGCATGACTTTTTTCTCTAATTGCAACCTGTTCTTCGCCCGGTGTCTTTTTTGCCTAAAAAGAGCAGTCCCAATACGTAAGAATTTAAAACTTTAAGCACGTCACTCTGCAGTATTGATGCTCCCTCCCATCAACATTTTGTTAATTGGGCTCTTTCTTGTTTTGGGAACCGTATAGAGCTATAGATCTGCAGGCAAAAAGATAATTTAAACGTATGAGGTCAGTTTAATCTTTTGATTTTATGATGATGACAGATTTAATAATTACTTAAAGTTAATCCCTAATTGTTCAAATAAAAGTTTAATTTCAGAACCATTCTGTCAAAAAAGAAGAAGAAGTAGGGAAAACTTATAATTTTAGTCTGAAGGCTTATCCCCCAAGCCTATCTGGTCAATCTTAGCGTTCTAACGAAGGAGATCTTTAGGTGGAACCCACTTTGAGACACGTGTATGGCCTTCTTCAATCCAGCACTGCACCAAAACTTTACAGACTGTGCTGCATTCAATAGGCCTTGGCATAGGTCCAAAGACAGATTTCTCCGATAAATAAATTACCCTTCATATAATTGAAAATAAAAAAAAAAATTATAATGAAAAGATCAAAGAGCCCTTGTATGCATGCTTTAATTTTTATTTTCAAGGATGAAGTCCGTGCTTTAAAAAGCGAAAAGATAAAATATTCTTGTTTGTCAATTTTAAAATTTTGACTTGGAATATAATTTAGTCACCTTGTGCTACTTAAGAAAAAAAAAAGAATATATATATATATATATATATATATCCGGATATTATAGTGAGCAATGCAAATGAATATGTGTCAATAGTGTTTTTCAATATTCCAGTGAGCCAAGACACACTATATATAAAATCAACATGCTAGTCACCTTCATGCAGGCTATGCAGGATTTTATTGGGGCCAGTTGATGAGAGTCGACGATCTTGAACTCCATCGATCTAGAGGAGAGTTTAAGCACCAGAGAACCTCCAGCGAATCGAATGTTCATCAATGTCGAAGCTCTACTAATTAACCTTCCACTCTCTTCAGTGAAAGATTATACTTGCAAGTAATTAAATCACTCTAGACTATGCTAGCAGTTGAATATGTGAGAATTCATATCGTTTTTTCAAGAAGAACAACGCTTTGTACTTGAATACTATCGAAGCACATAATTAAGTACATGATGGTTGTTTCATCAACAGGTTCGCAAGGTCTTTAAATAGATCAGGAGGAAATCCATCTTGACTAGAAAATCCACCTTTATTATCGTCAGCAGCAGCTCATGTGCACGCACGCGTTGGTCCCTACAGTTAGAAAAAGATGTCTCCTTATGCAACAGAGTAAAAAAGTCTTGAGTGATAATTCATAATTATCATTGGTTTTTGGATAGCAACACTGATCATCAAATGAAAACGTGTGGGATTCTGAAAAATTGTCCGATTTTCCGATTTTGATGGAAGCCAAGCACTAGTACGTACTGGTAATTAAATCTCCCAAGGCAAATTAAATTTCAGCTCGAGGGTGTAGCATTCTCCGGCTCCAGAACAGGATTTTCTGTGTTGAGCAAAATTAATTATATCAGTTTGAAAAATTGACGAGCAATTGAACGCCATCAAAATAAAATCAAATAAAAAACTCTAATTCTGTAATAGCAGAATTTATCTCTCCTTTCTTTAAAAAGTCACATGAATCATGTAGATATCATCGACGGTTAAGTTAGGTTAATCTCAAAAATAACTTAATTAATCAAGTTTTTAATTTGTTTTCTAATATTCTCGAGTTGAGATTCTCTCATGATTATTTAAAATTTATGCAGTTATTATTTTTAAAGTTAATAAGATTAGTTGAGATGAATATAAATTAAATCGGATATTTATATTAATAATAATAATAATAATATAAAAAAAGTTAAGCTAGGCTGAGGAGAGAGCCGACAGGGGACAATCTCCCCCGTGATTTTCCTTTTTGCCCATGCAATGTGATGATACTCTTCTCCCATCCCTGATTCTATCTTCCTTCTGTGCCACGATTTCTTTCTTTTTTTGCTCCTTCACCACCACAAATCGTAACATTCGATCTTATAAAAGAAATAAAACATTCAATGATGCAAGTTTAACACGCTGACTTGATGGGCCCAGAGATTTTGACTTTTCTATCAAATCGAGCAGAGATCTTCTAGCAAGATTTCAAGAGCCACTGAAATACGCATGTGAGGAGATTTGAAACTAGACACGCTCAAGTTGCAAGTTCTGGGCTGGCCAGGTGATTCTATTACGATTTTGAACAAAAATAAATAAAAAACATTGACACTCACAGTCCATTCAAAATCGTGGAATACACGGTCAGATTCGTATCATATAACTTGAGATACTTCATCTTGAAACACGCCCAGTTAAGACTCGAGTAGAGTAC
>Ga0325414_1005576_pt1 | contig 13320 bp, 11 predicted proteins | sample PopdelMetagenome_8_FD_206183 | JGI IMG/M metagenome (GOLD analysis project Ga0325414, IMG submission 206183) | Populus deltoides microbial communities from Bellville, Georgia, United States - Leaf-PdKOR-R3 | ecosystem: Host-associated > Plants > Phyllosphere > Phylloplane/Leaf | place: USA...
AATCATGTTGCTTTTAAAGGACCAATTTCCTCGCTTATATAAAATATCATCTTCCCCTTGTGCACTATTTGAGATATGGGAAATTGGATGCATGCATGGTTCTTGGTCTTGGAATGTATTTTGGCACTGAAACTTGAGAGCTTTTGATGGTAAAGTAAGAATTATATTTTGAAGGTTCTGACGACCAACCAAGTTTTTAAAGTGTTTAGATAGAAGATGATCACACGTTTATGTCAATATTCTTTTTTTTAGAATTTACAAAATTAATGGTTGGTGATAGATGACTTGCACCTGCAAAACAATTTTTTTGGGTGAGATTTTGGGACCCTTTAATGATAAAATCAATGATATTTAATAAGAGATTGCAATAAATAAGAGAATGAACTTTCAACTCTAAGAACAAGAGTGTTTGTTCTTAGTTGTATATGATAAGTGCTTTGAGAATAAGTATATGAATGCTTAGAGATTAGGATAAAAGTGAACGTTTTACCTGGGTAATTTAAAAGGTATATATAGCCTTTGAACTTTGTCATATTGCTTGAATGAAGGAGTTGAAATGTCATCTCCATCTGATAGCATTAATGAGGGATAAATATCCCTTACACAACATTAATAAAAAGTAAATATCATTTACACAACATTAATGAATGATATATATCCTTTACATAATATCAATGTTGATGAAAATATGGTAGATCCTTACGAGACTTTTATATATCTAGATATGTAGGGAGATGATCATTTTTGGTTTTTAACATTTTATGTTAAAAGATATAAGAATGGACAAACAAATCCTTGTGACCCAATATCAGTCCTAAAAAGATTATTAACTCCATATATATATATATATATATATATATGGAGATAGAACAGTTCAAGTCTAAGGGTGTTGAGTTTGACATCTTGGTGTTAATAAAATTCATGAACACCAAGATCGATCTTTTTTATCCTTGGAATATGTTGAACCAATGACTTTCTCTCTTCTTCATCATTACCCGATAAATTTCTCTTAACTCCTAAACTTAAAAATTAAAAAATGAACTGTTGGACAAAAAAAATTGAATTTATATGATCATGATTCAAGTTTTGCCTCCCACAAGTATTCAAGAACCTCTCTTCTCTATGCTTGTAGACCACTAATGTAACACCCTTTACTATATTGATCAAGGACGTAAAATTTAGGTAATTTTTTATAATAATAATAATAATAAATAAATAAATAATAATAGTAAGGACAATCTTAACTCACCATCAAACAACTTCATTAATTACTACAATGATACAAAATTCATTTCCTCACATTTCTAATTATAAACACTTACTAAATTACATACATATAAAGTATTCTTAAGGTAATAATTTGAAAATACAAAGATTGCTTCAACATGTAAGTGTAATTAGCTTGGTGACACTCTAAAAGAAACTAAGGTCTTCAATGAAAGATATATGTAACACATAATTAATATAAGTTATCACTCATTAGTATCTATAAATTTCACAACTAGATCCTCTATTAACTTAACACAACAAAGTCTTTGTGAAATAAATTGTGAAGTTGTATGGAAGAAAAGTCTTTGTGAAATGGTCACATGCATATGTATAAATTCATTTTTCTTTTATTTTCCATCCTTTGGGTGGTTATTTCAATACTAATGAACCTCATTAGCATCATTAGTTTTCTTTATCAAGATCGACTAATCATGTTCAAGTAAATACTGACATCAATGTAACCCTTTGATATCATTAGTGTTCCGAATCCCAAAATAGCTAGTCAAGTCTTTTATAAATACTTTCTTTTAACATTCAATAATATCGATGTGAAATAACTCTTTGCTATCATTAACCTTCATATTAGGAGTAGTTAATCAAGTTTTTCCATCCATTTCCTTTCTTTCTTTTTCTTATTTAAAAATTTTCCATACTATTACAAGAAACATACAGAAGTAAATCTAACAATTGTATTGGTGAAAATATTACATAATATAGGTGTTAGACACCTACTTGTGGTTTGAGTTTTTATCGTGATTCCCTACTAACGTACTGATTCCGCAACATCTCTTATACCAATAAGGATTTAATCATCATCACCTATTCAACCCATATTGAAAGTTATATTTCAACTTCTCATTCACTTCACATTCTTAACTTAATTAACAAGAGAAACTTCTTATACTTTTCAATTCCATAAAAAATCCACACCATTTTCATTTATCTTGCTATCCATTAATTTTGTTTATCAATAATTCATACATAATTTCATTTTATTAAACAATACAATTGCTCAATATTTATCAAAATACTCATGTATGTTAAAATCACCACACATCATCAACATTCATTATACATTTCACACACGAAACATAACCATAATTTATTTATCTCATACATTCATCATAAAATCCTAATTCAAAATATAATAGAGATTCAACTATAACTAGATGAAATACTCAAATTCATTTGATCATTATCAATGCATCAACACATTATGTAAACATTTCACTTTAACTCCATAACTTTACATTTTCATCCCAACATGGCCGGCCATTGACTTAACAAAACACAAAGTTTTATTCTTTATAATTTGTCTTGATTTCCTTTAATTTATCACTAATTGCATATCTCATAAATCACAACCCGATCATATTAAAATTTAACATTATAATTATATGATCACAACATTCCTCCATCAAACATGCATCATTCAATCATATTCAATTTCAATATTTAATTCCATTTCAATAATCATATAAATTATGATACAATGTATAATTATACACAATTATAAATATTAAACCCACTTAAATTAATCCTTCCATTATTTCTTACTTAATTGACGCTTTTGGCCATTAATTCACCAAGTTTTCTACTTCAATAACAAATGATTTCACATAATTCTTAAGTTATTCTAGCTCATTTACATGATTTCACAAATAATTTGTAATTCTCCTAAAATCACTCAAGAACCCTAATTAAGTAAAAAAATGAAATTCAACACTAATATGCTAACTACTTAAATTAATGACAATATTAAAGCTTAAAGATACATTACAAATCAAGATGGATGCTTAAACCTTTCCTTTGCAAACCAATGTTTCCAATTTCTCATTCCTCCTCCAAGCTTCTCAGTCTTTTTCTCTTTCTCTTTCTCTTGTAGTCTCTCTCTCTTCCTCTCCCTATTTTTCAGCCTCCATGTATGTCTCTTCCCCATCCGATATTTCCCCCCATCACACCATCTCTCAAGAGAGAAGACAAATAAATTCTCAGCCCAATCCAACGATTGGATTGAGAGTTATGCTTGATGACGTAAAACTAGTCAACATGTAATTTTTTACTCCAAAATATGAATTAATGTATTATTTTACCAATTAAAATAATCAATATTTCCAAAATAATTCATTAGGGACTTATATCCATGTTTATAATAAATTTTTTCCTTAAATTTCATCCCTTTACAGATTAAAATTGTGCGATCATATGCAGGCTTATATTGGCGGTTAAAGTCATTGGCACGTAAAACCATACATTAATTTGTTTAAAAATTACAAATTACTTTTCTAAATATTTTACCCCACCTTTATAAAAATCTCCACATTAATCACTAGTTTATTAATTTTTCAGGCTACGGGTTCACACCATACTCTTTATGTTTGCCAAGTTATATTTTCTAGATTCAAACGTATTTTTAATACCGAGTTTAAGTTGACCACATAGAATTTCATTAAACCTTATCTCATAACATCTCTTTCCCCTTTTATCCCTTCCATGTGGTTTTTATTTTCCCACTATTTTCTTACTTGTACTTTTTAAACTAACACATGAACATTTTATTTCAAATTCCCAAAATCCAAAGTCACCTTTTGAATTCTAGTTCTCGATTTACTTATTTAACATAATAATTTCCTTATTAATTTTATAGATTTTATCTAGGGGTTTATAACTGATTGAGTCCATGAATCTTTTATAACTTGAAGTTGGATCAAACTGGCTATACTCCTATCTAGAGTTTATCTAGTATAAAGTCCAAGGGTATGGTCTTTAGCTCCTAGTCATTAAGAAAAGGAACAATATAGTTTTATCTAAGTCCTCAACTTTTATACAAATTCTCAATCGGATCCTTTATTAGGTCTTTAAATATTTGTGTCTTTTTGTAATTGTATATTGAACTCTATGTAAATCAAAGTTTGTAAATATATATTAAACTAATTGTCGCATGTGTGCGGCGTCGCGGCGATCGTCCACCCTCACTCAAGTGTGTGTATCTGGAAAATATGGGGGAGACAAGGAATTCTTGTCTCTTATCAGTGAAAAAAATGGAATGGGAGTCGCTACCTAGTTTTTGGTTACTAGGAACCCTAAGTGGTCTCAGAGATTGGGCACGGAGACTGATTACGTAAAGGGAAGGTATTGGCACCCCAAATACGCCCTACCTAAGGTAATCTGTATTGTTTTATTGTCTAATAAAAATCTAAGGTCTCATCATGTTGGTCCATCTATGGTTCAAGAAAAGCCCTCCTCAGTAATGAGGTTCTTATCTTATGGGGTAAAACCTAACCGTTCTAATGTCTATAAAAGAACTATTGTTTTAAGATCGGGAATACGTTTTACGTGTAAACTCGTACCCCGGATACTAAAAGACAAACAAAATAAATTTTTTGTTGTTTTTGAAATTTTAGCCAATGTTCTCTTGACTTTAATAAACTGGTTATTAAAGCCAAAATGCATGCTAAAATATTTTTTTTGTATGAAAAAAAAAACCATGATTTTTTTAGCTTTGAGACACTTAGCCGTATACACAAAAACTTTTTTTTTCTTTTTTCAATTTTTTTTTGTATTTTGAAAGTTTTGACGAAAACCGAGTATTTTAATATCGAATTTTGTATTTTTAGCAACATAAAAATACTGTTTGATATTAATCAAAATGACATAAAAATACGCGGGAAAATTGTAAAATTTCAAAAAATATTTTTTGAATTTTTCTTTTAACAAAAAAAAAACTAGGCCGAACATGGCCAACCATCCTGGGCTGGGCCTGACCCGGCTCATATACTGTGGGCTGGACTCAGCCCAGCCGCGTGGGTTGGGCTGATGTTCCAGCCCATAACCAATAAAAGGGCTGGTTATTGTGCTGTGCACAGTAACTAGCCAAATATAATTAGCTAGTTACTGGGCACATCACAGTAACTAGCTAATTAATCTTCATTTGCTGTAGAACGTGAATTACTCACGTTCTGCATGCAAATGAAGATGAACAACTAAAAAAAAAACAGCAAGGGAGAGGAGAAAGTTACATGGAGCAGGGAAGCACGGTTGTAGTCGTCAATGGTGGTTGAAGGTGGTGGTGGCAGCAATTGGGAAGCCCTGTGACAGCGACTGTGCTTCTTCTCCGCGGCGCAACGACACCAACGTCTATGTCTTCTTTTCCTCTCGTCGGTTTGCTCTTCCTATTTTCCCTTCCCTGTGCTTATCTCCCCTTCTGGTCTCTGTTTTTCCCGTCAACTTTCTGCTCCTTCTTTTTCTCCTTCCTTTCCTCCCTCTGTTCTCCCCTACTTCCTTTTCGTTTTTTTTGCTGTTTAAGTTTCCTGGTTGTGCTGTTTGTTTCTCTCTAAACCTTTCTTCTCTGTCAATATCTCCCCTGTTTTTTTTTCCTTATAGTTTCTAGTTTTGGTCCCTTTCTCTTCACTCTTTTTTTCGGAAAAACCCTGCTGCTTCTCTCTTTTGGTCTCACATCTTTTTCTCTCCAAAAAACTGTCGGTCTCTCTCTCTCTCGGTCTCCCTCACTTTCTCTTTCAAAAAAATCCTTCCAGCTCTCTCCCTTTTTCCTCCTCTCCAGCACCCCCTCCTCTGGTATTTATAGGTAGAGGAGGAGAGGGCCACCTTACCCTTGTCATGGCGCAGGGTAAGGTGAGCTGGGGAGTTGCTCGCAGGGCATGGCTCCCCTGACTTTTTTCATCATTATGGCGTGGTGGCAGGGCCTGTGTGGGCATGGGTCGTTGCTGGTTTTCTTAGGCAAGTGGGGTGGGGAGAGAGGGAAAAAATGGCGTTGCAGGGGAACATAATAGCCTCTTCTTCCCCTGTCCTCTGTGCGTGCAGGGAAAGAAGAAGACTTATGGTGCCGTTCAAAACGGCACCATTTGCTTCTTTCTCATCTCTTTTTTTTTGAACAGTACATGAAATGACACTGTTTTGCCCAAAACGCGCCGTTTCATTTAAAAGGAAATGGCGCCAAAATGCATCAATTTCGAATCAGTCCTTCAATTTGCTTGTTTTTTTCATTTTGGTCCTTGGTTTCGGATTTCTTCAATAAAGTCCCTAATTGGCCATCAAACTTCAATATTTATGCAATTAAGCCCCTGATTTGACCAAATTAACTCTAAAAAATTATAATTTGACCCCAGCACTTTAATTTCTTCCAATTAAAGCCTAAATTGACTTTAGAATCAATTTTTCTTTGAATCAAACCCTCCATAAATTCAATTAAACTTTCAATAAATTCCATTGAGTCCATAAACATCTGATTTTGGATTTTTCTTTCTCAAATTGAATTTTCTTCATCAATAGGACTCTCAGCAGTCAACGATGTGCTGTCAAATTCCTATCTTTGTATTTTTGAACCTCCTCAACCAATTTTTGATCATTTTTTGGGCATTCTGGCATCCTCTTTTTGCTGTTATTATTTTTTATATATTTTTTTTATATTTTCTCCTTTTTATGCGAGGGACCCAAAAATGGGTTACAACACTGATGACAAAAAATAATTAGTTTATCTTCATAAAAGCATGCTAAACAAAAAATATCAAACAAAAGCCTAGAATTTATACATGTTTAAAACCATAATCATGTAAAAGCATAACTAATGTCAAACATGTTTTCAACACAAAAATAATAATAGAATCCTAGCATGTATATTAAGCATATAATCAAACTTGCAATTGATATTAACTCAAAGTTGTGTCGTACAGATTAGTAATAAAAAAATATCTATGTTTAAATTAAAATAAAGAAAGATGCTTACTTGTTAAAGCACTTTAAAGTAACGAGATTTTTGTTGTTGTCAATGATGAATTATTTATCCTTAAAGCTTTATTACTCCTCACTTGTGCAACTAAGATGTTTACAATATACCACTTAAGATTCCAAAAACACCACTTTGTTTAGATGCACTTCTAAACAAGGTATTTGAGCCAAATAATATGAAATACAAATATCTTTTACAAGATAAATCTAAGTTCTAGATTTGAAAGAAAAAACCAAAGTATAAAAGAGAAAGAAAACACTAAAAATAAGGTGAGAAAGAGTGTGAAAAAATCTAAAAAATTAAAGTTAGAAACTCTTTTTTTACCTTTTTTTTATAGCTAGTTTAGGAAGCTAAAAGGTTGAAGAATTAATTCTCACCATTATCAATGTCTGATTATCCACCATAAATTAAGAATTAAATATAGAAAAACCAAGAGTTGTTTTAGATTAATTTATCATTCACCTATAATTTATTTAAATCATGTTAATTAAAAAAAATTTCCAACACAATGATTGTTGTAAAAAAACATGCAGAAATTATTGATGAATATTACAACAGGAGAGAAAACTAGAAAATATAAGATTTCAGCAATATGCCTATATCCACATGAATGAGAAGCTATATTTTCACTATATATTGAATAGGCTTACATAATATATATTTATAGTAGACCTTAAACCGCTCAAGAGTCCAACTATCTAAGGGATATTAATAATTTTCAATAATAGCACTTTACCATACCATTTCGCTCAGTACGATATGCTCTGCTTCATCTTGGTATCTGCCTATAAGCTATAAACTACAACAATAACATATCAATTTAATCATAAAATTACTATATTGAACTTTATTTCTTAGGGTGATTAATTAATTTGACAGTTTACTACTAATAAATAGTAATATGTTATATGCAAACATAAATTTGAAGAACTTTACACCTTGAACAAATAGCTAATAATAAATTGTCCAATTATCACCAAATTATAAAAAAGAAGAATATCACAATTAACACTCGATAAAAAAACTATACCAATAAGAAAATTATCCATATTTGAAATTGGTAAAAAAAGTTACACAACTATTAATATTTTTTTATATTAAAAAGTTTTTCAATGCAAATTTTATTAAATATTGTATGTTTTGTGATTTTACTTAATTTACATTACACAAATTGAAAAAATACCTAAAGCTGCTCAGTGTTTCACTATGCAGTATGAGATGAATCATTATGGATTGAAACAATGATTTCTTCTTTTTTTGTCCTTGAATCATTTTTTTACTTTGGCCATTGATTTCTTTTTTCAAATTTGTCCTTACACATTGCATTGACTGGGATTTTAGGCTGATAATTTATTTCAATTATCTATTTATAGGGTTCTCATAATCTCAAATAAAATATTTTAATGTTAATTTTGCATAACAATACTCAATTTAATTGTTTGCTAAGTATTAAAACTTTAAGGACCAAATTTGACATTGAAACAAGACACTAGGCTTTATTCCCCCTTTTTTTTACTGTTCATTAGGTTCACTTTTTGTAATTTAATCCCTCTAGTTTCTGAATTTTTCATTTTTGATCTCTTTGGTTTTTGGGTTTTCAATTTTCATTTAAAACTTCATTTTGCTTATTTTTTAGTCTCTCAACTTGAAATATAAGAGAGGAACTGATAAAGAAAATAAGAGAGAAAGTTATTGTTTGACCACTTTCCAACAACAAAAAACATGATCTTAATATCAATGAGTTTTATTTGATAAAAGAGAGTACTATTAAAGTGTTTTCTATCCTCCATCTTGTCAGAATAGGTAGATCAACCTTAAATTTTTTTTTCCAGCTATTTTCTCATTTATTAATTAAAAAGATACATTTTTTTATTCTTATTTCAAATCATTCAAATTTTTTCTTACATTCATTCTAGTTGCTTTTAGTTTTTATTGGGTAAACAACATATTTCGGAAAAACATACCTTTTTGGTTAGCAAGAAATATTAATAAGAAAACTGTAATATAAAATTATTATATTTAAATAAAATTTCAACTATTACTATTCTATTAAAAACATTTAATGCCATATAATTAGATAAAAAGCTTCACATGACATGAAATTAGATATATTAATTTACATCTATCTCTTAATTTTCTAACATAGTTTTTAGTTAGTGTTAAGAATTCCCTTTAATATTTATTTATGTATGTAATTCAATATTTATTTTATTAAATACATATATTAACTTTTCATTTCATAATTGAAGTTTTTTTTACACTAGAAAACGTGTTGATAACACCTCTATATTGATTTTTTTTCTTTTGCATTAAAACAAAAAGTCATATTATATGACATGCAATGAAAATACGAGTAAACTAACTTAGGTATTCCTTTTGCTGAATTACCATAAATTGTAAGATAATTTTTTTTTTCATCATATCATGAAATCCTCTTTTATAATTTGATCGTAAATAATACTTTGTGTTCTTGTTTTAGTGTGGTTATTGTAGTCATTGAAAAGGCAAGCAACGCAGTTCACCTTTAATTAGGGATCTTAGGATTAAAAGGTTGAACAACTCTTGTCATGAGCTGCATCCCAATTGGATTTACAATGACACTAGATATGTTGCCCGCGTGATGCCGCGGGCTTGTATGTTATCGTGGGTTTGTAAAAAAAATCATGTGGAGAACATTATAGCAATTCACAGTGTTTTAAAGAAAAAAACTACGAAGCTAAATTCTCAACTAGCTCAATATTAAAAAAATAAAATCGACAAAGATAATTCTAGAAAAAGAAATCATAAAAAACGGAAAAAACCATGTGGGGAAACACTGTAACAATCCAGAGTGTTTTGCAATGACACTAGATATGTTGCCCGCGTGATGCCGCGGGCTTGTATGTTATCGTGGGTTTGTAAAAAAAATCATGTGGAGAACATTATAGCAATTCACAGTGTTTTAAAGAAAAAAACTACGAAGCTAAATTCTCAACCAGCTCAATATTAAAAAAATAAAATCGACAAAGATAATTCTAGAAAAAGAAATCATAAAAAACAGAAAAAACCATGTGGGGAAACACTGTAGCAATCCAGAGTGTTTTAAAGGAAAAAACTACAAAGTTAAATTCTCACCAACTTAATATTAAAAAAATAAAATTCTAAAAAAAAAATTCTAAAAAAAACAACACAAAAAAAAAGAAAAAAAAAAGGAAGAAGAAAATTTTGGAAAAAAAAAGCAAAAAAATATATAAAAAAATAGAAAAAAAAACATGTAGGGAATTAAAGCTAAATTATCAACCAGCTCAATATTAAAATCATTTAGAAAAACACTGTAGCAATTTATAGTATTTCATGAAAAAATATACAATTGTAATTCTCAACTAGCTCAATATTAAAAAAATAAGATCAAAAAAGAAAATTTTGGAAAATATCAAAAAAAAAAACAAAAGGAAAAAAAACCATGCAAGGAAACACTGTAGCAATCTATAGTGTTTCATGAGAAAATCTACAGTTTTAATTTTCAACCAGCTCAATATTAAAAATAATAAAATCAATGAAGACAATTTTGAAAAAAATCATAACAAAAAAAATAATAATATGGGGAAACATTGTAGCAATCAACTGTGTTTTAAAGAAAAAAACTATAAAGCTAAATTTTTAACCAGTTCAGTATGAAAAAAATAAATTCTATAAAGACAATTCTAAAAAAAAAATCGATAAAAAAAACATGTGAGAAAACACTGTAGTAAGGCAAACATCATGTGGAGAAACACTGCAACAATCAACAGTATTTTAAAGAAAAAAATAAATTCTCAACCAGCTCAATAGTAAAAAAATAAAATTGACAAAAACAATTTTGAAAAAAAAAACAAAAAAAAAAAAAAAAAAAAAAAAATTAAAAAAAAAAAAAAAGGGAAAGCAAAATCTCAATTCTCAACCAGCTCAATAATAAAAAAATAAATTCGACAAAGATAATTTTAAAAAAATATATGGGGAAACATTGCAGCAAAAGAAAAACCATGTGGGGAAACACTATAGCAATTTACAGTGTTATTTTTGAAAAAACTATGAAGCTAAATTCTCAACTAGCCCAATATAAAAAAAATAAAATTAACAAAGACCAGTTTGAAAAAAAAAAAAGAAATCATAAAAAGAAAGAAAAAAAACCATATAGGAAAATATTGTAGCAACCCACAATGTTTTAAAGTAAAAAACAACATAGCTAAATTTTTAACCAGTCCAATATTTAAAAAAATTAGCGAAGATAATGTTGAAAAGAAAAACAAAAACAAAAAAAATTAAAGAAACAAAAAAAAAAGAAGAAAAAGTCAATTATGAAAAAAAAAAGTACAAAGAAGTCAATGCTTTCCCCACGCGTTTTAGAGTTTCTTACTAGATGCCATGCCCGTGCGATGCCGCGGGCTTGTGGCATGCATGTACGTTTTTGTGAGTTTGTAAAAAAAATCATATGGAAAAAAATTGTTGCAATCCATATTGTTTTCAAAGAAAAAACTACAAAGCTAAATTTCCAACCAGCTTAATATTAAAAATATAAAATCGACAAAGATAATTTTGAAAAAAATCATAACAAAAAAAAATAAAAGGAAAAAAAATCATGTAGTGAAACACTGTAGCAATCTATAGTGTTTGATGAGAAAATCTACAGTTGTAATTCTCAATCAGCTCAATATTAAAAATAATAAAATCTCCAAAGACAATTCTGGAAAAAGAAACAAAAAAAATCATAGGAAAAAAAAATCATGTGGGGAAACACCGTAGCAATCCACAGTGTTTTAAAGAAAAAACTACAAATCTAAATTCTCAACCAACTCAATATTAAAAAAATAAAATCGACACAAACAATTCTGAAAAAAAACACAAAAAATGAAAAAAAGAAGAAGACAATTTTGGGGAAAAAAAGGAAAAAAAAAGAAAAAAAAGGAGAAAAAAACATGCGGGGAAAGTTGAAACTAAATTCTCAACCAGCTCAATATTAAAAAAAAACATTTGACAAAAATAATTTTGAAGAAAAACACGTGAGGAAACACTGTAACAAAATAAAAACCATGTGGGAAAACATTGTAGCAATCCATAGTATTTTAAAGAAAAAAACTACAAAGAAAAATTATTAACCAGCTCAATATGAAAAAAAAAATCGACAAAGATCGTTTTGAAAAAAATTAAAAAAAAATCATGTAGGGAAACATTGTAGTAATTCATAATGTTTTAAAGAACAAAAACTACATAACTAAATTTTTGACCAGTTCAATATTAAAAAAATCAACAAAAATAATTAAAAAAAAGATAATCTCAGAAAAAAGAGGAAAAAATGTAAAACAAAAAAAAGGGGGAAAAGCAAAAAAAAATGTGGGGGAAAAAACATGTAAAACAAAAATAAAAGGAAAAAAAACCAAAAAAAAAAAAGAAAAACAAAACTCTGCTGGATTTGAACAATATCACTGTCATGGGATCCTAATAAAATACTCTTGAGCATTTGATCTGGTTTGTCCAGGTGTTGTCTTCTAGGACAATTCATCTCAACAACTGAACGAAGCGAATCAAAAGGCAGTGCTAGACCCACAAGGCCAAAAACAAATTGGAGTTCGGCAGATCAGAGAGATTGGGGCCTCTAATATTACAGCTCAGATTAGTAGAATGGAGGATAAAAAAACATGTGGGAAAATAACAGTACTTGTCAATACTAAGGCTTGCGGGAGGTGGGGAATTAAAGTTTTTTTTATACTAGAAAACGTGTTGATAACACCTCTATATTGTTTTTTTTTTTCTTTGGCATTAAAAAAAAGTCATATTATATGACATGCAATGAAAATGCGAGTAAACTAACTTAGATATTCCTTTTGCTTAACTTCCATAAATTGTAAGATCAAAAAAAAAAAAAAATTATCATGTCATGTCATGTCATGAAATCTTTTTTATAATTTGATCGTAAATAATATTCTATGTTCTTGTTTTAGTGTGGTTATTGTATTCATTCAAAAGGCAAGCAACGTAATTCATCTTTTATTGGGGATCTTAGGATTAAGAGTGTATTTGGTAATGTGGTTGTGATTGATTTTCAAATAATTTTTCGTGCTGAAATGGATGTCAATGATGTTTTTTTATTTTTTAAAAATTATTTTTAATATTGACATATCAAAACAATTTAAAATATTTAAAAAGATATTAAATTTTAATTAAAAAAATTAATTTTTTTAAAAACATTATTTGCACCTAATTGGATTTACAATGACATCGTCATAGTAAGGCTTGCGGGAGGTGGGGACAGTAGATTTTGTCAATAGCAAGACTTTTTTGCTTTGAAT
>Ga0325414_1005579_pt1 | contig 13318 bp, 12 predicted proteins | sample PopdelMetagenome_8_FD_206183 | JGI IMG/M metagenome (GOLD analysis project Ga0325414, IMG submission 206183) | Populus deltoides microbial communities from Bellville, Georgia, United States - Leaf-PdKOR-R3 | ecosystem: Host-associated > Plants > Phyllosphere > Phylloplane/Leaf | place: USA...
AAGGATGTGATAGCCTGTTTTGAGAATCTTCTAGTTCTATAAGGATCTCTAATGGGCTGCAATATAGTTTTTAATTCTGGTAAGAATTCATTAATGTTTCAAAATCTTTTAATTACAAGGATTCCTTATTCATCCTAACTACACAAAGAAAGAAGGGCTGATGGTATTTAATGACATCTTGGTTTCTTGGATCATTGGGTAGATAAAGACTTTGGACTTGTAGTTTTTATTTTTATTTTTGTTAGGTATAGCCCAAGACTTGTTTGGATCAGGTTATGGGCTTTTTAGTTTAAGGTTTTTTGATCAGTTTTGTAAGTGAGCTAAATTAGTAAACTAGGGTAGATCTATTAGGGTTAATTTTTCAAGAACTATTTAAACTCATGCAACCTAAATTTCGACAACCATTGATGAACTATTTTCAGTGATTTTTGCATTCTTCAGTTCTTAAATGAATTGAATCTGACTTACCAAAGATTAACTAGCTTTGTATCGTCATTCTACTTCATTCTAATAGTATTGGTGCCTTGGGCAAGTTTTCATTATGTCATACTCTTATCATATCTATTTCAGCTTTCCGGGACCAGATCTCAATCTTAATTGTGAGTTGCATGACCATGTCATCACAAGGTTTGCCTTAGTTGTTATCAGAGCTAGGCTCCAAAACAATGTCGTATCCTTCTGTTATTTTTGTTTTCTTAGTGTTCCTTCAAATTTTTCAGTGTTTGCGTCGTTCATCTTTTTGTTCTTTGTGTCTACGGCATCTAAGCAAAAAAAGAGAGAGGTTATATTTCATCTTGTTATTGTCCCAATTATATTAGTAGCATATAAAAAAACAAAGAGATTGGATGAAATTTGAATGATGATTAAATTCTGCCGCAAAAACACAACTCTTAGTGAATCATAAGCAAACCACCTCAGAATCAGTTGAAACTTCATATTCTGTTTACTAGGGATAAGATTGCACCATATATTAAATTTGGGTATATTTGGATATCGTTTACTTGAAGTTTTAATTCGAGGTTCAATTTTACCGCAAACTGATCATACAAGGGGTTTGGGTACCTAGACATGAGAGAACGATCTATAAATTGAGAATTTTTTTTTTAGGTATCTAAATACTAAATATTGAATTTGAGGTCATTTTGAGATTTTTTGGTCTGGGTTTCAATTATGTTACGTAAAAATTGTGTAATAAATCAGATTTGAGTCAAGTTCCAAAATGTGATCCTTACTATTTTTTTGTCCAAATCTTTTTGTTTCTATTATAATTGGGTTATTTAGGAGTCAAGTAATTTTTTTCACTAATATTCATTTCTATTTTATTCTGTGTCATCGTTTCGTCCACAATTCATATGAATTTGCATTGCTACTCGTGAATCGTAATCATAGTTTTGTTTTGCCTTGTTTTTACTATATTTATTGATTCTTGAGTTTGAGAATTATAATTGGATTGCGTTGCGAAAGCTACTATCTTTGATTTTTTGATTTCAGTTCCTAAGGAACCAAAAGAAAGCAAGTTGTGGGGTAAAAGACGTTGTGAGCTTATTAGAGTGAAAAACCATAATTTTTATGGGAAACATGAGAGGTATGAGGATATATTTTGTGCTACTAATCAAATTTTATTGATTGAAAAAATGTTTGAAAACAACGAATCAGTGACACAAAATGCTAACATCTCTTTCCAATTGAGAGCCATAGGCCAACAACTCAAGCTCTTGTCTAAGACATACAAGGATCTAAAAGATGAGGTGAATTTGAGAAAGCAACATAATAGTGGGGTTGATCGCTGAGGAAATACGGTCTGTAGGGCCATTCAAAATGTTAGATCTGAATTTGAGGAGTTTGTTGATGAAAACATAGATGCGAGTGAAAATGACTATGATTTTGCATCTTCTAGCCAAGGAATTAGATCTGGACCAAATAGGGTTAAGAGGAATGCGAATTTTTATGGCATAGGGACATATAAAAATATGGATGGAGACTTGGACTCCATTAAAACTAAAATTCCTTTCTTTCAAGGTAAAAACGATCCCAATGCTTATTTGGAGTAGGAAAAAGGTGATGTGATCCAAGCACTAAAGGATTCATTGGAGGTTCCGGTTGGTTCAGTTACAAGGCTTAGAGCTAAGAGGTTCAAAGAGGCTTTCAATGGACTTCTTCAAGATACATGGGCTAAGGTGGACTTCAAGAGGATATTAAATAATAAGGAGTAAGCCATGATTAATCTTATTCATGTTCAAGAGGGGTTTGTTGATGAAACCAAGACCGTTACATAAGGATTGGGAGAAAAAGATTAGATTCAGACAGTTTGACCTTTCGCTACCTTTTTTTTTATCATAACTGGAGCTACATGTCGAATTTTAAGGTGATTCTAGTTGGGATGGAAACTAGACTTCCATACCTTTCCAATAGTATATGGTAATCCTTTTAATTTATTAAGACGAGAGAGAACCATCCGTTTGAAGTTAGGTTTTGCTGCTGCGAGACAGAATGCGGAAATAACTGAACTTGTCTTATTAAATTAGTTAGGCTATTAAGCTTTCTCTATTTTGTGAGGAAACACTTGTTTGGGTTTCATACTTATTTATTTTATTTATTTTAATTAGTTTGGGTTAGTTGTTGCTTGGGTTGATTATTATTTAAATTGGGTTTATATGTGACCCATTAAGAAAACTAGGGTTTTTGGCTTGGGATATAAATGTTCTTGAGAATAATTTTCAGCACACTTTTTTGCCTAATAATATTCTAATTTTTGCTGACCTTTGGTTGTAAATCTAGGTTCTTGATTGAAGTTTTAACTCTTCAAAGAATTGACTAATGTTTGTTGTGAATTTATACTTCTTTTGCTCGTCTCAAGGTGTAGGCGTTGTGATTGGGTTGGTTTATAGCCTTGTTGCTTTGGAGCAGGTCTTTCATTGTGATAAGCTCATCCTATTTTCATCAAATTTGGATTAGATAGATCTTGGGTTCGTGAATTCCATTAAATTCCGCTAGGGTTCGCATCAAAAGGTGAATTCAATTTTCAAATGTTGTAGATATTCGGAGATGAGGAAGGTGAAATTGTTAGTCATTGAATTTCTAGATTAGGCTTTGATTTGGTGGGATCAGAATGAGATTGGTAGGAGGAGGAATAGGAAAAGGCCAATAGCGTCGTGAGAGGAGATGAAAGTGTTGATGAGGAGGTGATCTGTGCCTAACTATTATTATTGGGATTTGTATCTGAAATTACAAATTCTGAATCAGGATTCTAAGTCAGTAGACAAGTATTACAAGGAAATAGAGATCATGATGATTCAGGGCAATGTAATTAAGGATAATGAGGCCATGATGGCTAGATTTCTTAATGGGTTGAATAGGGAGATTATGAATATGGTGGAATTACAACATTACAAAGAGTTGGAGGATATGGTCCATATGGCAACGAAGGTGGAAAGACAAATAAGGAGAAGGGGCAACACATGTTTTCAGATCAATTCAACTTTATCTTCATCATTATGGACGCTAAATCAGAGAAGAGATGGGGGTAGCCAAAGCCTTTTGTCCCTACAAAAGTCGAACCACCTAATCCTAAGGTTGATAAGTGTTGAAGATTATTGTATGACCTTTAAGCTTCGATGGAAAAAGGAGGAATAACGCTAAAAGGATGAAAAAAAAAAGAGAAGCAGTGGTTATCATTCAAAAATATACACACAAGTGGATGGCAAGGCGTGCTTATTTGAAATTATTATCAACTACTATTTTCATACAATGTTGTTAGATGCAAGTGCGTGCAAGAAAAGAACTCTAAAGGCTTTAAAGAGAGGCAATAAATTATCCATTAAAACTGTTGGTGATTTGAGGAAGAAACATCTTGAAGAGAGAGGGAATGATATGATCCAAGCACGGTCAAATATGGATTTTGGCTTAAAATTTTCTACCGTTTAATTTTACGCTACTGAGCATAACTCCAAATCCAATCATTGGATTGACTTAAAACTTTACTAGAGGAATTTGTCTATGTTGAGGTAAACTTTCAGGTGAAACGGAGTTTGGGAAAGACTTGTGATATGGGTCAGAACAGGCTATACAAATTTTGTTATTACTTTCTTTTGACTTAAGGACTTCTTATTTAGCAATGATTCTTTTTCCTATAAGGATGTGGCAGATTGTTTTGGGAATCTCCTAGTTTTACAAGGATCTTTAATAAGCTGCAACATAGTTTCCAAGTGTAGCAATGATTCATTAATGTTTCAAAATCCTTTAATTACAAGGATTCCTCGTCCATCCTAACACAAAGAAAAACGGCTGATTGTATTTAATGACATCTTGGTTTCTTGGATCATTAGGCAGATAAAGACTTAGGACTTATATACTTTATCTTTATTTTTTTTTAGCTATAGTCAATGCTTATTTAGGTTTAATTAATACTTTATTTTCAGTTAGGATCCAAGACTTGTTTGGGTCAGTTTTGTGAGTGGGCCAAATCAGTCCACCAGGGTAGATCCATTAAGGTTAATTTTTTAAGAACTATTTAAACTCATGTAACCTAAATTTTGGCTGCCATTGATAAATATCACTTCTGAATTTTTAGTTTTAACATGTGAGAGTGATTCTTGTATTTTTCAGTTCTTGAACGAATTGAATCTAACTTATCAAAGATTAATTGGCTTCTTGGCGTCAATCTACTTCATTCCAATAGTGTTGATATCTTGGGGCAGGTTTCCATTGTATCACACTCCTATCATATCTATTTCGACTTTCCGGGACTAGATCTCAATCTTGATTGCGGATTGCATGACCACGAGGTTCGCATCAGTTGTGTGACACAATGGGAACCTGCCCTAAGGTACCAACACTATTGGAACAAAGTAGAATGATGGCACGAAGCTAGTTAATCTTCGATAAGTTAGATTCAGTTCATTCATGAATTGAAAAATACAAGAATCACTGTAACGCATTAAAACTAAAAATTCAGAAGTAATATTCATCAACAACTGCCAAAATTGAGGCTACATGAGTTTAAATAGTTCTTGAAAAATTAACCTTAATGAATCTACCATAGTGGACTGATTTGGCCCACTTACAAAACTGGTCCAAAAACCCTAAACCAAAAAGCCAATAACCTGATCCAAACAAGTTTTGGATCTTAGCTGAAAACAAAGTATTAATTAAGCCCAAACAAGCCTTGGGTTGTAGCTAACAAAAATAAAGATAAAGCCTATAAGTCCGAAGTCTTTATCTGTCCAATGATCCAAGAAACCAAAATGTCATTAAATACTACCAGCCCTTCTTTTTTATGTAGCTAGGATGAACAAGAAACCCTTGTAAGAAAAGGATTTTGAAACATTAATGAATCATTGTCACACTTGAAAACTATATTGTAGCCCATTAAAGATCCTTGTACAACTATAAGATTCCCAAAACAAGCTGCCACATCTTTGTAGAAAAGAATCATTGCCAAATAAGAATTTCACAAGAGTCAAAAGAAAATAAATAACAAAATTTATATAGCCTATTTTGACCCATATCATAAGTCCTTCTTGAACTTCGATTCACATGAAAGTTTACCTCAATATAGACAAATACCTCTGGAATCTTCTGGTAAAGTTTTAGCTCTATTCAACGGTTGGATTTGGAGTTAATAGGTTAAAACTGAACGATAGAAAATTTTATGCCAAAATTTAAATCTGACCTTGCTTTGATAGTATCACAATTCATTTATAATGTATTTATTAGAATTCTCTTTTCAGTAATGGCACTTCATACTAAGAACCTGATTATATATACAAATCTGTGGCATGCAAAATTCTTGATATTGAGTAAAAGGCCAAAAATACATCTACCGATAGGATACTTTTTATTTACAACATCTTTCTATTTTCTTCACTTTCTCAATAACCATACAGAGTATACAACATAGAAAAAATTAAATAAAAATATTTATACAATTTATAAGATGAATTTACATCAATTCCTCCTTTTCAATAAATCCATAAAAAACGAAGGGCTATATGAAGACGTAACAATCACAATACCACTGCAAAATCAATCACCTTAATTATGTACATGCAATATAAAATAATTCTGAAATTTATTATTCTTAATTATTTTTGTTTTTTTTGTTAAGATAATTGGTTGATTTTTTTTTTGTTGAACTGCATATTTTTGTAATTTAAGTTTTAATTATATTATATACATGTATATTAAAATATCTACAATTTAATCAGTGAGAGTTGTTAGTTGAAACTAATAGTATAATTTTTATATTCATTTAAATTTCCAATAATAATTAGACCATACAAATAGAAATTGATTAAGTGGTTAACATTATTTGTATGTGTTAGATTATTATTTGTTCAATTTAGAATGGAGTGGCAATAAAAGTCATTTAAATTATACTAGATACTAATTTGTAATTGGTGTTAATAGCGCTTGATACGGCTGCATTTAAGAGTATTATTGCTGATTTAAATCATGAAGACAAACTAAGTGAAAAGAATTACGATGTTTGGCATCATAAGATTGAGTATCTCTTGCAAAAGCAAGAAACGCTGGAAACAATCACACAACTGATGGTTAAACCTGAGTAAGGAAACACTACTCAACACAAGCTTGATATGGAGTGGCAATAAAAGTCATTTAAATTGATTAAGTGGTTAACATTATTTGTATGTGTTAGATTATTATTTGTTCAATTTAGAATGGAGTGGCAATAAAAGTCATTTAAATTATACTAGATACTAATTTGTAATTGGTGTTAATAGCGCTTGATACGGCTGCATTTAAGAGTATTATTGCTGATTTAAATCATGAAGACAAATTAAGTGAAAAGAATTACGATGTTTGGCATCATAAGATTGAGTATCTCTTGCAAAAGCAAGAAACGCTGGAAACAATCACACAACTGATTGTTAAACCTGAGTAAGGAAACACTACTCAACATAAGCTTGATATGGAAGCATATCAAATCTATAAGTGCGAGGATTGTGTAGCTCATATTTTGATGTTGAGCAGCATGAGAAATGATATAATGTTGTGTTTTGAAAAGCATCGTTCAACCTAAGTAGTTTGGTATTGTGAAGATTTAGTATGGCAGAACCTCCACTACTAAACTTTGTCAATTAACCCTCAAAATTGATGGTTACAGAAGTGGCAAAATTAGATGATGAGGCAACATCTTACAATCATATCTAACATGATTAGTGAATTAAAGGGTGTTGGGCATAAGATGACTTATGAACAACAAGTTCAAGTTGTGATCCGTTCTTTACCAAGCAATTAAGCACACATGCGTGTTAACCTTACCCACAATAACAACATCAAGACATTTGATGATGTTCATTATGTTGAGCTTGTAAAAGATCAACTTTTCGCTGAGAAGCCTATAAGTGAGGCTTTCATATCTTAGACTAAATGCAAGGAGCATATGGCTCTAAACATAAAAAAATAAAAAAAAAAAAGGGTAAGGGTCATAAATATGGCAATAAAGGAATTAAAGCAAGTAGTAGTGGACATAAACGCAAGCATGAGAAACGCGGTGGTAAGAAAAGCAGGAATATAAATTGTTTTAATTATGGTAAACCTGGTCACTTTACTCATAATTGCACTGAGCCAAAGGTAATGTTTAACCATAATCATCCCTTTAACCTATACATTAGCAATTGTTTAATATTTGTTGAATCTGTTCTGGTTTGGACTGTAGACTGAGGTGCAACCGACTACATAACAATGGATCAAACAACCTTTATGGAATTTCATCGAATTCCAAAGGAAAGTAGATACATATATATGAGGAATAATAATTTCGCTGTTGTGCTTGGGATCGGTACCTACAAACTGGATTTACGAAGCGGTCGTACACTTTATCTTCATAATGTACTCTACGCTCTAAAAGTTCAACGGAATCTTATGTATGTTCTTGCTTTACTACAACTAGGCTTTTATATTATGTTTATTGGTTGTTATGTGAAAATATATATGGATAATATTTTTATGGTTTTGGTTTTGTATTAAATGGTTTTATAGTGTTAGACATCATTAATGTATCTATTAATGATATTAATGATGATGCTTCTATTTATGTTGTTCAAAATTTCAGCACTACTAATAATAGTGATATCATAACTTGGCATGTTAGATTAAGACACATTGGGCAAGACCGATTATATAAATTAACAAAAGTTGGTCTTTTAGGATCATTTACCAAAGAAAAATTGTACGTTTATGAGTATTGTTTTTTTGGAAAAGAAACTAGATTATCATTTGGAAAAGCTAAAAGAGCTAGTAGTCCATTACAACTTATTTATTTAGACATTTATGGCCTAATGAATGTGAGGGCAAGACATGGTGCGAATTATTTCATCATATTTATAGATCATTTCACATGATTTGGTTATGTTTATTTGATCTCATACAAGTTTGAAGCATTAGATTGCTTTATTCTATACATCAATCTGGTGGAGAATAAACTAAAAACAAAAATCAAAGCTTTAAGAACCGATCAAAGACGTGAATACTTATCTAAACAATTTTAAAAAATTTAGTGATGAAAAAGATATAACTAGATAGCTAACTATTCCTTATACTCCATAACAAAATGGTGTAGCAGAAATAAGGAATAAAACCCTATTTGACATGGTTAGGTCAATAATAACACATGTTAACTTACCAATTTCCTTTTGCGGAGAGGCTCTGTTAGCTGCTACCTATTTACTTAATCATGTGCCCTCTAAATCTATCTCATCCACTCTGTATGAACTATAAAATAGTAAAAAACCTAATCTAGGTTATTTACATTCATGAGAGTGTGCAGTTTATTTTCATAATAATTCTCATGAATATAGAAAACTTGGTCCTAAAGGGAAGAAGTGTATCTTTGTAAGATATTCTGAACATTCCAAATGATTTGTATTCATTAGTGAAAAAGCTTATGGAGGAGTGATGGAGATTGAATCGCGTGATGTTGTATTCTTAAAAAAGGATTTTCCAATAACATGTGAGGTTAATAAAGAATTTCAATTACATGCAATAGAAAATCTAGATTATGACGCAACAAGCTATTCAGTTAAGGACTTAAAAGAAACTTTTAATCCTCTTAGAAACAATAGGAGTGACATTTTATATATTCCTACTCTAATGGAGCAAGATCATGCTCAATTTCAACCTCGTAGAAGCATTCGTGAACCGATTCCTCGTCATTGATTTGAGGTTGAAGGGGGCTCCACAAGATGATGAAGAGCCTCAAACATTCAGTCATCCTCTGTCTAGTTCTAAAATAAGAGAATGGATTAAAGTTATGAAAGAAGAAATGGGGTCGATGAAAACTAATCAAGTCTGGGACTTGGTCGATTTAATGTCAGGATGAAAATCAATTGGCAATAAATGGGTTCTTAAAATTAAACGTAAGGTAGATGGGTTAATAAAACATTATAAGCTCAACTAGTAGCAAAGTGCAACACTCAAGAAGAGAGAATTGATTATAAATATATATTTTCACCAGTTGTGAGGATTACTTCAATTTGCCTCATTTTAGATATAATCATACATTTGGAATTAAAGTTATACCAAATGGACTTTAGAACTGCATTTCTCAATGGAGAACTAAGTAAGGAGTTCTATATGGATCATCCTTTAGGATTCAAGACTAAAGGACAAGAGTGCAAAGTTTGCAAGCTTAAGAGATCCATATATGGTCTTAGCAAGCTTCTAGACAATAAAATGTCAAGTTTTATCAAGCTATCCTTAAGGATGGTTTTACAATGATGGAAGAAGACTATTATATGTATTTAAAATGTTTTAATAATAGTTTTATAATATTATCCTTATATATTAACAACATCTTAATAGCTGAAAATAACAATTAGATGATTGATACTACTAAAAGGTAGTTATTATCAACTTTTGAAATAAAAGACTTGGATAAGACCAGCTATGTTTTTGGTGTGAAAATCATAAAAGATTGCGCTAAAAGGATTTTGGATTTAACTCAAGAGACTTACATCAAAAAGATTTTAGAGTGTTATATATAACATGTAAGATAGCAAACCAATGGACACCTTTGTTGATAAAAGCTTGAGCCTGAGCTGTGATATGTGTCCCAAGACTTTAGAATAAAAAAGAGAAAATGTCCAGAATATCTTATGCTAGTGTCGTCAGCAGTTTGATGTATGAGATGATGTGCACAAGTCTTGATATATGTTATATTGTTAGATTGGTTAGCCGATATCAATCAAACCCTAGTAAAAAACACTGAATGACAGTCAAAAGGATCATACGAAGGCTTATAGTGATTGAATAATGAATAACTGCTATTAGTATATCATGTTATTCATTATTTTTTTATGAAATATATTGTGAGCATTGTATAGTATAATTTGTTAAAGTATGTCGATAAACTTAGATTGGCTCACTCATATGAGCAATCACTTCTAGCGCTTGTAAGGTGAATAAATATGAGACTATATGAGTTTTAATGCTCAATAAGTGAACTGGGCGTAGTGGGAGCAATTTTAACTCAAAGTAATTATTAAAAAGTCATCTTGGTTAGAACAAAGATGAAGTTCTTAAATAAATGAATCGATATGAATGAATTCTCATCATTCATGTGTCTATTATGATTGAAGCCAGGTATAATATTATTCAACCACCACTAATAACACTGAGCAAATGAGAATTTTTAATTTGAAGTATGTTTTTTTTGCAACAAAACTAAAACTCGTATAGTGTATTTCCTCTAATAAAGAAAGCAGCAACATACACTCTTTGTTTTCATAAAAGAAAAGAGCAAGTCTATCATAACATGTATTTCACACTACATGTGCTAGCAACCACTACAGAAATAAAGAATGGATCCCTACTTCTTTATTATATGAGTCCTGGAGATCATATCTAAGATCTCAAAATCTTATCATTTATGACTTTTGACTGTATCAAAAGGTGATGTATAAATGATCGCTAATTTAGGAGTATATTATATGGTCATGAAATGATTCGACTTAAAAAAATACTCTTAGAAAAGCAAGTTAATTTAGATTTGATTGATATAAGAGCGAAAGACAAGGTAATTTGAGTTCTACATCTGTTACTTGTATTTACCAGCCGAGATCACATCTCTTAAATAAATTTGATATGATTTAGAATACTTGTAATTGTAAAGATGGATTAAGCATGAAATTCTTGAGGGATTGAATTATATTCAGTCATGTGTAACTAATTATGAGGTTGATGCCTCCTATATGGCTTGTATTAGATTTATACACTGGAGCTCCTTTTCACTATGTGTTTCACGTCGTGCGGTCTATTCATCAAGTGTGAAATTCTTGTGCAAGTTTGAAATATAATGTATTAGATAAATCCAGTCTTTCATGGGCGAATGAGAGATGTTGGTTATTGGGTTAGACCTGGTCCGCCTATGAGGGATGGGCCTAGTCCAAATATTAAGGAGTTACTAAAGGAAATAAGTGTTTCCTCTACTTATATATATAGGGACATAACCCATATGAAGATGAAAGTTTTCATTGTTGAAAGAATATAGTTCTCTCTTTCTTTTCTCTCATCTGGACTCTCCACATTAACCAGACAAGATTTACAAAGACATTCGTACTATGAAATATCTTTTTGGTTCTAGTAATCAAAGTATCATTGAAGCAATTGATCCAGCGACCAGAAAGCAAATTCGCAAATCATCAGTAAGTTTTCCTTTGAAATCTACACTTTAATTGTTTTTCACCAAACATATTTCTAGCTTGACTTATTTTTATTTAAGATATTTATAAGAAATAACTTTTAAATTATAACTCAATGATAAAATTTATATTTCATAAAGTATGTTAGTTTGGCTAGGTCCCTAATAGTTTTGTTATGCTAACAATTTAAAGTGAGTAATATTAGAAGAAAGCACACTTTGATGGTCAAATTTTTTCTAATTGGTGATTCATGAAGATTACCATTGGAGGTCGGAAAAAAAGACAGCTTGTAGTTAGCAGCAACTCAGCCTTTAAAGAATTATTCAAAGCCGAAGAAGATCAGATCTTCAGGTAATGAAATCCTAAACAACTTTAAATCTATCTAATGGGATCCTAGAAACTTCTGCATAATTTTGTTTTATTGTTTTCGCTATATGATATTCAGAAACCCAACAGTGGTGTCAAGGCCATTGTTAGACAATTAGGGTTGTTAATTACATGTTTTTATTGTTATTGATGTTAGTTTTGAATTAATTTCATATGAAAAATTATATTCCCAAAATTAATTTCTCTCCTAATTTCTTTTTAATGAAAGTCTACTGTTTCGACCTGATTTGATCGGATTTCTATGAATTTGGTCAGAATCTAGCATATATTAACAAAAAATATGTTTTAATGGTTGCGCGCCACTAGTGTCAGCGCCATCATTACTGGTGCGCCAAGCTGGTGCCTAATGCACTAGGTCAGGTTACCACTGGCAGTAGAGGCAACAATCATGGTTGCTACCCCCACCACAATAGCACCAGCGTGTCTAGCGTTACTGCCTTCCAGCGCAAGTTGCCCGTGCTGAAGGCGACAACCCAATCCACTAAGCACAAGGCTCTGCCTCATGCTAGAGGTGGTGTAGCGCGAGGGTAGCCTCTAGCGTTATGCCATACCCACCTACAATTGTTGTTATTGTTGTTGTTGTTGTTAAGATGACCACCAGCACGAGGGTAAACCCTCGCCCAGTAACAACCCTTATTGCCATTGGTAAGGTGGACGCCAATAGTGGCTAATGTGCCCATCGCCAGTAGCAGTAAAGAGAAGGGGCATAATTACATTTTTGCCCCTTAGCTTAGTTTAAGGTTTTCTTAGAGGTAGAATTATATATATATATATATATATATATATATATATATATATATATATATATATATATATATATATATATATAGTTAGTTAGTTAGTTTAGATATATTTGGGGCTAAAATTATAATTTTAACCCTCCATATATAAAATAATAATTTTATATTAAAATTAAAACCTTAAATTAAATTAATTATAGAATTAATTTTTCTAATTGGATTAGGATTGAGTTAAAATTTTTAATTCAAAATTTTTTGAGTTTGGTTATATCCTAATAGGATTAGGATTTAATTAAATAATTTTTAGAAAAATAGTTTTTCTAAAATAAAGAGAGTTTTTAAGTAGAAAAAATTTATTTAATTGATCCTAAAATAGTTTAGGATATTAATAAGAATTTTAATATGATTAATTTTCTTATTAAGTTTTGAAAAATATTTTCTCAAAGAAAATTTATATTAAATGAAAAAATTTATGTTTGGGAAATTATCAAATTGAATTTGATTTAATATTTATAAATTTTAGAAATA
>Ga0325414_1005583_pt1 | contig 13315 bp, 2 predicted proteins | sample PopdelMetagenome_8_FD_206183 | JGI IMG/M metagenome (GOLD analysis project Ga0325414, IMG submission 206183) | Populus deltoides microbial communities from Bellville, Georgia, United States - Leaf-PdKOR-R3 | ecosystem: Host-associated > Plants > Phyllosphere > Phylloplane/Leaf | place: USA...
TTTTTCAGACTCAGCTCGAGAAGGTTATATAGTATTTTAGTAGAGGCCTTTGCATCCATCTGACCTGTTTGGTAACGAGTTTGTATATGTGTTTTATTTAAAATATAGATGTAACCTGTTTGATAAAAAAAAAATACACAATAATATGAACCCTATATGTTTTTATGTCTGAGACGTAAAAAAAGAAAAGAAAAAAAATATTGTTTCTTGCTCACTATATATGCTAATTACACTGTTCATCAAACAGTACAATTAACATGAAAAATATATATTGATACACTGTTTTTGTGAATAGTCCAAAAGAATTACATTGTTCACTTAAAAACACAATAAACAGTGTAATTCACTTATTTACATTGTTCACGTGAATATTTTATTTTATTTTATTTTATTCAGTGTGTTAACTTTTTAACATTTTTTTTTAAAAGAAATAGTTTAGAGTGAATTAAATTCACTCGCACTGTGATGTGAACAATATTTTTTCCCCCGAAAAATTAGTATAGAGTGAATTAAATTCACTCGCACTGTAATATCAATTTTATACCTGATAATATTTTATCTACACTCAAAAAATTATGAAAACTGTAATTTTTATCGGATGAATTTTGTACGTAATGGAATTATAAATAGTTTAATAGAATAATAAAAAATATTTTATATAAAATATTTTTTAATTTCATGATGTAATAGGAGTAATTAATTCTACAATATTTAAATTTAAAACCATCAATATTAATATATATTTTTTTAAATTATTTTATAACCTCAATTTCAAAAACATTCTTAACCAAACACATTAAACTACATTTTTTTCAACCTCAATTTCAACCATAGTTTTAACCAAACACCTATTTTTTCAAACTAACCTCAATTAAAAATACTTTTATAAAATAACTTTTTTCAAATCATAACCGCAACAGCTACCGCAATACCAAATACACTTTGCCGGTGTATTGGGCAACCCTTTTATTTCAGTATGTACATTTAAATACAAGTACTAGGTAGTTTACGAGTTTCAAACAATGTTTTTTTTTTAAAATAATTTTTTATATATTTTTGTATCACTTTATATACTAATATCAAAAATAACTTTTAAAAAAATAAAAAATTCTAATTCTAATATATTTTAAAAAAATATTTTAAAAAATTATCCCCTGTCATACTCAACACTCTCTCTATTCCATTTCCTATTCCTCTTCCGTAAAAGTTGAGAATACAAATTTGATTTTTCAGAAGTGCAGAAAGGCTTTACCTTCGTGCTCCATGTCCCAAGAAGAGACTCGTGATTAAAAAAAAATACAAGGACTAGATCTGAAAAAAAAGAAACACAGGGGCTTTAATAAGTAATCAGGAAATAAAATTTTAAGATACAAACTTGCCACCGAAGTTTCCCATCCTTGGGAAGGACAAGGGTGAGCCTTGATTTGTCTGTTAGTCAAAAGGCAATCTATATAATCAATCGTACAGTCTTTTTTTAGTTAATCTTCTTTTCCATCACCAAGCAAAATCGAATTTGTTAACCGAAAAAAAAGAGAGAGGCTATATGGAGTTTTTGAAGTGTTTCTCATTGAGAGGCTCAAATAAGTATTGAGCTGTCTCTAAGGCCCCTAGCCCTCCCCATTTCTACAAATGCTTGATCCCCATAACTCGTTAAAATCCCAAGTTTTAGAACCCCACTTTTTGTAAAATCACAGTTATAAAACCTAATTTAAAAAGGGCTGCTGTAGTCCAAAACCTAAATCACAAATTTCAATCCTATAAAGCCAGATACAGTTTTATGACTAGGTGTTCAATGTGTTGTATAAAATCAGATTTGATATAATATATCCTTCTATCACCATGTTTGATTTTATCACTTAGCATCCTTTGTTCCCTAGTACAAGAAAACTAACATCACCATTCATTCGTAGTGAAGGAACTCCAAACCAAGAAGGGAAGCAAATTCCCATAAATAAAAGTGCTATAACTTTAATTATTATCTCTACCTCAAACCTACTCAGCCTCTACGCTTCTCGCCACCAATCTATAAGTCGTCCATTCTTTTTCTCAAAAGATGATGCACCCACTAGTATCTTGATCATCCACCAAAGAAACATAAAACACATAAAGGCAAGCAAGTGGACAAGGAGAAGGGAAAAGAAAAGGGGAAGTCGAGGAAAAATACATTAAAAAGCAACCAACCATACACAACTGGGCATATATTTTTCCACATGATACAGACCCCACGATAGATTGATATGACACATTTTGGTGCTGTAAGGTGAGGTCCCACCACAATTTCTTTTTGCCAAACAGCTAGCACAAAAAAAAGAAAAGAAAAAAAGAAAGGCTCTGTCTTGTGGAATCCAAACAAATAATATGCATAGAGGCATATTCTCAAAAGGCCATCAGATACCTTATGAGACTTTTTATCTAGACACTAATTACCGGCTTGTGGCCTCGTGTGTTCATGGCAATGCTACTGTTGAGGGAGAGTTGATCACGTGCGGCTGGGTCTTAGTAAATCCAAAATCCCCAAAGAATCCCTGCATCATCAAATGCAAGCCATATGACTGTGTGACTATACTTTTCCACTTAATTGTTTGTTCTTACACTGAACCTTTTCATGTCCAAAATCACTTAAGTTTTGAGCAGCAGTGTGTGTTCCAAATTCAAAAAAAGAAAAGAAAAGAAAAGAAGCCTTAACTTCACATGAAAAAGAAACATGGTTCAAATTTACTCGGATTTACCAATACCACTCATTTGGAATGCCAAGGAATAGTGAATGTATTGTTAACTTTTACTACTAAAATACACTAGCATTTCACGTTCGGATTTTAAAACATGAAAAACGAAATCTGGAGTTGTGAGGGAAAATGACATTGCAAGGGATAGAAGAACAGATTGGGGAAAAGAGAGTTTGGGAATAGTTTCATGTGTAGACATACCATGGCATCGTTGATTGCATAAGCCACACAGTAGTGCTCCTGAGAAAAAGGAGTTAGGGAGAAAAATTAGGACAGACAAAATCAACAATGATGACAGAGAACCAGACCAGAATTTATGACAAACAGAACATAAATCACAACTCCCCAGATACTCTCAAGCAGACACAGCTTAGTTCTAATTAGGTTGAAACCCATGCACATAGAATACCACGCATTGTCATTTATTAAGAATCTGTGGCACTTTCCACTTTCATTTTCAACAGGAATGATTTGACTTGCCTGCATCATGTACCACTCTTCAAACTCATCGAACAATTCCAATCGTTCAATCCTGATCACCAGAATATAGTGGATGAGAAACTTCTCAGGAGCATGCCAGGGTAAAAAAGGGAAAGAAAACAAAGGTTGTACAGTTAAGCAAATCAGAAAACAAACTAGTTAAAAAAAAAGGAGACGTGAAGGATGAAAAGCCAAACAGGAAAAAAGATTCCCTTTGTATCATCCTAAAAGCATCATTTACAAGACAATGAAAGAATTACGGCTGGTTTTTTTCACAACTGCAACCGAACCAAAATCTTCACAAAAAAGACAACAGTATTTATTCTTTTGCAAAGGAAAAAATATGAAAGACTCACCTACAACCAGGCACTCGTGGTCTCTTTAACCACTCCTGATATATTTCCTTTTCTCTATTTTTATTTTTTGTTGGCTAATAAGCGAACAACTTTTTGAGGTTTCTACTCCCAGACATGCTCTCAAACAGCCAGAAAGATATCATTTTGCCACCGTTCAAAATTGCATATTCCAAAGAGAGTTATAAGAAAGACGCTGCCCTTTTTCCAAATTTCTTAAATTGCAAAAGCAGGCATCTATCCACAATTAGTTTCACAACCAATGGGTCTGCTGACCTCTCCCAAAATGCATTCTGCAAATGTGCCCTCGTGTCCTTATATGTTTGCATGTTTTTAATCATGGTAATCAGATGATGACTGATCCTGTTTCCAAAACCATGAGCTCTAGAAAAGCATAATTACCCACTAATTTACTATGCCATCCCAAAGTATGTACACATATTACACTCAGCCAAAAAATACACAGAAGCAGAGCATAGCACATTTACAGAACCCATTACTCCTATATAATTAGGAAACTGATTAGAAAGTTCTGATAAAGTATAAGAAATAATTCCCAGCACCTATCTAGTATATCAATAATAGGCCACTGGGCACATCGGCAATATAACAGAAAAGATGAAAGCAATGAAGTATTTGTGAAATGTCCAAGGATTATAAAGCAAATACCTGCGCCTTTCTTTAGCTTCAATAAAATCAGTATAAACTTTCAGCATGTCCCAGGCAACAGCTCTCTGATACCTCACATATTTTGTAACAAGAAAATGTTTTAAAATATGAGAAAAGAAACAACAGAAAATGAAGGTAATAAAGGCTTGCCAGACACATTCTAAACCAACTTCAAGAGAAAACCCCCAAATATCGACTTCAATGCCAATGTCTAAAACCATACAAATTTGAAGTTTTTGGTTCCAGCACTAAATAGAACTGATATTTAATTGACCATGTAAGATGCTCTTCCAGACAAAAATCCATGCACCAAAAGTCAATTAATTGGAACACCTGAGAAAATAATTGGTAACTGCACTGCCTATGCTTCAAAATGTACTATGATTAGATATATATGATTAGTTATTGAACTATTCTCATAAATTGGATCCACTTATCAAGTGACTGCCGCATCTAGAAAATCCATTGCCCTCAGATAACACATTGTTGAACAAGATTGATTGAATCAACACTGTATTTTCTTTGTTTGTAAGAATCTCAAGTTTGATTCTCAAGAGGAACTCATCAGAAGACATACCTGCCATCCTTGATCAAGAAAAAGTTTTTCCTTCGCAAGTAAAGTTGGTGTGTCATAGATACCCAATAGTGCACAACCTCGACTCTGAAAGCAAACATAACAAAAGGACACTTTAGTTTAACAAATACATTTACAACACAAACAGATAGGTCTGGTATTGTTCGTTGTGTAGTCAAGACATTTAGGGAATTATTTGTGTAACCGTTGCCCTGTGCATAACCTGGTGTACCCAGTACTAGAGCAATAAATTTTTAATTGCTCAAGGGACCAGAGAGTTCTGTGGTTCATGTATTGCTCATTCAGCATTAAGAACTCTAAATTGCCTGGTGCCTGGAAAGGAGGACACATTACCTAGCATATAACAAAGTGTTCTCGGACTTAAAATCTGAACTTCTTTAGGGATTCAATAAGTTAACTCATGACACTCCTACCTTTCCCTTGCACCTAGGTTAGGGATGGTCAATAAGAAATAAAAGATGTGTATTTCAGCTGGTAGTGATGGAAGTCAATTTCCTGGATTTGAAGGTAGGAATTTTGACTAAAGGACAATTTACTTGGTTCTATTTGTGCACTTCAACCATTAAAAGATGTCAAGGATAAAATGAATTAAGCCAATTCATCAACATATACATTAAAAAGGAAAACTCAACCTCCAAGTTTCTGATCATTTGCTGCCCAAAAGCATCATCCGGATGTATCTATTGAACAACCACCATAAAATGTAAATATAACAAATTGTAAGCAAACAGACCAGACAAGCCAGGACATGAATATGAATAAAGAAAAAGTGACTAACATGTAGGGGGAAAAATAAGTCAATTAGCCTTGAGAAAGTTTAAAACCTGCTCATATAAGAAAAATGCTGCTGTTGAAAATGTTTTTGAAGCCCAACCGACTATACCACGAGTTGACTCAGGATCCAAGTATATTAAAACGCATTCTGCAATTATAAACGTTGGCAAGCTGATGCCAGTATCAGAATGAAGACAAAGAACAAAAATCCATAAGAAAAATGATAGGAAAAAACTGAGTATGAGGAGAAATTTTTTTCTCAAGAAGCTATTTGATGATGTAAACTTGCCAAGTTTCCAGAACATCATGCGTGCAACAAAATACATAATTGACAAAAATCCAAAGCAAAATGCTTTGAGAAAAGCAGAAGAAACCTCAAAAGCCACATGCCTAGAGATATGAACATAATGCCCTTAAAAAGTTCAGGTGCATAAAATAGCTAAAACCATCATAATGACTACTTAGAATAATAGGGTTCTAAACTTAGAAGCAGACAAGACCCAATTACAAGTTCCAAACCAGGTAAGTTAATGAGATTTGATTTGGTTAAAGAAAAAGAGGATTGGGACTGCACGTATACCTGGGATTCATACCAGCCAATGCTATGATATCATCTAGTTTTTGTATATCACGCAAATCAACCGAAAGCAGCTTGTAATGATCACTGAGCACTTCTCCCTTCTCTGCAAGGTCAAGGAAGCCAAATAGTGCAAACCAGAAATGAAGCCAAGCTTTTGAAATCATATCAATATTGCAATTCATGCACACCCCATAAACGAAATCTGTCAGGAATGGAAACAGATGCTACTCGTTTTTTTTTTTTTTTTTAAGAATACCTCCGGATTTCATGGCCTTGCAACCAAAGTCACTTACCTGGTGAGATTGAAGCCGTAGCACCAAGCTTTTCCCTCAACTGACTGCTGGTTTCAATAATTGCTGCCTTTTTACTAGTTACCTAAAATTTAAAAGCATTAATTTCATCTAACTTGGAAATCAATAGTCGATCATTGGTCCAGCAAGCATGTATAGATGAATAATTAACCTAGCTCGGTAAGCTGAAATCTAATGAAACAGAAAATAATTTAGTACATTGGTAACTTCTATCATCATTACTTTTATATCATAAGCGCATTGATAACTAAACTAAACTTCTATCGCAACACTCAACTTCAAACTCTCACCTCCTTAAAATCCAGCTCTACATATAAAAATGGCGCTTTTCCTTCATCCTGCCATCAAAAACACAAATATTGCAATCAAACCTATAGTGGTATCAGGTTCTTATTAACACAATTAATGAATGAACTGCCGCAGCAAAAGTTAATAAATTGATAGTAAAAAACATAAAAATCGCTTCATTTTAAGCATATATTAAAAAACCTATTGAAACAAAGGATGTGCCTCTACGCAAATTATGTCAGATCATAAGGTTATATGGTTACATTGAAACAGAACATGCCAAAAAAATTAATCATAACACCCAAACAAACTACCAGGCACCTGTAGTTGAAAATACATGGTATCAAATCCTGCTCCGAATGATAATATCTGCTTTTTTGTATCGCATTTTCCATCAATATTCGATTCACAATCAAGAAACTGGAAGAGAAGCTTTCGAAGAGCAGCCCAGCGCGCAAAATAGCCTTAAAAGAAACAACACACAGAAATTAATTAAATACAATTAGTATTATATTGAAATTTTTTTAAGAAAAAATTTAGCAATTACCGCGGTTGATTATTGGAGATCGCCTCACAGGTCTTCTAGCAAATAAATGGATATAATCGTCTTTCATGTATCCCTTCTTAACACAAGACCTGTGATGAAAAAAGAGATGATAAGTGACGAGTAATGTTTTCCTTGATTTTTAGTTTTTTCGTTTTCTCGGCAACCAAACAGCGAGAAATATAACTAAGATAGAAGAGTAAGATTGATGCGTACAGTTTACTGGCGGAAGCGTCATCGTTTGTGGCTTGAACTGCTGCTCTGTTGCTATGCGAATCGGCTACCGGCCTTGTTGCCATCGTTGTTTTAGGCGAGAGGACGGAGGAGGAGCTCAAAATCGCTGTGTATTGTTATGAGTAGGAGGAGGCGGCTTGAAAATCGATTTTAATCGGTTGGAAAATGAACGTATTTCTCCGTTACGAAGAGGGGCTTTCGACAGTGACGCTCCGTCTCTGATGGACCAGTAAAAATATGTACGCCGCGGGCCCTGGGCACTCTTGAGTAAATTAGACCTAGTCGCTTTTTCAGAAAAATATTAAATTAATCCCTTGAGTTTAAAACATTCATGTTTAGTGATCAAACATTCAGCATGGAATAAACCTGTTTTTTATTAAAAATTAATTTTTATTTTATTTTAAATTAATTATTTTTTAATTATTTTAATATGATGATATCAAAAATAATTTTTTTAAAAATTATTATTTTAATATATTTCAAAAAAAAATTTAAAAATAACTTTTATCACATTTTTAAACATTCTTCAATAAAAATTAATATATTTTAATCTAACTGCTAGTTTATTTAAGTGTGTAATATTATAGTAACAATTGTTTTATAAAATGTATTAAAATAATATTTATTTTATTTTTAAAATTTTATTTATAATATTAGCATATCAAAACAATATAAAAATATTTAAAAATAATTTGAAATAAAGAAAAAATGTATATATTTAAAAGTATTTTTGAAATATAAAAATAAGGTGTGTTGAAGTATAGAAAAAAAATTAAAATATAAATATTGAAAAAAATATATAACAGATGAAAGACTCACTTGTTAGTTTTTTAAATATAGATACTAAATTATAATTCACTCGAAGCTTGTTTTGTCTGGATAGATGATTAGAACACCAATGACATGAAAAACAATTATGTGCATTTAATTTAATAAAATATATAGCATAAGCTTTTTAGTTTTTTTTCTATAGTAGCAAAGGTATTTGGGATGATTCTAGTTTTCTTTTGTTTTTTTAAAAGGCGTTTAGCAGCTAAAAAAAACTTGAAAATATGTAGTTAAACTTATTTGGTAATGTTTTATAGAATATTTTTTTTTTTAACATCCACAATCATGGTTACATTAATTAGGTGTTTGATATTATGATGTGTAATATTTTTTTAAAAAAAGTTATTTAAAATATATTAAAATAATTTTTTTATTTTTTACTTTAACACATCAAAATCATTAAAAATATTTAAAAAGTTATCAATTTATATTTATTTAAGTTAAATATACTTTTAAAACTAGCCTTGAAAATTGTAAAAAACATATTATGCCTAATAAGCTTTACAAACGTGTTTGAAATTGTGATTATAATTACTTTTAAAAGTATTTTTTATACCGAAATACATCAAAATGATATTGTTTTATTTTTTAAAAATTATTTTTGAGATCAGCGCATCAAAATGATGCAAAGCATATAAAAAAATTCTTTTTAGTAAAAAAAATAATTTTTTTGAAAACACGGTTTACACTACGTTCCCAAACAGCTTAATGCTATAACAAAAAATTAAAAGAATGGCATGAAATTTTTTTGCATGAATTTTTTTTATGTTTCATTGTATCATTCACTGACCTTAGCTTTATAGGTTCGGGCCCTGGGTTGGTCGGGTCCCGGATCGACTAATTGGGCCGGATTTCAAAACTATGTCGTAAAGTATTAATGGCACTGTTTGTTTCTGCGTTTTAAAAATATTTTTGAAAAAAATTAAATTTTTTTATTCTTTTTCTTTACTTCAAATTAATATTTTTAGATTATTTTGATGCGTTGATGTCAAAAATAATTTTTAAAAAATAAAAAAATATTATTTTAATATATTTTTAAGTGAAAATCACTTTGAAAAATAACCACAATAAAAAATAATTTTTAAAAAGTAAAAAAATATATAATTTTAATATATTTTTAAATAAAAAACACTTTAAAATACAACCATAATCATACTTACAAAACTTATTAATGCTTGCATAGTTAAATTTTATTTTATTTTATTATTGTTATTATTCTTTACGTGCCTGTTTTATCTAATCATCCCCGATGCGATTTGCAGGCAGGGGGTCACTTTTGATGTTATTCCGGGAGCGAGGATACAAAACCTGGGATGGTGAATCATGCATCCGAAGACATATCTCAAAGCTTCTCTCCTTTCCTTCTTCTTCTTCTTTTTTTTTACTTACGTGTGTTATTTTTACTCGACCAGAAAAAAAAGAAATCAAATCATCTTACCCTTTTACCCAAGAGTCCAAGCAAGCTTTGATCTCTTCGTACCTTTCATTATTATTCAGTGATCTCGAAACTTTTTTTTATTCGATTTGTAAGTAATTCTCTACCATGATTAAATTTAATTATAATATTTAATTTGAATTTAATTAATAAATAAATTTAATTATATATTTAAAAATAATATAATTCAATTCATCTTATTTCATATATTATTGCTATCATTTTTATTTTTTTCCTTCAAATGATTTTAGAAAAAAATAAGTAGATGGATATTTTAAAATTAATGTTAACATTAATTTCTCATGTTTAATGTTGTAAATCAGAGTTGTTGATATCTTATTTATTCCTTTGTAGAGTTTAAATTTCATTTGAAATTTATTTATAGACACTTAAAATAGTTTAAAATACAAGATTTTATTAAAACTTTTTAATTTAATTCAATTTAAATGATTCAACTTATTAGCCATTCATATTAACTAAATTAACCTTTAATGCTAATTTCATTCTTCCCTCGTTTAACGATCTTATTAAATGTTAATTAGTAATCATCCCTTGTTAAATTAACCTTTAATATTAATTGTTATTTGATGATCTTAAAACCTCCGATGTTGTATTGGATCATTGTACATGTTATGCTGAGAGTATGATTGTTTTTATATATAAAAAAAAATATTTAGGTATTGTTAATGTGGTTTTTAGCATAAAAAAATATATTTCATGGGATTGATGTCATGTTATCCAATTAATTTTACAGGTCTAAAAAAAACTCAAATGACCGATAAAAATGTAGTTTAACTTAAAAAAATTAAGACAACATTTTTTAAAGAATATTGAAACAATAACATGTTATATTGACTCAAATTCACCCAGGATAATCTACCAATTCTGTTACCCAGGTCACAAGACCTTAATAACTCAATCAACTCTTAATCAACCTGATGTTGAAGAATGAAATTAAAAACAAAATTCAACTAAAAAATCGAGTAAAGTCAACCCGGGTTAAACTAACAAACTAAGATTATGAGACCGAAATTATCCCGTAAAAAGCAAACTGATATAAATCATGAAACTCAATTCTCAATCAACCTAATGCTAAATGATTTAAAAAAAAAATCTTAAAAAAAAGACACTAAAAAACACTAAATTCAACCGACAAAACTCATAACTCAAGTCATGAGACTATGATAATCTTACAAAACACAAACTGAAACAATCTACGAAACTCAATTCTCAATCAATTTAATGTTGAAATATGAGATTGAAATAAAATTCAACTAAAAAAATAGCAATAAAAACTCGAGTTAAGTGACCTAACTTACAGCCCGAGTCACAATACTGTGATAATTTCATATAAAGCAAAAAAAATAATAATTATGAAATGTATACTCCAATCAACTCAATGTTCAAGGATTAAATTGGAAAGAAAAAAAATGACCCAAGTCAACCCGAGTTAATTTGTTAAACTCAGAGTATGAGAATGAGATGACTACATATAAAACAAATCGAGAAAAATTATAAAGTCTAATACATAATCAACACAATGTTGGACGATGAAATTAAAAAAAAATATACTCAATTAAAAAAAGAACAAGAAAACAAGTCATCTGACTAATCCGTAAAACATGTGGTCTTGGTCATAAGACTGTAATAATCCTTTGAAAAGCAAATAGAAAGACAATTATAAAATTTAATTTACAGTCAAACCAATGTCAAGCAATGAAGCTGAGAAAAAAATTAATTAAAAAATGACAAAAAAATACCTTGCTTAACAAGGTCAATTTGCAAAACTTGTTTTTCAAGTTACAAGATTGAGATAATTTCATAAAAAATAAATTGAAATAAAACACGTAATCGAGTATCTAATAAAATCAATGTTGGAAGATAAAAGTGAAAAATAAATAAATTTAGAAAAAAAAAGAAGAAAATCATGAAAGATTTTGAGGAGCAAAGATGAAAAAAAGATATTGACATTTAATTATACATTTCTACTGTGAAATACCAAAGTCTGTGTATATTAATTTCAATTGAATTAACCTTTAATGTTAATTTTATTCCTCTCTTATTAGATAATTCCCCTGTGTTATGCTACAACGGAACCAAATTTTTTTAACATGTAAATAACTAATACTCGTACTATGAAAAATTATTTGATAGTGTTATCAAACTTAACTCGACAAATTAAAATTAAAACTTTTTGATCATATTTTTTATTTAAGTTGAGCTTTTAAATTAAAATGTATGCGAGTTTTCTTGATTGATTTGACGGGTTAAAAGAAACTCAGATAACAAGTAAAAACGAGGTTTAACTTTAAAAATACTTTTTAAATAACATATTTTTTTATTTTTTTTTAAGATGTGATATATTGGATAAATCATTATCAGTCCAGGTTAACTCGCCTACCTCACAAGTGGAGTAATAAACTCTATTAAAATTAATAATTTTTTATTTTATTTTTTTATTTGGTTACATGATAAAAGTATAAATGCTTGCAAAACATAGGACTAACTTAATACCAAGTTATCTCTCCGAATGTTAATTCTATTAAAAATAAAATAAAATAAATTATAAATTATAAAATTTAATTTTTAATAATTATGTTTTTTTAGAATAATATTTTATTTAATATCATAAAAAAAATAGATGCTCGATTTATTACGGGTGTGGAATTAGAAATTATCTAATTTTTCTAGCGTTATCCAACATGTTCCTATCCTAGGATAGAAGAGAAAGATAACTGGAATATGAACCAAATATTATCCATGCATCTTTCATTACAGGACAAAAAACATAAAGGATAAATAATCTCCCCCCTCTCTACCTGTAACGGGTGCGGAATATCATATGACATATTAAATTGCGATTTCTCCTAATTATAAAATTGTTTAAAAATACATCTCCATTTTACTACAAGAAAAGAAGTTGTTAAAGTGTTTGATTTTGTGTTAATGGTTTTTTTTTTAAAGTATTTTTTATATTTTAAAATTTATTTTTAATAACTTATTAAAAAAATATGAAATCATAAAAAATTTAATGTAAAATAAATTAATTTTTTAATATTTTAAGATCGTTGATATGGCGGAATAAAATTATTTTTTTAAATAAAAAAATATTATTTTAATTTATTTTAAAATAAAAAATATTTTAAAAAATCATTGCTATTCAAGTTACCAACAATTTTACTGCAGCGACGACAAGTCGGTTCTCCTGGTAAAAATCATCGAGTTCTGTTCCGTCCTCATGTTCGTTTGTACAGGGAAAAGAGAGAAAAAAGAAAATTCCTAAAAACACCCTCATCACGTCATATATAGTAAAAAAATAAAAATAAAGGCAGAGGCTTTTCTTCTTTGATTTTCACATCAGTACTCTCAATTTCCCACACTGCCTTCTCCTTCTCCTTCTTCTCTCACAAGCCCTAACCCTTCCAATCCCCCAAATCATACCCATAAACTTCCCTCCCCCTTTCTCAATGTCCTGATTCCCATCAACGTCTCTACCAA
>Ga0325414_1005585_pt1 | contig 13314 bp, 4 predicted proteins | sample PopdelMetagenome_8_FD_206183 | JGI IMG/M metagenome (GOLD analysis project Ga0325414, IMG submission 206183) | Populus deltoides microbial communities from Bellville, Georgia, United States - Leaf-PdKOR-R3 | ecosystem: Host-associated > Plants > Phyllosphere > Phylloplane/Leaf | place: USA...
AATCTACATCTCATATCACATGCATAAATTAGTAATTAAAAGAACCATCCAAGCACTGAAATTTCATATATAAACACAACACAATTTAACATTCTAAACATAAGCTAGTACATTAAAATATCCTAAGCACATATTGATACATTTAATATTCCAAACACAAAAAAATACGAGTATACTATTATATTCAGGTTACATGTTTACTGCATAACATAATTACATAAATAATCCCTAAGTTCCTAACTTACACAAAAAGGGATCAAAAGAACCAAAATTCTATTCCTAACGTGAATGGTAGGGACCTGCAAAAAATAAAATTTTCATATAATTAAAAATAAAATAAAATACAAACAATTTCATGGAAGAAAAATTATACAACACATCTACCTACTTAAGTCATATGCAATTCTATACACCATAACTGGCCCCTTTTAAGGATCCCCAAATTTGTTTCCTTTAACTATGTCCCCTTTTTTTTTTTGTAATCCAAGCTCTGATCGAGTGTATCCACCCTGCCACTTCTCCCCACTAAAGACTTCTGTCGACACTAATGACCCCCATTAGTGTCTTTAGTTGCCTGTCATGGGGTCAACTAATCAAATTCATGAAAATACTGACACTAACGCGACCGTTGGTATCATTAACTATTTTCGGGCTGAAATAGTAAATCAATGTTCCATGTTACCTTGAAAGGTCTTCAGGTATGCCGATATCAAGGATTCTTGACATCATTAGCTAATCAAGTCCCATAAATTTTATCGATATCGACGTCACCCGCCGATATCATTAACTATTCTAAACCCGAATATTTAATCAAGTTCTATATTCCTCCTCTCATCTACTGGTCATGCCAATGTTAACTTGGCTAACATCATTAGCCTCTCATATCTAGGACAGCCTAATCAAATTCGAGAACAATCATTCATAATGTTCATTGTTACTGTTCATTTCCTCCAAAAGAACCCATAAATTAAATCTAGTTCTCTGTTTCCATTTTCCCGTTATTTAACCTTTTCTTTTCCCCTTTTCTTTTACTTATCAATAAGCACCAAAATTTATAGTTCAATAGTTAGTTAAAATAATTATTAACTAAAGGAGATATAGGTACCGAGTACCTACTTGCTGTAGACGCTTGACTTGCGTTCCCCTGTTGTTGCTGCACTCCTCCCGCGGTTTCTCCTGAAACCACAAACACCCATCATTATTCCATATTAGTCCACAAATCACAACATAACAGCAACAATGGCAATAATATTCATTTCTCTTTTACCATTCTTTTCTTTCTCGCCTATATTCCTCATTACTATCCTCTAACATTTTCAGCTCATTAGTAGCCCAAGTGGACATCATGAATTCAATTTTGATCACAGTTTATTCCTTTTTGAAGATCAAGACACGATGTTACACACTTTATGAAGGGCAAGAAAACAAAATTTACCCTTAATATGGCTAAATTTTGCCGTTTTATCGACTTGGCCTAATCTGCTAGCAGGGGTGATAGCTTGACTTCCCCTCAGATTGTTATTTGTATTTGGAATTCCAGAACTCCAAATTAGACGAGGTTAGATTCGTTGGAAAGCTGACACTTCCAACTACAACTTCTGTGAAAGGACCTTCCCTGGATACTATCGTATTCATGTTTGAACTCCCTCAGGAATTAGGGCGACAAACCTGCCCTGTTTCGTCAATGGGCATGGTATCTCCAAAAAAGCATTTTCTCCAATCCCTTCTTCATCATTAGATACAGCCATGCCTTCACCTTATACATGGCAACCCATCTCATTGTGACCTCCCAAGGTCATTTGTACCAAGTTAATTAATTCATTTCTACTTTGGCTGAACCTACCCAAAAAAATGAAGGGTTCCTCTTCCTTATAAGTGATGGATTTTTTTTTTAATTAGCAACCACTGTAAACCCCCAGTCATAAAGAAAAGAATGGTATGAAAAGTGCTGGTGTAAACACCGGCGAGAAACCGGTAATGTTGTCGTGGCACGGGAATAAGCCATAAATGACTAAAAATGGAAAATAAATATAGTAAAGTGGCTTCAATGAGACTGTAAAATGATTGGGTGCTTTACACAAGGATGAAATACGAAGATTTTGATTTTAGGGTGAAAAATCATAAATCGACTAGTCTTGTGATAAAATTTCATAACTCTCGTTCAGGTTGTCAACAAAATATGAAAATTTGCGTGGAGACTTCTAATATATTTTCGTAACTTTGGTTAAAATTTCAAAATTTTTGGAGAAATTAGTATTTTTTTAGAAAATTGCAATTTGACCAATTTTGCGCTATCGCGCATAACTTTTAATATGATTGACAAATTGAGTTGAAAATTTATATGGAGTATTATAATATATTATTTTACCATGGGGTAAAGTCTCAGAATTTTTAGAATACTATGTCTGGTGATTTTAAAAATTTGCATGAAAAAGTATCGGTAACCGGGAAAAAAACAACATATATACTAGAGACACATGGTAATATAATTAAAAGAAAGTGGTATTAATTAGTTGAAATGTCAACCTTTAAAGGGTTGTTTCCAGCCAACCACATGGAAAAATAAAAGAAGAAAATAAAATGACTCATGGGGACTAGATAAATTTAAATATGAAAGGCAAGGGTTTAAATGCAAATAATAAAAATTTTACTATATAAACCCCAATTTGCTTGGAGTGTCCAGCGGGTTATGGGGAGAGAAAGGGGAGTTAGGGATTTTTTTACATCTTCTCTACAATTCTCTCATCAATTCTTGAAAATAATGCATGATTATGGAGAGTTAAGATATTAAGAAGGTTTATGGTGAGCTACACTATATATTTGAGTGATCTAAGGGTTTTAAAGCTTGTGGAGGAAGAATGAAGTGTGGAGAAAGGAAGAAGAATGAGGGAGATAAAGGATGGTTTCACCTTGAGGTTTCTTCTAAATAAATTCCTTGTAATCTTAGTAGTAGTATGTTTCTATCGTGTTGATTGCAGAAATTTCATACATGTATACTTAGGTGATGATGTGCGTGATTATGGAACTTTGTGATTAGCATATTGGTTGTAGTAATTTGTGATATTGTTATGAAATTTTGTTTGTTGGCATGAGAATTGAATGGGTTAGTGTTTAATTGACTAAAAAATTGAAGAAATTTCATGCTACCCTTACTTGAAATTTTGGCATTGGTAGAAAAATATAGGGAATGCATGTGATTGATAAAATGGAAAACTATCATGCTCAAATGAATAAAATTAACCTTAGATGAGGTTTTGAAAACTAGAATCAAAGAAGAATTGATCCCTCATTGGATGTTAAAAAGTAAATTCGACAAGGCTAAATGGAAGAAGAGAAAAATTGTATTTGACTAAGTTAGGATTTTAGTTTGGATGGAAATATATTTAATGGGGTTAAGTAATGCATAAACAAGTAGGACGTAAACGGGGGAAAAAAATGACATCCTTACTAAATTAAGAAATTTGGCAAAGTGAGGAAAGAAATTAAAGGATGGAATACGGATGTGGATAATGATAAAATTAGTATTGAAATATATTAAGAAACATGGTGAGAGGGATTGAATTGCAAATTAAATAGGATGGAAAGAAAATCTTAATTTTTCCATCTTATAAAGGTTTGACCAAGTTCATGAAAATAAATGAATTGGGTTGTTAAAGTTGGTTGTTAAATTGTGACAAAATCCTTGTTTAATCTTATTGTTGTATTATATATAAGGATTAGGGAAAATGGTGGAATTGAAGTCATGGAATGGATAATAGAACTAATTTATTAGTTGGATAAACCATGGTGATAAATGTATCATAAATAAAAATAATTTATAATGGGTATATGGATTGGAAGTAGTTTATTTTTTATTTATGAAGGTGAAGTTTAAATTTAATTTCGCGATGGCAAAATAAAATTAATTAATTTTAGAAAGAAATAATTGTATAAGTGATTTAATAATTCCTGTTGGTACATGAGAGTTGCCTATGGGAGGATAACATCAGGGTTGTGCATTCAGTGACCAAACTACAGGTAGGTGTCTGGCACCTAATCTATTTAGAAAATTTTATGAATGTTAAGATATTGTAATTTTTCTTATAATGCCCTTATAAGTATGAACATTGATGTGATACTATTATTAAGAAAATTAAAAAGTTCTAGTTAATCGCATAGGCGATAATGGGTAGTCTATTATGAGATGTGATTTACTGTAAGGGCAGAAAAACCTTGTATATATTACTTTTGACTACAACGATAGAATTGCTATGCAATAATTATTATCGACTGCATTGGCGGGATTCGATGTATGATTTGTTATCGATTAAAAATATGTGTGATGGAAAGTTCAAAATAACTGAGTGTGAGATAGTCGGCTGATAAATAGATATTTTATGGAAACTAGTTCCATGGTTAATTGGACTAGTGCCCTGGTTAATGGGTAATTGAAGAAACTAGTGCCCTGATTAACGGGACTAGTGCCCCGGTATATGGGCAAATGGAGAAATTGGTTCCCTGGTTAATGGGTAATTGGAGGAAATGGTGCCCTGATTAATAGGGCATTAGTGCCCTGGTTAATGGGCAAATAGAGAAACTGGTGCCCTGGTTAATGGGTAATTGGAGAAACTAGTGCCCTGGTTAACGAGACTAGTGCCCTGGTTAATGGATAATTGGAGAAACTAGTGCCCTGGTTAACGGGACTAGTGCCCTGGTAAATGGGCAAATGGAGAAAATAGTGCCCTGGTTAATAGGCAAATGAAGAAACCGATGTCCTGGTTAATAGGACTAGTGCTCTGGTTAATAGGCAAATGGAGAAATTGGTGCCCTAGTTAATAGGTAATTGGAGAAACTAATGTCTTGGTTAATGGGACAAAGTGCTTTGGTTAATGGGTTATTGGACAAAGTATCTTGGTTAATGGAATTAGTACTTTGATTAATGGGCAATTGAAGAAGCTAATAATTTGGTAATTGAACAAATGTCCTGGTTTGGACTAGAAAGGACATTAGTATATCCTTAGTTTGTGCTAACTGTATTGATTTGTAAAGTGAAGAATAAAATAAGAAATTAATGGTTTAGTAATTGATATGGTAAATCTATAAAAGAGATAATAGTAAATAATCATTTTCTATAAAGCTAATTGTATTTGGTATTAAATAAAATGTCAAGTACCTCGCAATATTGTGTCGAGTATTAAATCATGATTGTAGTATTGGATTAAGATATTGATGAACATGTCGATAAATTGGTATAGTTCAAGTATGAGCAAAACTCCACCGGAATTTCAGTAGAGTGTATATTAAATTATTTTAAAAAGACAGTTATGCATAATGGTTTCCGAATGGTTGAGATTGTCATCTTAAAGGATTAATAAGTTATTCGGCTGACCAATTAATAACATGTAATGAAGCACGGTGTACATAAGTTTAACTATGCTAACAGGTTAAGGTTCGGGTATTAAATTATCCCTGCAGAAAAAGGTTAATGGAAAAGAAAAATAATATGAGCACATCTTTTAAGATTAAAAGTGATGAAAGTTTAAGTGATAAATTATAAATAATAAAAATGGACATGAAATAAGTGGAATGAATAATGAATCGAGAAAATTTCTCAATATAACAAGGGTGTTGTATGGACTGATGTACAATGTATCATAGATATAATAAATGCTAGGGAAACAAAAACGCGACTTGAATTACATATGTTGTGAATTAAATTATGATTAAAGTTTTTATAAATTTTCTTCTCCACGCGCGGCCGACACTGGCGGCGCGTGGGTTCCTCTGACTTGGGGCTTTCGGTACTGTTTATGATTTTAGTTTCTTTGTAAATTTTAATTGTTTAATGTGTTATTCGGATTGGTTTGAAAATTGGCTATTTTTGTAATATTTAGTTATGGGTGTGTAAGTATACTACAGTAAAAAAAAAAAAAGGTGATGCTAGTGTGTTTTGTATTATTTCTTTAATGTATGTTATTAATTATAAAAAAAAAGACAAAATGAAATTAAGTGTTTAATTTGAATATGGGCAAATATCTCAAGGAAAAATAAAATCAGGTTGTATTTTCCATGAAAATGTAAGAACATGTTTATATATATATTCTGGGATTTAATGACTGATTTATTAAAGCCTTAGAATTTGACTAATATTTTAAATTTTCAAATCACATCAAACCACGAAGCAGCTTACCTTAGGTAGGGTGTGCTAGGGGTGCTAATACCTTCCCTAGCTACAACCAATCCCTTACCCTTAAACCTCTGACAAAGATCAGTACATCTGGGTTTCCTAGTAGCCCTTGATTAAATATTAGGTGGCGACTCCCAAAGAACCAATCAAGCAAAAGAATGAAAAATTGCCATTGACGCCGCGCGGGGGACGTGCGACAGAATGGCGACTCCACTGGGGATAGGTATTGTTTTCAACATTATCAAACTAAGCTTTGTGTTTTTATGTGTTAAAGTGTTTTTGTGTTTTGTTTTATTCATGCATTGTATAGAATTCTCTCATGCATCACATATTTTAATTTTTGAAAGCACATAAGCTTTAGGTTAGGTGGGGAAGTAACAGCTTGCCTTATGACTTGAGTCAAGGTTTAAGTTTGTGTAAACCCCAACTCTTCGTTGAGTGCTTAGACTGGTAATGATTGGTACACATGCCAACCTATTACCTACCGGGCCCCCATATTGCCTTCAAGAGGGTGATCACTAGGACAACTAGAGACCCTTTTTAGAAACCAAGTGGTAAACTAACCCTTTGCCTCACGTAAAAAGATTAGAACATGCATTTAGGATGTATGCTCCGTACATATTATTTTGCATCTGAGCAAGCTCTTCTTGAAGCATCTTGAATTCAGGACTAATGGGGAATATAATGGTCATCACTTATGGGGGATATAATGGTCATCACTTAAGAAATTTCTATTTGTAGAGTTCGAGCAAGAAAAAATTCTTGTCTCATCATGCAAGAGTTATGACCATATGTCACCTTTCGAAGGGCAAGTTCATCATATAGATTACATGCCATACATTTATCATGCATGTACTAGGATGAAAAATAGGTTCCCCTATCCGAGGTTTACCACACTAGACTGAAAAGGATGGATAATAAACAAATAGTTAGAGAGAGACTCATTGTCAAAAGGAAGTTGAAAGCATTAAATGTGAAGTAGCTAGACTCGGATCTGTCTGAACAAGTGTTAAGCATCAAATGGAAAGGGAATGTCTGCACAGTCTTCTGTGGGAACACTACTTGTCCATGTCCCATTGAAGCTGCACCTCTCTTTTTCAGTCATGAACAACGACAGCAACGCCTCCAGTCATCAGCTAATGACAACCTTGGTTCTTGGTTAGTTGCATTGTTAGTCGTTCATAGCCTCTACATTTTTCAATGGCACCCAATAGCTATTAACCTTATGTGAATGGTGCATTAGTGTTCTTTGAAGTTTCCCCCACTGTGAGCTCAATTCCAGTTTAGCCACAAATGATAGGGGTAAAAAAAAAACATGATTAGACATTGAACTACTATGTGGCAGAGCTCTCTCTGTAGAGATTTGTTTGTGGATTTGCCAGTGGGGAATGTAAGAGGAAATGTAGTAGTTTCATATGTTGTGAAACTTTCCCCCATCAGTTTCAGCACTGAAACACTGTAGTAGGCAGAAAAGTCAGACTTTGTCTAAAAAACATGAGCAGACATCAAACTTCTATATGGCAGAGCTGTCTTTGTAGAGATTTGTTTTTGAATCTGCCAGTGGGGAATGTAAGAGGGGATGTAGCTAGGTACATTGTCGAAAAATATTAAATCTCATGTTCTTTCTAGTTTCTTTTCTATTGTAATATTTATCAATAATTGTTGTAGGTTTTTTCACAACAACTCCCTTTTTTTTCATTTCATCAACATTTAATTTATTGAGAGTTGAATTTCATGATTTTTTTTTTATATAGGGTGTTTTCGATTTAGTAACCCAGACTACAGGTTGAGAAGTTAACATGGATTGACGTAATCATATCTACTTTATAAAAGAAATAAATAAATAAAATCAAGTTAGAATGGCATGATAAATTAATATGTTGAAAAAAATTAATATATTTTAAAATTGAATATGAATCGAGAATGTAAAATATATTTTAAATATTATTTTTTATTTTTTTCATATTTACAACGACTTTGAATAATCGATAGAGGTAAGACAGATCATGAAATTGACAGTGGAGAAAGGATTTGTTAAGCATTAAAAAATAGTTTGGCGGTTAATTACAATGGACTCGCATTCAGAGGATAAAACTCTGACTGGATTCATTTAAAAAATAAATCTCATCAAATACATGAATTAATCAGGAATTATTGAGCCACTTGGTTGATTGATATCGGTGATGTAGAAGGAGGATTTGTGGCTGTGTCAAAATAGAAGACGGACCTATCAACCCCAACTTATTTGAAAAAGGACTCGATAAATCAATAATATATAGTTAAGGGACCAACATGGTTTTCTTTCAGTTTTCTGTTTCTTAAACCTATTATGGAACTAATTAATAGCCCTTACCGTCAAATGTATTATATAAGAGGCATATGACTGAAATTCAACTTAGATGTTTAAGATAAAAAAAAAAGTCTTATAATGTTTAAGGTTATTGAAGAGCTTTATGGAGCTCACCAATCTAGTATTAAGATAAAATGGCTTATTATGAATCATGGATTTTATTGGCTAGGTATAACGAAAGATTGCATTAGTTATGCAAAAGGATGCCCATAATGTCAATAGTTTGGTCCAACTCAACATATACCTTTTAATAAACATGATGTAGTGGCCAAACCATGACAATTTAAGAGTTGGGTAATGTGTATCATTGGCAAGATTACCTTTCACTTTTTATACTTTATTTTTCTTTATTGCATTATTTACTATTTTTCTTATTGTTTTTCATAGCGTAATCCTTAGTTTTCTTAGGTTTTTCTTATCCTAATTCTTAGTTTTCTTAGGTTTTTCTTACCAAACCATCTTTGTAGACTTTTTATACTTTATTTTTCCTTCTTTATTCCATTATTTACTATTTTTTATTGTTTTTCTTATCCTAATTTTTAGTTTTCTTAGGTTTTTCTTACCAAACCATCTTTGTAGACTTTTTATACTTTATTTTTCCTTCTTTATTCCATTATTTACTATTTTTTTATTGTTTTTCTTATCCTAATTCTTAGTTTTCTTAGGTTTTTCTTACCAAACCACCTTACTAGGTTATTAAGTTTTTTTCTTTATATATATATATATATATATATATATATATATATATATATTAAAACCTTAACTATTTCTCTCGATTTAATCCTTTTGATTTAATTAGATTTTTTAGAACTTTGATTTTTTATTTAACCTCTCTTGATACCCTTACTATTCCTTACTTTGATTATATATTTATCGAACTTGCATCTATTTGATTATGAGATAGTTTTCGTTTATTCTCAAGTTAAGTTCTAAATATTTATTTTAAATGCTCTAAAAAATAAAATTTAAGAAAATCACTATCAACATCCTCTAATTTGGTCTTTTTTTTTTTTACTTTGTAACCAAGTTTTTGAATATTATACTTTGGAACATGAGATTTGAAGGTGGATAACTCTTTACAACTTTAGGAGCTGGCACTACAAAAACAATCAAGAAAAATATGTATTTATTTACAAAAATAGAATTGTTTTCAAATTATTTAGAAAATCGTTTATCTTTAATCCTTAATTATCACATATGCTAAGGTAACTAGTAAAATCCTTTTAAGATGACCATTGGAAATCAAAGGATGAGGCAGATAATGAGTGAGAGAAGAAAACATGAGACAAGAAGTAAAATCTAGAAGGGTCCCAAGCCCTTACAAGTGGTGTTTGAGCTTCCGACTATGAGGATCTCAACCCTAATAAAAGAGCACAACTCTTCCCTTTATGAACACTGTGTGTTTGGTGGATAGACCAATCACTGTAGGTTTTTGGAATGGTGAAGATAAAAGCTGCTACTTTATTTTCTAAACCTTTGTGGCTTATTCACAACTCTATTATTAGTTCCATTAGGAAAGGTTTCTCCAACTCATGAATTATAAGGTTGGAAAAACTAAGATTGTAAAAGATGGCAGGTTGTCTGTCCAAATTAGATGGATGTAAAAAGGAAATCGAAAGATGTTCAAGAATTTATACATGAAAAAAAAAGAGGAGAAAATAAAAGGACACAATTTGTGTTCTTTTAAGGAAACCAATCTCACATAATAAATAAACTAGGAAAAAAAATTCATACTCATGCTAGTGAAATAATAAAATTGATTAATTATAAATTATATAATAAGGTGGGTTTTTTTAAATGGATTATATGTATGGATTATAGGTTTTAGTCAATCAACGATGGACTTATCATACATTGTTTATTAATAAGTGCAAAATATACTTATGTTTTTATTCCTTTTACACTATTTTTTTTAATGTATTTTGAGCTTATCTGATCTTATTGGAAGTTATTTTTAAGAGTTTGGCATGCCTAGAAGACATTGTGAATTAATTGCTAAAAGATAAGAATTTCTGCATTTTATGTTTTGGACCTTGCTTCTTGTGATAGGTTTTTCACCAAATTACAATTTTCGAATGTGAACGTGGGCTGAATCAAAGTTAAAGTGCATATATCAAGCTTTCCAGGAAGGTATTATGGGCATAAATATGAAGGACAGATAAAGTCGTTTTGAAGGCGCAAATCTGGATGCAATCTGAAGGACGAGATTGGTCTCTTGGATGATGAGAAAACTAACGGTATTGAGCATTCCACTACGATTGAGAGTCTAACATAGAAACGGTGGGTCTTAGGACCCAAGAATGGTGCAAATGAAGCCTCTAACATGCCATAAATGAAATAATACAGTTGAGATGGTCGAATATTGCAAGAAACCAAGTCGAAAACAAAGTCTAAGTTGCAGTAAAGTTGGAATTACAACAGAGTTGTGATAGTAGTAAGTTCATTTTCAACACAAATTCTGAGAGATTTAACCAACCTTAAGGACCAGATAAAGAAAGAAGAAGTTAAGTAGCATAAGAACTTCTAATTAGCCTAAGAATTTTGAAGAAATTCAGCAGCCAAGGAAGAAAATAAATAGAGTAGAACACAGCTAAAACAGGGGCTCTGCAACATTCTTTTCTTCTCTGCTTTTGTCAATTTTCCAGCAACTATGAACTAATTTCTAATTTCAGTTCAAGAGGAATACACACCATCTCCATTAGCAAGTTGTGAGAGGTAATGTTAACATTGTAATTCTTTCAGATTCAAGTATTTATTTTTTCTTGTTCAGAATTATGCTATTGATTATTACTCAAGCTTATTGAATTGTTTTGAGATGGCATGTATGCTTTCTAGTTTTTTTCAATCCGTAATTGTTGTTAGGGACTGGAGTAAGAACCAAAATAATTAATTTGATTGCTGCAACTCTCATCTTGATTTATTAAGGAAGAATAAACTAAGTTAAATTATCAAGCTTTTGTATGTTTGCTTATAATAAATGCACAGACTTTACTCCTAAAACTACTGCTGTGTGAATGAGAATTGCTTTCTATGATAAATTCGCTTGATGGTAAGAAATTGATTAGAGAGCTTTGTCTAATTAATTTACTTGTAAACTCATTGATTTCCCTCAACTTTAAGGAATATTGAATGTATTTGCTTGACGTGAAAAAATATTTATTTTACTTCAATGGTCAATAAATTTATAGGAATAAATGTGTGGATTCTCAAAATTGAGTTAACGATATATCAATTTATTATTTTTATAAGAATTATTATTTCTTTAATTTTTCATTCAAATCTCCCGTTCTTTTTTATTTTAATATATTGTACACTACAAGATTTCACAGTTTTACCGATGAAAATATTCCGTCAGTGTGTGATTAGCAGTTCGTCAGTGATTTATTTACCGACGTCTTCACCGACGGATTACGTTCGTCGGCTTTCCCTTCTTTGGTGATTCCCCGTTTCGTCGCTATATCAGTCGGAAAAACAAAAAAACCATTTGTCGATAGTTTTACAGACGGAATTTGCGCACCAAAAAAAAGTTTCCCGCTTGAAATATACCGACGGATTTTTATTTTGTCGGTGATATCATGATTTACCGACGGCTATATACCATCGGTAAATTTGTCGGTGAGTGTTTAAAATACCGACCGAATACATCCGTTTGTAAAGTCGTTGGTAATAGTATTTTTTTCTAAATTTGTTCAAAAAAAATTATTGAGAAAAAATAATATAAAATTAAATAAATTAATGGTAATAAAAACCAATTATGCAAATAAAATTTATATTAAACATCAAAAATAAAAAATCAAAGTTAAATAATATTCATTATAAACTGAATGTGTTTCAAAAAGAGTATTGAATGAAATTTTAAAGGTAAATAATATTTATTACAAATTAATATAAAGGTGGAGCTGGAGGAGGAGGAGATCCTGGAGGAGGAGGCTGGTGGTTATACGGCCAAAAAGGATTAGGCGCATATGTTCCACTTTGTGTTGCCATGTTCATGACCACTTCGCGAAGCTGTTTGTCGCACATCTGCGGCGTCTTGACGAAAACATCCTCCCTCAAAATCTAATCTTATGTGTGGCAAATGTGTGGAGACAAGGAATTCTTGTCTTTTATTAGTGGAAAAATAGAATGGAGTCGCCACCTAATATTTTGGTCACTAGGAACCCTAACTGGTCTCAGAGATCGGGTACGAGAACTAGTTGCGTAAAGGGAAGGTATTAGCACCCCAAATACGCCCTACCTAAGATAAGCTGCATTGTTTTATTGTCTGATAAAAAATTTAAAGTCTTATTGTGTTTTCTATTTATTGATCCGTCTATGGTTTAAGAAAAGTTCTCTTCGGTAAAGAGATCTTTATCTTATTGGGTAAAACCTAACTGTTCTAACGTCAACAAAAGAATTTAATATCCGGAATATAACTTACGTATAAGGTCGTAACCCCAGATATTAAAAGAAAACAAAATAAGTTATTTGGAATTTTTGAAATATTGGCCAGTTCTCTTGACTTTAATAAACTGGTTATTAAAGCTACAATGCATGCTAAAACTTTTTTTTTTTGAAATTTTATTGTTTGAAAACACAATATGAATTTTTTTGAGAGAAACTTGGCTGTATACATGAAAACAAAACATTTTATTTTTATATTTTTTTATGAAAACCAGGTATTTTAATACTGGATTTGTATCTTTATAGTATAAAAATACAAACCAATATTGATCAAAATGTAGTAAAATATACGAGAAAATCACAAAAAGTTTTTTGAAATTTTTTTTTGAATTTATTATTATTTTTTTATTTATTT
>Ga0325414_1005587_pt1 | contig 13311 bp, 10 predicted proteins | sample PopdelMetagenome_8_FD_206183 | JGI IMG/M metagenome (GOLD analysis project Ga0325414, IMG submission 206183) | Populus deltoides microbial communities from Bellville, Georgia, United States - Leaf-PdKOR-R3 | ecosystem: Host-associated > Plants > Phyllosphere > Phylloplane/Leaf | place: USA...
TTTTTAAATAATATACTATTATATTAAAGAAACATTTTAATTTTTAACATAAAAATTCAAGTTACTAGATGAAAGCCAATGAATATGATCTTATATTCCTCTCTTGTAAAAATAAAAATATATAGTGGTTAATCAGGCTAAGATATATAAAGAAGCCAAGAATTATCAATCGTTTTGATTTACACCATTTATTGTTTTTTTTTTCTTTAATTTTAGTACGAACAATATATTGGATATTTGAATTAGAACTTTTTCTGTCACTGTTCATTACCTGCATTTCACCATTCTAACTATGTATCAAATTACTTCAGAAGATCATCAGAATAATTCTTTAAACCTCACAAACAACATTTCAAAATAAAATAAAAAATCATTTTAAAACTCAAATCCAACACAAAATTCTAAGTTTTTGTTTCTATATTCAAAATTGTCAAGTCTTAAAACACTCAAATCTATTAATAGCTGGATTCAAGATTCGTATGATCGAATGAACTTATAACAGCAAGATGTGTAACTTAGCGGTGGCTTCATTACTAATGGTGATAGGATCTTGATAAAGGTGGTTAAATCCAAACATCTAATTATTTAAATTCTCAAGTAAAATAAAATAAAATTAGAGAGTTATAAATAAAAAAAAGGGGCAATAGCATACTAGTTTTGTACGAGCCCAGTTAAATCCCTAAAATTCCATGGCGAACTGACATTTCTAGTGGGAAACTGCCATTCTATCGTTAAAATTTCGCAAAAGTCTCAAAACCTCGAACTTCTATAATTTGTTAGCTCCGAGTTAAGGTGGCTTGAGCATGTCTGAAACAGTGTAACACTAGCTAGCTAGCACGAGCAAGAGTTTCGAAACAAGCTGGTCATAAACGGCTCTAAAAGCGAGACATGGATGGTACTGTACCAAAATAGACAAGTCCTTGTTATTTACAAAGGGTTAAAGTGCCATGATCACAAAACTTCCAGTAATGATAGAAGATATCACTGGAATTAATTGAAGGATATATAATCCCTTATTTCGTAGAAGTCGTGCTTGTCCAGGAAGGATAACAACAAGTATATCGAAAGGAAAAGATCTTCAGTACTTGGATCTGGAGAGCCATATGACTTCCTGAACAGCAGATGCAGCGAGCAAGAAGCAGCTCAAGAAAGTGAAGAATATAGAGACAGCAACATGGTCACAGAAGCTCTGTAGAGGCTTGCAGAAATTTGGCAAAGCTGTGTGTCGGATTCCAGTGCGATTGAGGTTGGTGACTCCTGATGCAGCTGCCCCAGCGCTTATCATTGCATATGCAAATACCTACAACTCAAAATTAAGTTGGTGAGACCTCAGTAGAGTACTAGATTAATGCATGAGTTGAAACCAAATGCTTGAAGCTGCACGAGTTCAAACTTTATAAAATAAGCACCCTTAAGTTACCAGTCAAGGTGACTTGGGCAAGCTTGATGAGACAACTAATTTACATTTTCAGCCAGGGGATGTAGCAGTACCAGGATATTTCAACAATTTGACAACTTTGGAAATAACAGCTCCAGAAAATTTGAGAATCCTTTGTACTAGAATATTGTAATATCGAAATGGCCATGGTTTTAAATTTGGGCTCACTCATAATGAGCTGATGAAGCGCAAACGGATGCAAATTCCAGCCGTATTAAACCTTTGCATGATGATATCATAAGTCCTTTACAAGCTAGTTTTGTTCCTGTAGCTGATAATATTTTAGTAGCTCAAGAAGCTATGCATATCACGAAGTATAGCCTTACTCAATTCTCCCATTGAAACATGAGGAGGCACAAATATTTATGTCAGTTTCCAACAATACTTTTATGACATTAATTGCCAAGGGCTTTTTCAATTGTGCATGCTCCATTTGCAACTCCTAGCATGAGAAGGTGGAACTTCAATATGTAAAGTATGCGATATAGTCTATAGCTAGGTGGGATCAGTAAAGAAGACTCTGACTCGTTTTCAAGCTGACCTAGGTACCTTGTTTAGTAACATGAATCAGCTGAATTCTGTGGATTTTCAAGATCAGTGACAACCAAGCATATAAGACTTTTTTCCTGGTAACAAAAAAACTAATTGGACGAACAAATGAAAATTCAGAATTCAGAAAGGCACTCATTGCAATCGAAACTACCGAGAGACTAGCAATCTGAGAGACAAGCAGATGCGTGCTTTTTAAGATATGCTTTTAATTAAGTATATACCTGATCTCCTGCAAAAACAAGCCATGCATGCCTTCTTGATTGAATCACCGGAGATTTTCTAAGCAACCTTGACACGCTAATCAGCAGTTGCAGCAATGAGTGCGCTGCAACAACTGCAGCGACTCCAACCACATATCTGTTCAGCAGGAATGACAGAATTCTTAACATTAATTAGCTCATCCAAATTTACACAAACATAACTCTTTAATATATGTGGTTCTTAAGTAGGATTCGAGCACGAGACCCTCCCCAGTTCTGCTTTGCTTTGGAGGAAGGGATTAATTAAACAGTCAGTTCAAAATGTACAGGAGTGTCATCAACTTGTCACACAAGATTTACTTCAGTCAAAAAAGTAGAAAATCATAATCTGACCAAGATCCGATAAAGTAAATACTAAGAGAAAAGCGAAGGAAGAAAACAACAACAGTCACGGGTTTGATTCTGTTCATTCAAATGCCATGAGAGTGGGGGGTGGGAGTACCAAAAATTTTGTTTTTCCTGATAGGGCAATTCCGTCAACATAAAAATAAAACATTTTTTCATACAACCTGACAAACGAGTGAGGTCGTCAGACACGGCTTTTGTCGGTCAAGCTTGGAAAATTCAATTTAAAAAACCACAAATGAAGGATCCAGAAAGAAAGGGCTCAAATTATTGCCACTTAATTTGGATTGTTTGGTTACTAAGAAAATATGCAAAAGTAAAGATAGTAGAATCTGGACATTATCTTTATGACTATAAAATTAACTCAATGAAAACGGCAAACTCATATGATTAAGAGATATTTATGTGATAGCATATGTTTTTTATTTGAAAATATTTTAAAATAATACATTTTTTATTAAATTTAAAAACAATTTGAAAACAAGATCGAATGAATTTTTTTTTTTAAATCAAATAAATAATATTACCCTCAGTTATTTTCCTTCCACTTTCTGTTATTTTCCCTCAGTTTCCCTGCAACCAAGCAGCAGCAGCAGCAAGAACAAAAGGGGCGAGGGGCATTAGGGTAAATCTAACTTACTCAAATGAGTGAGAGAAGGACCACTTCGATTGAATAGGGAGCATGAAGCCATAGATGGAGACGGTACTGGACTGTTGGGCTGTGACCATGAAGGACAGAGCTGCAACAGATGTCACCATGCACAACACCCTGAGTAACACGTTCATAACTTCAGCTTTCCGGCCAAAGGGCCTCATAGCAGCTGCCGCTCCCCCTCCGGAAGCACCTACAAAGGGCCCACTTGTGTTCTCAGCCACCATCTTTGACTCAGGCAGCTGCACTGCCACCTCTGCTGCTGCCATTTTTTGGCCATTCATCATCATGTTCTTGGGGGGGTAGTAATGTTAAATTGTAATAGATATGATTTAGGAGGCGATCAGGCAATAGACGGTCAAGAGAGAGGGGAGGCTTTTATAGGCAACAGAGGGAGGCAGGGTACTTGTCTTCCTCCGCGGTTACTTGTAAAGCGTGTGCTTAAAATGTGTAAAAAAATAAACATTTATGAAGTGCTTGTGATAGTATAATATTAGAGCATGACATTTTAGGGAAATTTAGCTGCAACTTCCCCCGGCCACCACCCACCATTGACAATTAACACAAGAAAACAAAAACAACTTTGTTTTTTGTTATGCACTTAATTCCTGTTCAACTACTCACTAATTACAGTATACAGTGTTTTTTCATATATATAATTTCTTACAACTCTTAATCTCATCATCTTCTGAGTAGTTTCTCCCATCCACCCAATCTTTTCTTTTCCCTCAGCACTCTCTCTCGAAGAGGCCACACACAAAGGAGAAGTCGAATGAATCAGTTCTCTCCCTATCTCTTTTTTATTTTGACAACCCAGAATTTACATGATGAATTCTAATGAAAGACTACATGATTGACAAGGGCCGAAGGACAAAGCAATCATGAGCAAAATTATAATATGTTGTGTATGCAATTCAAGGACCTTCTGGGTTCTTTAGATTTGTGGAAACTAGTTGAAGATGGATATATTGAACCATAATCAACAACAGCGTAAGCAACCCTGAGTGATGAGGAAAAGAAGAATCTTAAAGAATCTAGATGGAGAGATAATGGACCTGTTTATTTTTGTATTTAATTTTTTTAAAAAAATTTAAATTTACGTTAGTTAGAAATGATGGCTCCAGCAAAAACTTAAAAATGCAGGGGGAGATTCTCATAAAATCCTGTAGTGGTTTTAACTTTTAACTGGGGGTGCAATCATAAAAATTATAAGGTTGGAGAGCAAATATTTTATTTTTGGAGGGGCTAAATGCATAACTTTTATGAAAAAATTGAAAATTGAAGGACTAAAATTAAATTAAATTTTTAAAAAACTTTGAAGACAATATATATATATATATATATATATATATATATATATATATATATATATAGAGAGAGAGAGAGAGGGAGAGAGAGAGAGAGAGAGAGAGAGCTATAAATCTGGTAAACAATTGATGATGGCCCACGCGTTTGGAAATTCTATGCATCTTCATGAACTTGAACCGTCTATAACACACCCAGCTAGTTTAGAGAATGTTCATGTGGAGTCAATAAAACATCCATTTCTTTTAATGCACTGGAAGTTAACGAAATGAGGGGTTAATCACCATTATGCATAGGTACAGGGATCTACGGCAAGTTGGGGCGCCAAGCTCCACCCCTAAGGTCCGCTAATAAAGGAATTTATTGCACATATATTTTTAATTATTTTTGTTTTATTTTGAAGTATTTTGTGTGTATCATTCAAGTTGATTAGGATTTTAGATAATTTTAAGAATTATTAACTTTTTAAAGATTTAATATGTTTTTCAAGTACTAAATTACGGATGAATTTGAAATTAAAACTGAGCACTAATTGATTTTTGTTACCATTCTATAAAGCTGAGTCATAGGCTTATAATTCATATAAAGAGCATAGAACTCAGTTTTCTTGTTTTAAAGCCTAAAAAACAAGTCAAAAGATAGAGTTCGAATCAGACTTAAAATTCCTACAACCTAGACACTGTCTCGGGCATAGTTTTGAAATCCGACCCGGTGGTCGACCCGGTCTAATGATCGGATCACGGGTCAGATGGGTTGACTCGGGTCAACCCTGGTCAACCCAAAAAAAAGGGCAAAGAATAAAGAAAAGAGAGATGGCATCTTTCTATTTATGAGACTAATTAACATTTCTTTCTCTTGATATGTTAGGTAGCCATCGAGCTGCGTAAATTTTCAAAGCCTCACCTATAAGACTAGATGACATCTTTCCACCGGACTTGACTGCTATCATGGTTCTCCAATACAGGTCTATGCCTAATTCTGCAATATCTTCAGCCCACCACCCTTTGCTTGGCGGTTTATGTCTTTGGCTCTCCGCTCCATTACAAGACTCGTCATTTCTTTCCCTTCTAGAGTAAATGCGCGCCAAACTCACCTTTCATGGATGAGTTAAGACTTTAGAGGCAATCGCTTCAATGCATCTGCTTGTTATTCCAAGGTCTTCTAACCACGAAGAAAATTCTTTGGTGCTCTGTAGAGTGACAATAGAATCTTTCCACCCATGAAGTATGCAAGAATGGAAGTAAACTTCAAGCTTGTATGTTAAGTTTCCCTTCTCTACATCCTCTATCATCTGCAGGTATTCCGCAGCACATCTCACAGCAACTATGTTGAAGGCACTAAGAGTGATTGTAATACCATAACAGAACTTTGCGCAAAGTTCAAAAAAGGCAAAGAATAAAGAAAAGAGAGAGTGAAAGAAGGAGATTCATGAAGAGAAACAAGAGTCTAACCTTATTCGCATATTTGAAACGCTGATAAAGAGTTTTCTGCTCCTTTGCTCTTCGCAATTGAAGTTAATTTTTCTTTAATTAGGTTTTCTCTCTATCTGCACATCGTTCATCTTCATCGTTTTGGCCTTTTAAAAGACCAAAATGACATCGTTTCACGTATATATATATATATATAAAAGAGGTCGGGTCTCAACTGGGTTCACCCGGGTCGCCTGGGTTCCTGGTCGACCCTCCGGGTTTCGCCATGCCAACTCCTCGGCAGGTTTTTACTTAGACCCGGACCGGTCCCAGGCCCGGGTCAACCCACTGGGCCGATCCGGGTTTCAAAACTATGGTCTCGGGTGTTGGCCTATATCTCAAGTCCAGACGTCCAAAAATTGCATGATTAGTTTTGTTGGAAATAGAATTTAACTTTCTACAATTGTTCCAGAAATAAAGAAGTCTTAATTTGCACATTTTCTACTCCAAATTTGGCACACAATATCAAGAAGAGAAAGAATCTGCGATAGAGAAGGAAATTGACTTCCTTTCCTTTGGAGGATAATGCCAGAATATATATACCTTTTTAGGTAGTAGCTAAAGGGACTCTTGATAGCCTAAACACACCATAAAAGATAGAAGGCATCACTAAAAAGAGAAGAATATAACTAAAAAAAAAAGAGGTAGCAGTAGACTTTAAGGCTTTTCTCTAGTCATCCTCCACTCTTGTGTGATGCTCATTGTGTCAAGTTTGTTTCTCTTTAATTTAGCTATAGATTAGTCTCTTATTCTGGGACTTTTTATGTAACATAGCTATGAATATGGGAATAATTTTTTTGATAGAATTAATTCACTAGTTGTTGAGTGTTTCATTTTATGCTTAATGCTTGTGTATGTTTCGCCAACGTTTGCATGATTTGGGATTCAATTTGAGACCATGAAGGCACTAGTCGGTAGTAGTGAGGTAGCTCTTATTAGTTTAAGTCGGTGTCGGTAACTGTAAACTCTTTTTTTTCTCTATGGGAATCACAGCCACATCGTAGCCAAAACTTGTCTTTCTTGCTTGAAAACTTCCTAAACCTCTTCATACTCATAGACTCTTGAAACAACTATCAATGTGATAGGTGATGAGGGAAGACCCTTTATCTTAAATAAGAAAATGCACCGAATACAAATAAGGAAAAGAGTCTACTCATGCTCAAGCATAGTGGAATAAATGACTTAAGTTATAAGAGACCTAAAATACCTTGCTTACGTATCATTAGAAAATATATTAACATACATATGGCAGTAAGAAGAGATAATACAAAAGTGTGTAAACTATAAAAACAAGTTAAAGTGGATTGCCCTACATTAACACTTCCACGTAATAACTCTACCAAGGAAGATCCTATTATTACAATTAGGAAAATGATTGATTTCTTATACCTTTTTACAGTAGTTAAATACATATTTAGGATAACAAATAGTTGCTTGAGATCCTAAAATATAGAGCAGTTTGAAATTGATTCCTAACTCTACGGAACAACTATTTTGAAACTATCAGGTTGTTATAATCTGTTACAATCTTATGACTTATGATGTGCCCACTTAAGAAGGAGCTCAAAATAAAAGTTCAATCTTGGATTTGAGATTAAAAAAAAAAAAAAAGTGGGCACGATGAAGAGGCTTAGTGAGTGCATTAGTAAATTGATCTGCTGAAGATATACGAGCAACATGAAAGACACCATTTTGTACTTGGTCCTTGATGAAGTGAAAATCGATGGCAATATGTTTCATTCTGGAGTGAAACACGGGACTGAAGCAGAGTTATATAACACCAACATTGTCATAGTATAAGACGGGACACCAAAGTAGTTGAACACCAAGATCAGTCAGGAGAAAACAAAGCTAGTTGAGCTTAGTAGTTGCATTAGCTACTAACATGTATTCAACTTTAGTAGAGGATCTTGTAACAGTTTTCTGCTTCTTAGAACTCTAGGAGACTGGATTGCGATCAACATAGATGATATAAGCACTGGTAAATAAATAATCATCCTTATCACCTACCCAATCTGTGTCGAAATAGGCATGTAAATTCAATGGGGACTAGCAATATATTTATAGACCTTTATGAATAGCTCCACATAGATAACGTAATAAATGTTTAACAAAGCTCTAATGACGGTTGTTGGAGTATGCATGTACCGAGAGAGCTTGTTAACCGCAAATGTAAGGTCTGGTCATGTAATCAAAAGATATTGACAGCTGCTAACAATTGTTTTGTACTCTGTAGGATCAGACAAAGGAGAGCCCGATTATAACATTAGAGGTGGCTAGGTGGAATGGAAGTTAACATGGGTTTGGCATCATTCATTTGAGTTCAAGCCAAAATATCCAGAAAAATAACGCCTTTGAAACAGTAAAATACTTTGCTGATTTAGGATTACCTCCACACTCAAGAAATAAGATAGTTGTCCAAGATCCTTAATTGAAAACTGATGAGCAAAAAAATCAATAAAAGAGTCAATCATCTCAGTGTTGTCACCAGTGATTATTAAGTCATCCATATATATAAGTATATACATAATATGTCCAATAGTAATAAGAACAAATAGTGAGGTATGTACATGAGAATTCTTAAAACCAGAGTGAAGAAGGAAAGTGCGAAGTTCATGATATCATGCTCTAGGTGCTTGTTTGAGGCCATAGATTGCCTTTCGCAATTTGCAGACATAGGATGAATGATCTTAATCAATAAAACCTAGTGGTTATTACATGTAGACATTCTCGAAGAAGTGTCCTTAGAGAAAGGTGTTGTTAACATCAAGTTGGCATAAGGACCAACCCCGAGATACAACAAGGTTAAGGACAACATGAATTGTGGTTTGTTTTACAATAGGGCTAAAAGTGTATAGGTAATAACTCTTGATCTTTGATGAAATTCTTTTGCGACCAAACATGTTTTAAACCTGTCAATAAAGCTATCAGAGTTACGTTTAATTCTAAAAATCCATTTACATCCAATGATATTCTATATAGAATCAGGTGGAACAAGTTCCCATATTCAATTTCTAACTAAAGCATGACACTCTTCAAACATGGCTTGACGCCATTTTGGATCTATAGGGGCTTTAGTCATGGTTATTGGTTCAAGGTCATTAGATTTTGAGAGTTAGGTATGAAGATTCATTTTAGTTATTGGTTTATGAATGTGGTTCTTGGCTCGAGTTGTCATTGAGTGAGTTGGAAAGGGATAAGTTTCGATTGGGGTGGGAGGAGGTGATGTTGGGATGTGCAATAGTAGGGTTTTGGTCGAGGATGTCACGGAAGTTGAGTTTGGTTAAGTGGGTTGGGTTATGGTTCATTAATGTTGAGGATGGTTGTAGGGTCAGATTCGGTAGTCACGAGTGCTGAAAAAGAGGTGAAAGAAAGGGGAAAAAAAATTGGATCGGCTTACACTACTTATGGTTAAGAAATCTGGAGATAAAAAGAAAGATAAGCCTAAATGATTACTAGAAATAATATATTTAAGAATTGATAAAGTATGATGTCCTAACCTGATATGCCAATCGAAGGAAGTGGTCTTTATTATGGAGAATGAAATCAAAGGGAAGGAGGTTAGCCACTCATAAACAAATCCAATGTCAAATAAGTCTTTATAAGATTCAAAGCCATTATAGAAAAACACTTTAATTTAACCATCAAAACCCTCTACTCTAAAAATAGTGGTGAATTCATATCCCCGACTAATTTTCTTTCAACCAATGACATCTCTCATCTCACCACTCCACCTCACACACTTGAACACAATGGTTACTTCAAAAGAAGGCACCTTCTTATAGTTGAAACAGGCTTTGTCCTCTTCACTAATGCTTCACTACCCCTTTCCTATTAGACTTATACCTTTGTCATGGTTGTCTGCCTCATCAATAGAATGCTCACTCCCACTTTAAATCCCTCATCACCCTACCACCAAATATTTATGACATCACCAAATTACTTGAAATTCAAGGTCTTTGGCTACTTATGCTACCCTTGGCTCTGATACCATATTACAATTAGGAAATTGATTGATTTCTTATACATTTTTGTAGCAGTTAAATGCACATTCGGGATAAAAACAGTTGTTTGAGATCTTAAAATACAAAACAATTTGAAATTGTTTCCTAACTCTAAGAAACAACTATTTTGAAATTATCGAGTAGTTACAATCTATTTGTTACAATTTTTACTGCCTAATAACCAATTTGGTCCCAAGATAAGGAATAACCAGTTATGCTAAAGGATGTGGTTAATATAACAAGAACCATATATGCAAACCCAAGTCAATTAACAAAGTTTTTTAAAGCCACACGTGAGATACACACAAAATACATTCAGGATCATCATTAGGACCATCATACTTGTCAGCCATTGATGAACTGATCGGATTAACCAACCAAAGTTAGCTTCAGTTATTATGAACAAAAGAAAAGGCCTCAGTAATGGTTAGACAATAGTAAAAAGTCATAGCAAACCCTGTAGCTACTTGTACTAAAAAACAAGCGTAATTCCTCCTAAACAATAAACTATATTTACATGAGGAGGAACATATTTACTAGTTATATCATCTACAATCATCTAAATCTCAAAATGTTCTTCAAACCAATCATAAACTTTATTAAGATAGGTAAATTGGGGCTTTCGAGAACCATATATGATAATTTCATCTCATATAGCTCAAACAGAAACACCCAAATACCAATCAAAACAGATATCTGCAATAGAAACTTCTTAATCCTATGATTCAAGAATCCTCTTGAATACAAAAAAAATCTGCAAACTATTTTTTGTAGTTATATGCCAAAATATCGAGTCATCTCATTTATTTATTAATGTTTATCGTTGCAGACCTCTTAAATTTTCTATTTACCTTATTTCATGGTATTTTTATTTATATGAAATACAACTTTATTGGTGTTTTCTTTATGATAGGAATTTTCTTGTTAAGATCCAATAAATTGATTCAAAACCTCATATTCATACTAGAACCATGATGATTCAATAAAACCTTCAAACTAACTAGGTACAAGGATTCACTAAGTAAGAACTCTTGTATCATCGCTTTGAATAAATATAATGACTAAAATTCCAAAGGAAGGTTTATCCTTTGACCAAACTAAACATAGATAAAGAGCAGGAAGAAAAATATTTTAAGAAAGAAAGAAACCCCACAATCAAACTTGATTTGAGTGAGAGCACGAGAGGTACAAGACATAAAGGTGGGCATATTATCATGAAAAACAAAGCCAAAATTTGAGTTAAACATGAGTGAAGTGATATATCATTAAGTGTAAAAACATGAGAGAATGTGTGAGGATATTTTTTTTTACTAACATAAAACTTCATATTTGACTATGTCTTTCATTGATAGGTCATCACCTAAGGAGAAGAAAAATGATTTATATTTGTTATAAGCGATGCAACAACAGTTTAAGCATATGAATGTGAAGTTTGATGATAAAAAAAACTGGATGGATAAACAATATTTGATATTTAATAATTTGAGAAAGAGACTACCTAAAAGGTTCCTAATGCTAGAAAGTAAGATAAACTAAGGCTTTAAATCCTGAAAGCTGACAATCAAGAAGCTTCAATGAGATTAGTAAACTAGAGCAAGGATGCAAAATTATTAAAGAAATAAATAAACTACTTATTAACTAAAGAGCTACAATACAATGCTAAAAAGATATAAAATATTAAGATGGTATTGAACCTTAAAAGACTCCAAAGCTGATTCATCTCATATGGATGCTTCAATGAATGAAAGTCTATTAGATTCATATCCTGAAAAAGATAACATCATTGATTCTGATTTTAATAATGCAAGTGATTAAAAGGTACAATATTCAGTTGAGGGTGAGTTACCTATGGTTAAGTGTGTATTGAGCTTACAAGGAAAAGGTACAACATTTCAGAGAATGATTTGAAGCATCAAAAAAAAAATATTTTTCATTCAAGATGTCACATCAGTAATAAATATGAGAAGTACTGGCATTTAATGCCTTTATTGTCTTCATATTAATATGGAAGAGAGTATCCTGACCCTCGATATGAAAGTTTAATATATGATTAAGGAGTTCACGCGTTTGTTCACATACATGGGAGTAAAAAATTTCTAGTTAGGAATATAACTTTTTAGAATATGTTAATGGGGTTAACTTACAAGAAAACAGTGATCGAGCTAAAAAAAAATGGTGAGTTAGCCTAGAAGAGAGAAATAAAAGAGATTGTTGAGGGAAAAATAAAAAATTGCGAGAGATATTATGCATAAAAGAGTGTTATAAAGAATGTTTTTTATACTAACAAGCTTATACAAAATAATATTGTTAATTCTTTATTGCAAGATTATATGGATGTATTGCCTATAAATAGTGTTCCTATTATTAATTAGAGGATGAATCCTTTTGTGGAGAGGAGGTCAGAGACTTTGTTTTATTTCATAATAATAATAATGTGTGTGTGCAAGGTTATTCATACTCTTGATTCTTCATTAAACTCTTCATGACTTAGCAAAGATTAATTGTCATTGTGTCATTCTTTCTTATATTTGTAGTTCTTGATTCTTTATAATCAATGGAACAAGGTCTTTCATCCATAACTTTAGTTTCTTGATTTAGATAATTATTGGGTTGGGTTCTTTTCACTTTAATCTTAGCTTTTTTTTATTATTTATATCTTGTTTATTGATTTAAAGGTTCTTACTATCTAAATTTGTATCAATGGCTGATATAATAATAAACACATGGGGTTATATAGAGAGGACAATACAAGAAGTACGTAGGTGTTGTTTTGTGTGGGTTCAAGCAGTCCTTCATGGTTGTAATATCAGGTTGCCTATCATTTCTATTAACACTTCCTTCATCTTCCTTCATTGATAACTAGACTATGTCACACTTATTAAATAACAACTTAAAATAAAATAAATAAAGACAAAGTAACAATATATTTACACATGGAATAAGGAACATATATCATAAGTTGTAATGTAATTACAACTTACCATATGCTCCATGAAAAGAACTTCTTATCTATCGGATCAACATATTGTTAAGCTTGGTGGGATAGCTTAATAAAAGAAAATCATGCCACCTAAAAAATTTACAAGCAAGATCATTGCTACGATGCCTGATGACTAGTTAGTACAAGCAATGGATAAGGCCATTCTCCTATCCAAGAAGAGCCTATTATAGAATGTAACTATATAGGAAATATTGTAGTCATATTCTTATGTGGTAATCTCCACCTTTACTATTGTATATTGCCCTACTCATATATATAGAAAGGGTTGGCTAACTATTAGGTTAA
>Ga0325414_1005588_pt1 | contig 13311 bp, 13 predicted proteins | sample PopdelMetagenome_8_FD_206183 | JGI IMG/M metagenome (GOLD analysis project Ga0325414, IMG submission 206183) | Populus deltoides microbial communities from Bellville, Georgia, United States - Leaf-PdKOR-R3 | ecosystem: Host-associated > Plants > Phyllosphere > Phylloplane/Leaf | place: USA...
TTAGAACCAAGCTTCTTAAATGAATGGCAAATGCCTCCTTTTATAGGCTAAAATTCAGAACTATTCATTTGGTAATTGATTATTGATGTAGTGGCCAACTATTGATTTAGTGGACTTGGTGGACAGGAGCACTCAAGCACTTTGGCTGGATGAAATGACATTGCTCCATTCAGAATTTGGCAACGTGTTCCTCATGAAAGTTGTTGGAAATCATCTTATCTTGTCACCCATAAAATTTCAGAGCATTTGGATCACTAGACCTCGAGATATGGCTAACATACTGAGTAGTGCTGTTGGTGGACGTGGTGGATAGACCTCAAGCTTTTGTCTGGATGAAATGTCATTGTTACCATCCGAATTTGAGAAAATCTTCTTCATGAAAGTTGTTGGAAATTGTCTTTTACTTCCACCCACCAAATTGCACGTCATTTGGCCTTCTAGAACTCTAGATATGGGTAAAATTCTAAGCAGTGTTTGGGCTGGATTACAGGACAGATTCTGACTTCTCTTTTGTGGCCAAACTTTGAATTTGAAAACGGCAGATTTGGGTCTTACACTATTCATGAACATTGTAGGCCTATTTCTTATCTTTCAATCCATATAAATTAAGCTGAAATCCAAGATCTATAGCTCCAGATATGACCCAATAACTGAACAGTGTTCCAATTTGAATTGAATCGGTATCTCCTTTCTAATCTTAGCCGTTTCTTTGTCCTTTCACTTTCAATAGTTAATCACATTAATCAATCCTTTGAATTGTGAGATATGCCTGCATTTAAAATGAACATTTACCATAAATTAAAGCTATCTTATATTATCAGATCTATTATTATAAAACATGCTCTAGTTAAGGAGTTATTAATACTTCAAGTGCAAAATGATGATATAAAACCTTGATAAAAATGCACTTTTAAGTACTAATCAGTAGGCCATTCTTGAATAGCCTTAACCTTAGCCTCATCCATTTCTATACCTTTTGCACTTACCACATATCCAAGAAAAACAATCCTATCCATGTAAAAGTCACACTTTTTCAAATTAGCATATAAGGACTTCTAAGCACATCATGAATTTGTCTCAAATGACTTATATGCTCATCAATCTCCTTACTATAAATCAAGATATCATCAAAGTAAACGATTACAAACTTACCAATAAAAGCACGCAACACATGATTCATCAATATCATAAAAGTACTAGGTGCATTAGTAAGTCTAAAAGGCATAACCAACCACTCATACAAACCATATTTAGTTTTAAAAGCAGTTTTCCATTCATCCCTTTCTTTCATCCTAATTTGACGATAACCACTTTTCAATTCAATTTTCAAAAATAATTTTGAACCAAGTAATTCATCCAACATATCATCTAATCTAGGAATGGGATGTTGATACTTTACAGTGATGTTATTGATAACTCGACAATCCACACACATTCGCCAAGTTTTGTCCTTTTTTGGAACAAGAAGCACGGAAACTGCACAAGGACTCATGCTCTCTCGAATGTATCCTTTCAACATCAACTCCCCCTCTTGCCTTTGAAGCTCCTTAGTCTCTTCAGGATTGCTCCTATAAGCCGGCCTATTTGGTATAGATGCTCCTGGAACAAAGTCAATTTGATGCTCAGTACCTCTAATTGGCGGCAAACCACTATGAATGTCATCCAGAAATACATCCTCAAATTCCTGCAAAAAAACTTTAACAACACTAGGAACATAAGAATCTAAATCATCTGAGTTAAAGAATGCCTCTTTATACACAAGTAAAATCATAGGCAAGTCAGAAAGATAGGCATGTTTAAGATCATTAGATTTTGTAAAAAAATTAAGGTGTTTCCCCACTTTTTCTACACACTCTTATTTTCTCACCCTTTCTTTCTTCTCTCCACTCTCGGCCTTCTTTTCATTTTTTTGTTCTTGGCCATGACCCTCCCCTAATGTCCTAAGGGTCGAAACTTTGTTCCCTTCTGTTTTCAACTCATGGCTCACTTTCTTTTCTCTCTTCCTCACATCCTCACCATGTTGTTCAGTTTGTTTTTCCATTTTGGCCAAAACTTTTTGCTCCTCCACTTTAGCCGAAACATGTTGCTCTTCCTCATAGCCCTTCTTCAATTGAATTTGATCTTCATACACTTGCTTTGGTGAGAGTGGGGCAAGTGTATAAATGCTTTCATCCTTCTCTAATGAATACCTGTTCTTAAACCCATCGTGCTTGGCTTTTCTATCAAATTGCCAAGGCCTCCCTAGTAACAAATGAGTAGCATGCATAGGCACAACATCACATAACACTTCATCCTTATATTTGCCTACTGAAAAAGAAATCATCACCTGTCTATTCACCCTAACAACACCACATTCATTCAACCATTGAAGTTGATAAGGCCTCTCATGCTTTATTATAGTATTCAATCCCAACTTTCTAACCAAAGTAACATTAGCAACATTAGTACAAGTACCACTATCAATGATCATACTACATACCTTATCGTTGATTAGGCATCTAGTATGGAAGATGTTCTCCCTTTGTTGCTCCACATCATCCTCCTTAGTCTGAACACTAAGTGACCTTCTAATCACCAAAACTTTATAACCAACAGCATACTCTAAATCACTAGCATCCTCAAATGGGGGCATGTCATCACAATTAGACTCCTCACTAGTGGACACAATCTCTCCATCATCCTTTACAATCATAACTCGAAGATTTGCATATTCTGATGCATAGTGTCCCAATCCCTAACACTTAAAACACTTTATATCACGATTACGCTTCGGTTGAACTTCTCCCTTAAGTTTTTTATCATTGGTCGAAACCTGCTTCCTCATGGAGGTAGGTTCGGCAACTTTAGAAGTCACCAAAGGCTTCAATGATGCACTACCCTCTCTCCTATAATTCATCTTCCAACCCAAAGAAGACCCCGTATAAGCTCCAGATCGTGTATTACCCTTCCTTTTCAATTGTCCTTCAACCTTAATGGCCAAGTGTCCTAACTCCTCCAAATCAACATATGATTGCAACTCCACAACATTAACTATGTCTCTATTCAAGCCATTCAAAAACCTAGACATAGTAACTTCCTCATCTTCATTAACATTAGCTCTAATCATAGCCACCTCTAATTCTTTCTGATACTCCTCCACACTCTTATTACCCTGTGTAATCATTTGTAAACGATTAAACAATTCCCGATAATAATGTTTAGGAACATACCTCTTCTTCATTATTGTCTTCAACTCCTCCCATGTGCTAATTGGTCTTTCTCTATTCCTTCTTCTTTCTACCACCAATCTCTCCCACCAAACCATGGCATAATCAGTAAACTCCACTACAGCTAACTTAACCTTCTTTTCTTTAGAGTACCTATGGATGTCAAAAATCATCTCCACCTTTTTTTCCCAATCTAAATAAGCTTCCATATCAGTTTTTCCTTTAAAGGCAAGGATTTTTAACTTAATACTACCCAAATTTTGGTCTATATCTCCTAAATCATCAAAATCCCCTCTATGCTCAAAATCCCTATGTGGCCGAATATATCCCCTCCTTGACCGATTCTTATACCTCTCTCCCCTATGTGTACGAAACCCACCACCACGGTTAAGATCATCCTCGGCTTCATCTGCAGAGTTTCCAGCAACACTCTCCTCCTTCCTAGCTTCTCTACCCCTTTTACTATGCCCTCCATCAGACCTAGTCTCTACTTTTTCAATCCTAATCATCAGCTCACCAAACATAAATTTCATCTGTTGTATTCTCGAAAGCCCATCATCTTAGATTTCACCCTTCTTTTGTGGCACACTATTAGAAGACATTTTTTTTAAACCTGCAAGAAAATCATTAGCAATAAAAATAGCACCTCACACACTCGTGTTTCACACAAATTTATAGGCTTTTCACTCGAATATGCTCCCTAAGCCTTTTTCCACTCAAATTGTCTTTCTTTAGTTCTTGAAATCACTTAGCAACAATTCAGAAAAAGCAACCAACTATACAGTGAATTTATAAATTTGATATAGACTCTAGAAGCAAGAAATTACAAAACTAACAAAACGAAACTCAATAACAAGTTCATGAATAGCAATTCAAATTTGTACGAATAATATGACGATTTGAAGACACGAAAAAAAAAATCAGAAAAGAGCTAAACAATTACGAATTATCAAGAAGGATTTAATTCAAGAAATTCCAGAAAATCAACTAAACTACCCAAATTTTCAAGAAACACAAACAAGACTACTAAAAGATTAACGAATCAAGACTAACCAATTTCCCAATGATCAAGGTTTTCTCAAGCATGTATTCGGTCAAAACAAAAAAAGTGATTTTTTTTTTGTGGCAACAATCAAGATTTTAAGATCAAGCCTCCTTTTATATATATATATATATATATGTATTTCAGCAAGAACAAAACAAAATCAAGAACTTAGGTGTGTATGCTGATTTTGATTAAGGAAGTATCAAAAGAACACTAACTTATGATTAAGTGTTCAACAAAGCAATAAAAATTAATATCACTATATATATATATATATATATATATATATATATATATATATATATAGGTGGCCGAATCTATCAAGAATCAAACAAGAAACAATAAAGACTCAAATTGAAGGATATAGCCTATGATTAGATCAGCTCTTATATCAACTGATGCGAACCATAGCGGAATTTAATGGTATTCGCGACCCCAAGATCAATATAACCCAAGTTTGTTGAGATTTGAATGAGCTTATCACAATAGAAGACTTGCTCCAAGGCAACAAGACTATAAACCAACTCGATCACAATGTCTACACCTGGAGACGAGCAAAGAAAGTATAAATTCACAACAAAGAATGGTCAATTCTTTGAAGAGTTGAAAGTTCAATCAAGAACCAAGATCGAACAACCAAAAGTCAGCTACAATGCTGGAAATATCATCAAAAGTCCGACCTAAAATTATTCCTAAAGAGTATTTAAATTCCAAGCCAGAACCCTAGTTTCCGTAATGGGTCTCACATAAACCCAATTTAAATAATAATCAACCCAAGCTAAAACTAGCCCAAACTAAATAAAATAAACAAAATAAACAAGTCTAAAACCCAAACAAATTGTCTCCTCTCAAAATAAATAAAGTTTGATAGCCCAACTAATTAAATAAGACAAGTTCGGTATTTTCCGTATTTTGTCTGGCTGCAATAAGACCCAACTTAAAATGGATGGTTCTCTCTCTTTGTAATGAATTAGAAGGCGTTCCATATACCATTTGAAAGGTATGGAAGTCTAGTTTCTAGCCCAACTAGAATCACATAAACATTCGACATGTAGCTCCAGTTATGACCAAAAGAGTAACAAAAGGTCAAACTGTCCGAATCTAGCCTTCTTCTCCCAATCCTTGTGTAATGGTCTTGGTTCCACCAACAAGCCCCTCGTGAACATGAATCAGATTAATCAAGGCTTGCTCTTTATTATTACAAATTCTCTTGAAGTCCACCTTAGCCCATGTATCTTGAATAAGTCCATTGAAAGCTTCTTTGAACTTCTTAGCCCTAAGCCTAGTAACTGGACCAACTGGAACCTCTAATGGATCCTTTGATGGTTGGATCGCATCACTAGATTTGTGTTGTATAACACTTGGTACATCAAATGCTTAATCCTTCATAGTTTTCGGCCGACATCGTTGTTATGAGAGGAACTTGATTTGTTGTTAACATAAGTTAGCAACATGAATGCCTAATAATATTTACAACTATTATGTTACTTAAATAAGATAATTAATATGATCATGTTAATAATTTATAATGAGCTAATAACGATAAATCATCCGATTGGAACCTCCTTTGTGTGTGGTTTCCAGTTGAGTAATAGAAAGAGTTTATATTATATTTATTTGAAATACCATTAGTGGATCCTCTAACCTTGAAAACTGTTTTTATCATAGTTTAATATTTTCATCATTATCACATCTCAAAGTTCTTTTCAACATCAATATCATATTATTATTTATAATTTATATAGTTCACCTCCCTGTGGTTTGATCCTGATCTTGTCAGGTTATTTATTACTTCGACACTCCTGCACTTGGGATAAGACATCAACTCTTTGATCGTGTCACCGGTGCCCGATGCTATAGGAGTGGCGGCAACTGGTTTAGTACCAGCTAATCCAAACTTGTGTAGAAGTGACAGTAGATACCTTGTTTGAGTAATGGTGAGTGCTGTGTCAGTCCTAGTAATTTGGAGACCAAGGAAGTAGTGGACATCACCAAGATCTTTCATGCGAAACACAAACGAAAGATGAGTAATGAAGGAAGATATTTGAGATGGAGATGACCCAGTAAGAAGAATGTCATCGACATAGATCAGTAGGAGAAGAACATTTGAACCTTGTTGACGATAGAATAAAGACTGATAATAGGGACATCGTGTGTAGCCCATCTGCTGTATGTAGTTGCTGAATTTCAGATACCAAGCACATGGTGCTTGCTTTAAACCATAGAGAGCCTTATGAAGAAAAGAAGACAAAAATGATCTGGATGAGCAGGATCCTCAAATCCCGGTGGTTGAGCCAAATAGACACGTTCATGTAAATCACCATGAAGAAATACATTGCTGACATCTAACTGCCGAATAAGCCACCCGTGAGAGAGACTAATGTTAAGAATTAACCGAATAGTTCCTGGTTTGACAACAGGACTAAAGGTTTCATCATAATCCAATCCTGGAAGTTGAGTAAAGCCTCTAGCCACAAGTCTGGCTTTGTACCTATCAATTGTGCCATCAGATTGTGTTTTAACTTTAAATATCCACTTACTACTGACCAAATTCATAGTTGATGTCTTGGGTACCAAGGTCCACGTGTGATTGGCATGCAGGGCATCCATTTCATCTTGCATAGCCTTCTTCCAATGAGGAAGTCGAAGAGCTTGACGGTATTGGATAGCCTTCTTCACATCTTGCATAGCCTTCTTCCAAGAAGGCTCTGAAGGTTGTACTGTAAGATCAACAAGAAAACATATAGGTATTGGATGTCTAGTTGTGAAGAATGTTTTTGGTTTAAGGTTGCCTGTTTGAGCATGTGTAACCATGAGATGAATACGTGATGGTAAAATAGGAGTTGATAACTCGGTTGGGGAAGAGGGCAAGACTGACTGCAGGTGAATTGGGACTGCAGGCTAAAACTCTGAAGATTGATATGTCACAGGCTCTGAAGCAGAAACTTCATTGGTTGGCACACTAATCGGTGGTCGAGGCAGAGCATGATTTTCAAGAGACTTAGGACGAGTTTATAGCTGAAATAATCTAGGATTAGTTCACTTTGAAATTTCAACAGTCTTGAAAGGAAAGTGCAGCTCATTGAATTTGACATGTCTACTGATAAAGAGACGACTAGAGTGCGGTTCAAGGCAACAGTATCCCTTGTGGTTAGCTGAGTAGCCAATAAAAACACAGCGGACTGATTTGTAGTCTAGCTTGGATCGACCAAAAGGGGACAATAAGGGGTAGCAATAACAACCAAAAACCCGTAAGAAGTCAAGACTAGGTGAAGACCCGAATACAAGCTCATGAGGAGACTTATGCTTAATAGTTGAAGATGGAAGGTGATTGATAAGAAACACAACAGTTCGAAATGTTGTTGTCCAGTATTTGGTTGGAACAGATGCATGTGCCATTAGAGTTAGTCTTGTGTCAACAACATGACGATGTCGCTGTTCAGCAAGACCATTTTGTTCTGGTGTCCCAAGACATGAGAGTTGATGGATTATACCATGAGTTGCAAAGTGATTCTGCAGAACCATGTTCATGAATTCACCACCACCATCACTTTGAACAATGTTTACAGATGTACTGAACTGATTTGCCATTTGTGTAATGAATGTAAGAAATATAGTTGCAACATCAGATTTGCGAGCCATAGGAAACAACCATATGTAACGAGAATATTCATCAACAATAATCAAATAAAATCAAAAACCATCAAAAGAGAGGACTGATGCAAACCCCCAAACATCAGTATGTAATGTATGCAAAAAAGAAGTTGAATAAGATTGTCGAGAATGAAAGGGCAGCTTTGCAGACTTGCCCAACATACAGCTCTCATAAAAATCTATTTTCCCATGCAATGATGGTAAGGATAATCTGCTAATAACTTGAGAATGAGGATGGCCAAGGCGTGCATGCCACGGCTGCCTGAAACTGTATTTGCTAAGAAACTGAAGGAATGATGTGGAAACTGCCGTAGATTGATGGGATATAAACCATCTTTCACGGAACCTTTAAGAATAACTTGCTTTGTATTCATGTCCTTGAGAAGGAATCCCCATAGATAAAAAAGAAAGTAACAATTATTATGTCGTGTAAATTGAGATACAGATAACAGTTTCTTTTTTATATTAGGAACAACCAGCACATTATTGAGCTTAAGAGTAGTGGTAGGTAGATTAGTGTGTCTTGTGCCTATTATAGTGAGGCCATTACCATTTCCAACCATAGCAGTATCAGTACCAGAGTAGGAATCAATACCTTGCACCTCACTGGGATTTGATGTCATATGTTGGTTGGCATCGGTATCAGGATACCAACTATCCTCTGCATTGTCTCTTACTTGAATGGCAGCAAAAGCTTTATACTGTGCAGCATCATCATCTGAAGCAAAACAACCATCAGCTTTTTGATTTGGACCACCACAGCGAAAATAGGTGATACCTCCTCATCCGCGACTAGAGTTGTGACCTGTACGAGTGAATGAAGACAATCTTGTTCTAGAGGAATTATCACCAGATCATGTGTTGTAAGCATCTCTGTTACGTCCCTGAAATTGCATTTTTGAATAGCCATCAGGATGGTCACGCATATTAGAGCTTCCTTGAAGTTTTGTATAAGAACGGTTTATGTTTGTGTAAAAGGCAACACTGGACGAAGTAGTTTTTGCATTTTGAAGCCTGATTTCAAAATCACGTAGTTTGCTAATCACGGCTTCAAGAGAAGGAAACATATCACTAGCATTAAGTGCTGCAACAATGGGATCAAACTCAGATCCTAAGCCACGCAGAATGCAAACAATGAGATCATCGTCATCCATTGGTTTGCCTACACCATGAAGTGACAAGGCCAGAGATTTGGCCTTGTGCAGATAGTCTTCCAAGGAATAAGAACCTTTGCTGAGAGTCTGCAACTCTCCCTTCATTTGTTGTATATGGTCTCGAGTGTGACTTCCATAAAGAGTCTCTAATACAATCCAAGCATTATGACAGGATTCACTATTGAGGACTTGAGAAAGAAGACCATCTGATAAAGAGTTATTGATCCATCTAAGGATCAACTGATTAGTACGCAGCCAAGTTGTTGCTGCTGGATTTGGTTGCAAGGTGCCATCTGCACCAGCAATGATTGAGTCAGGACAAGAAATGTCATTGGTTATATAACCAAGAAGACCATGGCCTCTCAGAATTGGTATGACTTGAGCTTTCCATAACAGATAACACTACCAGAAATTCGCTAAATACCAACAAAATTATTGACGGAATAATTTTGTCGGTAATTTGGGGTCGCCGTTACCGATAGCCTTTACTTCGTCGGTACTTTCATCTGTAACTACCAACGGTCAAAATCTGTTGGTATATACCGACAAAATTACGGACGGAATGTTGAGAATTAAAAAAAAAGGCGGTCCGCTGACGTGGATGTTATTGGGGGTATTTTTTACCGACGGAATCACCGAGGGATTCAAAACGTCAGCTCCGTACGATGACGTGACCGATTCACCGATGGAAATGCCGATGGACTCACCGAGGGATTCAAAACGTCAGTCCCGTATGGTGACGCGAATGATTAACCGATGAAACTGCCGATAGAATAACCGACGGATTCAAAACGGCAGCACCGTACGGTGGCGTGCCCTTTTTGCCGACAGATTAGCCGATGGAGTCACAGACAGAAATATCCGTCACTGAAGCCATCAGAAAAAGTTAATATATCCCCTCCTACTCGACTCTATCCTCCCCTATTTCTCCTTCTTCTTCCTCATCTCAACTCTCCCCAACTGCAAACAACCAGCGCCACCCCCCCAAAAAAATCTCCCTCTTCTCAACACAACAAGTCATATATCTTGAAGTCTTCTTGTCACAACATCCGTGTTCTGATTTACCGACGGATTTTTATCAGTTTTTGTAAGTAATTCTATCTTTTTAAATTTTAACATTTAAATATCACAATTTTTATTGTTTTTTTAGTATATGTATTTTGTTAGTAAATGTACATGTTTTATTGTTATTTCTCAAACAAACTTGTAGTATATGAATGTATAATTTTATACTTGTTATGGTTTGTTTTAGATTTTGTAAGATTGTATTTGTTTGTAAATTGTTGAAACTTTATTGAATTACCGAATTACATGTGTTGTTTTGAAATAATTAATAGCTTGTTTAATGGGTCCGTTTTAATTTTTATCATCAATGGTATTGCGGAGTTGTAATTTCCGTAAATTGATATATATGTATTAATTTGTATGGACGTTGATAATTGATAATGAAATTTATGAGAAGTTGTAATTAGCTTGTTGGATAATCTCGAGGTAAACCAATATTTTTGCAAATTTATTTACCTAACATAGTTAATTAATTAATACATGTTGTCATCATAATTTTATAGAGATTCGATAGAAGTCATGGATGATTGTTCATGGATGTATCGAGATTCACCCCAAGGATTGCGGAGGATGGATTATTGTAACGGGGTTTAGGGTTTTATTAATTTCACAGCATCTATTCCCATAAATTTTACTGGAGGCGGTATTAGGTGTCCGTGCAGGAAGTGTCAAAATAAAAAGTATATGCATCCAGATGTTGTAACGATGCATGTTCTACACAAAGGGTTTATGGAGAATTACCAGTGTTGGTATGCACACGGAGAAGTATTTATTAGTAAGGGGAGAATGGAAGAAAGGGTGGTTGGGTCAACTTCTAGTGCTAGCAACGTGCATGAAGCGACAAATGACAACACTAATCCTTACAAGAATATGGTTATGGGTGCAATGAGAATGAATCAAGGTAATGTCAGTCAATGTCCAATTGTAGAAGAAGAACCTAATGCAGATGCAGCTAGGTTTTTTGATTTGTTGAAAAATTCTGATGAATCATTATGGGATGGCTGCACGAACCACAATAAATTTTCGGCAGTAGCATAGGTGTTCACCATCAAGTCAGATCACGAGTTGAGTGAGGCCGGGTATGACAAGATTATTGAATGGGCGAGAAGCATTTTACCTGAAGGGAACAGGCTGAAAGAGAACTTCTATGTTGCGAAGTCCATGATGAAACCCCTCGGTTTAGGATACCAGAAAATTGACATGTGCCCTAACTTCTGCATGTTATACTACCATGAAAATGCTGAGATGACCGAGTGCATGAGATGCGGGCATTCCCAGTACAAACCCAGAACTGGTAGGGGAAAGATTCTAGTGGCATATAAAAAACTTAGATACTTCCCAGTCACATCTAGACTGCAGAGGTTATTCATGTCACCAAGGACTGCTGAGCACATGACATGGCACCAATCACATGATGCAGTTGATAGAGTGATGATGCATCCTTCTAACGGCGAAGTGTGGAAACACTTTAATAGTGTGCATCCTCACTTTTCAGCTGAAACAAGGAACGTGCGTCTTAGGTTGTGTGCAGATGGATTCAACCCATTCGGGTCATTTGCTGCTCCTTATTCTTGTTGGCTGGTCATACTGACGGTTTATAACTTGTCACCGGGGATGTGTATGAGGCCGGAATTCATGTTTTTATCTATGGTCATACCAGGTCCGAGCAATCCGGGGCGGAATATAGATGTTTGTCTTCGTCCGTTGATTGATGAGTTGACGCAGTTGTGGTCTTCTAGAGCTTTGACTTATGACATCTCGAGGAAACAGAATTTTGTTATGAGAGCGACTTTGATGTGGACTATCAATGATTTTCCAGCTTATGGAATGCTTTCTGGTTGGAGTGTGCATGGGAAACTAGCATGTCCATACTGCATGGAAAATAACAAGGCATTCACGCTAAGAAATGGAGGTAAAGCTTCTTTTTTTTACTGTCACTGTTGTTTCTTGCCACATAATCATAGGTATAGAAAGAACAGAAAAGATTTCTTTGTTGGCGGAGTTGAAAAGGATGTTGCACCCCCGCGTATTTCTGGTGAAGAATTGCATGATGTTGTAAAATTGTACGGTGACATTGTCTTTGGTCTCCAATTAGGCAAGCAGAAGTTCCCTGGTTTTGGTTTGACCTATAATTGGGTAAAGCGAAATATCTTTTGGGAGCTTCCTTATTGGAAGACCAATCTTCTCTGCCATAACCTTGATGTCATGCACATTGAAAAGAACGTGTTGCAATGTCGCGGTCGCACAAATTAATTACCCTAGCTTTAAACACAACACACAAGATAGTATAGAGCAAGCAAGGGGTCGATCCCACGAGGAAGATTCAAGTCAGATTTTTATGCTAGATGATATGCAATTTAGGGGGGTTTGGACGTTATCTAAGCTAAAGCAAAAGAAAACAGAAAACTAAAAAAATGAAATTTAATAAAATCAGAAAATTATCAAGAGAACAAACCTTGGTCACAAGCACACATCCACCTACGGAAATCAGAACAGATCATGGAAACAAAACATCAATTTATATTCTGAATATTTATCTCTTCTTAACATTGGTTAGTTAACGGATCCGCCGTATAACTAACCCTAACCATTAAACAACCACAGTGTCCGCACTAGTAATTTAATTTAATGGTAGCCTTAAGAACTAGATAAGTTGATTAATCAAGAAAACATAACTGAACGCAGTCTATGTTTGATTTGATTGAATGTTCTCCCTAAGATTAATAACGTATATCCACCACAATTATTAAACTCAGTTGCTTCACAAGTTCATATACCACAACTCCGGTTTTGATATCAAACTTAGCAATAGATTGTCTATAATAATAACTTAGAGTCCGCTCTAGCAATTAAAATAACAATCATAGGAAAAATAAGCTAGGAGAACAAACATATTCATCATATAAACTGAAAAGAAAAGGTAAAATAAATCTCACAGTTCTTGAAATCCAAAGGTTTCCGTGTCCTTGCAACCAAGAAAAAGTGTTTAGCCTTGCATGTTTGTTGAACAACTAATCAAAAAAAAGGAAGAATGCATAATTTAGGGTTTCTTAGAGGAATGGGGTGTTTTTCTCTTCTTGGCTGGCTGCCCCCCTTCTCTTCTCTCATTCTTTTTATATCTTAGGAAACCCTAGGTCTCTATTTTACAAAATAGTCCTCCATTAAGTAGACTGTTTACATTTAAGTA
>Ga0325414_1005589_pt1 | contig 13309 bp, 7 predicted proteins | sample PopdelMetagenome_8_FD_206183 | JGI IMG/M metagenome (GOLD analysis project Ga0325414, IMG submission 206183) | Populus deltoides microbial communities from Bellville, Georgia, United States - Leaf-PdKOR-R3 | ecosystem: Host-associated > Plants > Phyllosphere > Phylloplane/Leaf | place: USA...
AGAATAAGGGATCTAAGTCGTAGGGTTAAGAGCACTAGTGCAGTGTACCATCAATATCTATCAAGCATACACATTAATGGTCGATCGTTGCCTGGGTGTTCTACAGCACCCCAGGTTGTAAAGCAAGTAATGGACATTCCAAAAGTCACATGATGCAGCATTGGTAGAGCAGGGCCAAATGAGAACATAAAAAAAAAGGTCATAACAATCTCCAAGCTGGATCTTCTTTCTCTAGTCGCATAAAAAACAGCTGAAAAAGAAGTATTTTGTGAACTGTGTATCAACTACCATGGCCAACTATTCTGCGTAGTATTTTATATATAAATATATATATATATATATATATATTTTCTTTTTGGACAATTAAAAAACTAAACTAAAAAGCACAGAAATTAAAAGTCATAGAGTAAACAATAACTATTATAAGAACAGCAAAATCGAGCGCAAATATACACATATACGTATGGTAAAAGAATGAAGATAATGAAGGAAAGAGATTGTCAACTAAACCAAATAAATTTCAATCTAGAGATCAAAATTTAAGTTAAGTGACTTTGAAATTCAATTTACAAATTGATGGCACATTCACATTCACACTCAGTGCAACCATCAGCCATACCAAGCATGGAGCAAAAAACATAGGAATGGATTCTATGAATTAGGGTCCAACTAGACTTCACTGATGGACATCCCCTAAGTGGTTAAAATATGACACAAAACACTTAAAGGTGCCTGATAGACTGTAGTTGTATACTGCAAAAAGATCACATCCAAGTTGCTGAAAAACATATCATGACATTTTCTCATATAATACCTTTCATTTAATAAATGCTCTCGATCTTTGCGGTCCAAGGCTTCGAACCTTGGATCATTGCCCCATTTCTTTCTGAAAGTTTGATAATCAGTGTTGTGATCAATGTCCTGAAAATCAAAATCTTGCTGATAAATAATTTGCAATCTCCATAGTTTCAAAGCTGGAGAGAGTTTGAAAAAATCACAGGAAAAAAAGGCAATTAAATTGAAGGCGATCCAGGAAACCTCTGATGCTTCCTCCAGCAACTGCTTGAATCCCTCCACTGCAGCCTTCTGAGCTGCTCGCTTTTCCTTGCGTTTCTCCTCAGCACGTGTTTTAACATAGTGTTCAAACAAAGATCTTCTTGCAGAATGGCTTGGAATAGCCTGCAAGAGATCAGATCTTTCAAAATAAGAAACACAGCAACAAATTAACTTCTGCATATACCATAACCAGAGATGTGATTCAGAGAAGAGATGCATGATGTTGCAATAAAAAATGCAGAAGCTACATCAAGCAGAGTGTTCATCAACTACAACCCCTTTGGTGTATGCAATCTGCATGCATGCAGCATGGAAAGGGAACTACTTTCTAAAATAAACAGTTAAAACACATCAGCATGGGAACAGATTATCTTCGGCACAATTGCCCCTCTCCTCCAGCTACTAGTCATAACTACAAAGGACAAATATGGAAGAAAAGAAGAGCATACAACCTGTTAAATGTTCAAGATAACTTCAAGGTCTTTAATCTTTATAAAAACATTGATCCCATCTTAGTACACAGTGCCAGAAGTTGCATCAGCATACTCATAAAATACCAGGAAAATGAAACAAATAAGAAGATCTTGTTGATGCCATTTTTCTATGATTAAGCTTTATCTACATGGAGGAGCACTGAGCAGGAATGCAATTGAGTAATGAGATGGATTAAGCTCAACTAAACAACAAGAATCCTGCACAAAACAATCATTTAGAAAAAAGAAACTCTGGAGAGGGAGACAGAACAGGCCCAAAGATCTCTGTTTTCACTAGGGAGTGATACAGTGTTTGACACAAAAACAATGAGAAGGCAAACGATAACAGGCTACTAGCCTGGGGGGAGAGTATGCAGCTTTCAAGGGGGCCAGGAGCAAAGATACTTAACAAGAAGATATTGAAGTAAGGGATGCACTTGCAAACGAGGGTTGCTATGGTAAGTAGATGCCTTCAGCTAAGAACAACCAAGTTATTGTGCAACAAAATAGTGTATAGAATAGTCACAGATCACTAGATTTTAGAGATGAACTCCAAAAGACAAGTGGAAACGGGAGCTCTATTTGGCAGGTTATTACTTATTATTCCCTAAGAGAAGCATTGATGAAGCTCCTCAACCACCCATGTATAGCCTTCAACTCTAGCCACCAAACCAAAACTTCTAGCTATCCTGCAAGTCATTTTTTTTTTTTGTTATATTCATGTATGTCATATTGATAGTTCCTCCCCAGCTCCTAGACCCCACTACCAGCTTGGAGGGGATAGGTGGCTTGCTTGGCATATGTAACAAGAGTCTTAAACCATCTTCCACCATAGGTAAACGAGGTAGGAAAAAAAAAAGACCCAGAGAATTGGCCCCCTTAAGCCACTATCTTGACAAGGTGTGTTGATGATTTGTTTTTTCAGTCAAGAGCATCATAAGGGATTTAACAAGAGTTGGTCATTACCATGTTATTGCGACAAAAGAAAGCACAACAAAACACAAACAAGTTAACCCCATCACAAGTTAGCAAATACATTAATGCAACAAACCTGTTTCAACGAGTTCCAGTTGCAGGAAAGGGGCTTAATTCCCGAACAAAGTAATTCATAATTCTTTAGACTCAACAAACCTTAAAACGCGGATCAAACACTAACTTCGGCAGCTCCTTCTCCCATTTTGAGAATGGTGCCACTCCACGTTCCTTAAGCATCTCCTGTAAATTTCACGGGAAACGAGTGAACACAAAAATAGTGTTTCGAGAGGGAAAATAAAAATGTCCGAGGAAGAAAAACTGCAATTATTAATGAAATTTTATTTCAAAGCCACCCCGCACTTCCAAACAAAAAGAGAGAGCGAGAGAATTGTATATTTTCCAATGAAATAAAAGTAACAAATTGTATACCTTAAACTGGATAATGCACTCCTCCTTTGATGGCCCGTCATCTTCATCCTCAGAGTCCGTAGAGGAATCAGATATATTACCATCCCCATTAGCATCCTTCAGTTTATCTTTGCTAATCTCACTTGGCAAGCCCTTAGCTGCAGCTTCAACTACTCTTGAGCCATTTGATTCTGATGCTGCTGCTCCTGATGAAACTGAAACAGCAGCAGAAATGGCTGGAGCTCCGAATTCTTGCAGCTTTTTTTTAATCAAATCCAGAGCAGATGAGGTTCCCGGCACACTTAAAACTCTAAGAGCCGTGGCATCACGACCACCAGTATTAGCAGCAGGAGCACTCAAACTAATTGGAGCAGATCCTTTTTCAGTCAAAGCATTAACTTGTGACACTGACATCGCATTTCCTTTTGATACTTCAGCTTCCTGGTTCTTTCTCAATTCTGTCACCTCACTAGGAATCTGCCAGCTGCTTAACTGATGGTGAAAAAAAGGGTAAAAACAGAGAATATAAACAAAATCCAGAAGTTTATGAATTCAAATTGCATTCAACTATTTATTTTAACCATTTTTATTGCTTACATATGAAAGGTAGTGTTACAAATGGTATCAAAGTCGAGTTGAATCAACCTCAAGTTGCCTTGGGGATATAAAGGTGTTATTTGGGATCTGGCCCATTTCACAGGACCATGTAAAGATGGGATTTGCAAGTCCCCTCTGGTATCTAAAACATCAGGCAGCTCTTTTGCTGCTGCTAATTTTCTCTCTATTTTTCCTTTCTCCTAGATAAACAAAAATTAACAGGATTTTTGAAAGCTTGTGATGCTTTGTGGCACTATTTAGCCTTCTGTTTGGTCCTTTTATCCTGCTAAATGAATTATCCCCATTTCTAAAGCTAGTTTATAAACTATCACTCTATCATTCAGTGCTAAGTTTTTATTAGCCGTCAGACTCATGTTGTTTGTGTGGAATTTTCTGATGGTGATACATAAAGCAAATCATTGGTGATTGAGTCCTTATTTTAATTTTAATGCTTGATGACAATGTCACTCTGATTTGTTCTCCCTCTCTCAGCCCTCATGTTATCATCTGAGTGTAAAAGGAATTATTTTTCCTTTATGACTGATCCATGATAGAATTAAAGACTAAGCTTCCCATACTTGGTGAGGTTTCTACCAGCCTCATCACCCTCCCTGCATCACCTTCATGCCATATCAATTCAATGAAATTATAGGAAGATTCAAACTCCCGATCATATAAAAACCTAGCAACAGCAAAGTTCCTGTTAAAGCATACTTGTAATCAACCTCCAATAAGGGAATCCACTGAAGTTATCTCATTGAAGCTCATAATGAAAAGGGAGGTAAAGATTTTTTTGCAAAACATCAATCAAGGTCAGGAATACAAACCGCCTCCACAAGTTAGATCTTAAGACCCAGAAGATCAAGCTTTAAGAAACTTTACTCCATCCAACCCCCAACCCATAAGTGGTATTTATATTCTTCCCTGATTCCAAAAACATTCTTTCAAAATCCTAAATCCTACTGGTAATAACAAGGAATATTTGTAGGTGATGATCTAGCAGGTCCATTGCACCTGGAACATATTTGATAAATGTATTCTACTGCTTGATTTTCTCAATCAAGAGAATATTGCATGATCATGCTAAATTTTACAAATATTACATCAGTTCAATTTCATAAATAACCTCCTACAGGATACAATAACATCATTTAGATTTCATATAGTTTCATAGATATACAAACATGTAACAAAAGCCACCACAAACAAATGTTATTCCCATATACCATGCCTATCATTAGGAACTAGCTTTCACGCAATATTAGCTTAGAAAAATTGAATGAAACAGCTCCATTGACATGGATAGACAAATGGCATATTCTTGTTTACTACCATACCTTAGTTTTGTTGTTGTAGTAATATTTTTTGCCATCATTTGTTGTGATCAACACCCAATCTGTGCCGGCCAAATTTTCCCTAAAGACAAGAAAACATGAAAATTCAGTAATTAGCTTGAAAAAGGAAAAAAAAAACTCAAAAGATGACAAATATACTGAAAGTGATAGATATATGGCACTACAACCCATTACCAAAATCTATGGATAGGATGGAGAACAGACTATCCCTCAAGTAAGCAGTTTAAGATTTTGCCAAATGACAAGTCTGTCAAATAAGAACTTAGATGCACCTGCACTTCTGTTTTATTTATTTATTATTATTATTTTCACGAGTAAAAGTGCACAAATTCTATAAATGAATACAACAAAACTCAATGCTGTAAATGAATACAACAATTCTCAATGCTGAAAAATGCAATTTCTTATTGCTTATGATTATATAAAGTAAGACTTCTACCAAAACAATGGTATCAGAAAAGTGGGTACCAGAAGGAGAATTTAGAGAAAGACCAACTTTCAACAGTTGCATACAAGATTGCTTTCAGACTCAAATCATGCACCCTTTTCGTTGCAGTTCCAAGACATTTACCAATACATCATATAATAGCACCAACTTAAGGTCAGTAATCACCAACAAATTGCCTCAGCCAGCAGGCCTAGAAGTAACTTCATGTAACAACATGTATATAAAGAATAAGAAAAAATGATAAATTCCACACGTTTTGTTTCTAGATAACAAATTTGGAGCGACATATGAAAAGCCACTAAAAGCAAGACACTTACATTGAAACTGGAGTTGGTTGCACAGGAACCTTCTCAGGCTGCATCCAGAGTAAAACAAAACAGAAACTTAGTATCGATGAAGAGTGTCATCAATAGTGAGGAGTTTAAAGAAAAGCAACTCATGATAGCAAAAAGAACCAGATGGGGACGCTGTTTCAGATTCCAATACAAGATGGTAGCAAACAAACAGACAAGTTGAAGGGAAAATGTCAAAAACAAATTCCCAAAACAGGAGAGGGGGGTCAACTTAAGAGCCCTAAAAGACCTACTCTATCATACAATTTTACTTGCTTGCATGTTCAAATTAGCACGCTCACAATGTTACATGAACCCACAAATTTACCTGTTAGCTCATAGGTTATCTTCTTAGAATATTGACACTATCATTTTGTGGCATAAATTATTAGAAAAGGAGCATAAATGATAATAAACTGAAATGGGTTTGATCACCAGCTATATAGTTTCCAAAATCCTTGAAAGCAGAAAAAGATTTCCCCAAACTCGAACGACAGTAAAGGAATTTCCCATATTTAACTGTTATCGTGCATACCTCCTTAAACCCAGGTGGTTTCTCATAAGTTGATACTCCAGTTACAGCATTATAATAGTAAAACACTCCTGTGTCAGTCTTGTGTGCAGTCCACGCATGTGATGGTTCGCTAACAGCTGCATTGTCCCTGGTGCCACCGTGATGGAGATGGTTGTGGTTATCTGTGAAGCCCAGAAAAAAAAATGGTGAAAAAAGTTCATTCCACGTAACTTCGGTGAGACAGACAACTCTTACAATGTAAATGCATCAGTAACCTAGCATGAAACCCTGAGCATACCAATTCCAGGAGGAGGTAATTCTGTCTGCATCCCTGGAGCACCAGGTAACTGATGAACTGAAGCAGAAGAAGACATGGGAATAGCATATGAATGTCCAACAGGAACAACCCCAGGAGGTTGAGAATCAGGCAACGAAACAGAAGGATATGGCATGCCATGTCCAGGTGGAGGAAAGGATCCCGGAAAAGCAGCAGGATATGACAAAAATGGTTGCCTAGGCATGCCTCCTATGGGTGGGGGATGCATCCAGAGAGCCTGTGGGGAAGCAGCCATGACAGGTAAAGATGGGTAGGTTGGGTAAGTTTGCTGCTGAACTGCGTTTGAAGAGGGCAACGTGGGCATGATGGGTCTCTGAACTCCTAGAGGTAAAGAATCAGCAGCTACAGATGGCTGGGTCATTGGTGCAGATGGTACCAATCCTTGGGGGGCAAGTGTGCCAGGAGTTCTGGGCAATCCAGGGGGCAAGTAAAAAGAAGCAGTAGCTGGTGTCTGTGAAGGTGTCGGGCCCAGGTTAGAAGATAAAGATGTGTAAGAACTTGAAGGAGAATGAAGGGAAAATGAAACAGACTGGGATGCACTTGGTGCCACTGATGGTGCACTGCCTTGGGCAATTGCAGGTGATTTGTCCTGCATGAATCAAAGAGAATTAAAAAATTGAATTCTTGGACCGTGAACAACCACCCAACCATTCCCCAGGGTTTCATGCAATGGCAAGACATCACCATAGAATATATAAAACAACACCATGACTACAGAAGCTTTTTTGAAAAAAATAAAAATAAAAATCCTTCCATGTTCTATTTTCATACGAGTACATGGCCATCATCACTATCAAGATGAAGTCAAGGACAGTTTTATGCATTACTGGGATCAACTCCAATATATGAATTGTCTTCCACAAACACTACCACCTCTTTGGCTACCAGGAAATGGGTACAAGTAGAAAGTCATCATAAAAAACACATTGTCTGTGCAAAATGCCCATCTCAAACTAAAATCATAACTCTCACCCTCAGAAACTATTGCACCATCAACAACTCGTATGCATGTAAATGAGAGCTAGGCTGGAAACAAAATTCTAAACAAAATAAAAGATAAAGAATCGAATTAACCACTCACAACACTGGATTGTAACTGTTGATTGCCAGGAAAACCAGGCCCGGTTTGAGGAATTTTATATGAAAAGGAAAGACCAACGGATGAAGCCGGGCCAGGAACAGGAACGGGATGTCCCGGTGGATTAGAATTCAAAGCCTGCACGCATTGCACAAAATCTAACTATAAAAAAAATGTTGGCAATTAATTTATAGTAACTAAAAACGAGGCTGAAAAGGAATAGATAAATAAATACAGGCACTGACCGCACCGGAAGACATATTAGGAGTCACGTTGTAAGTAAATGTCGGAGCCGGAGATGAGTAGCTACTGTGTGCATTATTACCAGCTGAATTCTCCGGTGGAGGGGTAACTGCTGCAACTCCTGATTCTGTGGCAGTTGGCGGCGGCTTTACTTCTCGTTGCGGCAACCAAGCTGGCGATTCCATTATTTAATCTGCTATTGTAACAAAATGGGTGAGAATTCAAATACAGACTGAACTTAGGGTTTTTTTATCCACTTTAATGAAAGTAAAGGGAAAGATAAAAATAACCTTTGAGGGAGTGACACTGGTAGGGGTAGAAGTAACAAATGCCAAACCCTAATTTTATTTTCCTTTGCATGAGACGAAGGAGGATGCTAGAGAGAGGTGGAGACGAGAGGGGTGGTGAAGTAATAAGAAGGGTTGTCGTGTTGTCAAGTGGGAGAGGAAAATCGGGGGTCGTTTTGGTGTTTGTTTTCTGGGGCGTTTTTGAAAGAGGAGCGCGTGCTGGAACCGAATTCGTGTGAATGCGCAGGGTTATTGTATTGTAATAGCCTTTCGGCCGGTGCTTCGTCGTAGATCAGTTAAGAAGATAATAATTGCATTAAAAAATCTAAGTGTTGTTATTTTTGTCTACGATAAAATATTTTAAATGAAGATTAAAAATTTGATAAGTATATGAGATAAAATTAATCAATCATCATGAGTCTTAATAAATAAATAAATAAATAAAAGTTAGTACCACTTCTTTAATCTAGCAGTTCAAAAGCGAATTTGTTAATCTATTTAAATAGCGACATGGTTAAAACAAATTCACACAACCATTATTTTAACATTGTTTAATCTTGTATAAAAATAAAATAAAAAAACAAGAAAGTGAAATAAAAAGGCAACACGTCATATTAACTCATGTTAATTTATTTTTTTAGATAATATTAAAATTTTAAAATCTATTTAATAACTGAAATATCTGAAAACAACGAACTTTCTTTTTATATTAGAATCCGATAAAAATCTTTTATTCACAAACCAGGGCTTGAAAAACAATAAAAATAAAGTTTCGTATCAAAATTAATTTTAAAAAAACATTAAGGGCTGGAGAGTTCAAATTTGGAGGACCAAGTTGAGCTTTTCACGTCAACTTTAAATACAGCATTTTTTTTAGCATCCTTTCTATGTTGGGCCTATTTCTTTCAATTTTATCTATAGACAATAGATTACAAGTAATTGGCTATTAACTTTGCAATTAAAAAACTCATTTGATAAAAATAAAAGTTATTCTAATCCACAAATGTGTAAACGGTGTGGAGCACGGTTCAACATCACCTTCCATTTCAGCATATTTGTTTATTCGTGTCAAGACGAGTCCGGTCCGGTCCGGTTGCTCATCATTTTTGCTAGAAAAATTATTCTAACTTTTTTTACTGAATTTTAGAATAGTCTCCTGGGCTCTTATACCTGTATCTATAGGCCTGGTTATCATTATAACACGCGGTCATTTATTTACTTTTCGCGTCACGTTGTGCAGGTGAGATAAAAAAAAAAAATTAAAAGTAAAAAAATATCTAGACGAGGGGGATTCTTTTTTAGTGTTGTTATTAAACATGAACAACGAGTAAAACTTAAAAACTCAACATTAAATGTTGGTTATCTGGTTTAAAAAAATTATAATCTCGAGTGCTGAGTCGAGTTAAGATGGGCCATTGAAGCTGTTAAGGTGATATTAAGGTTAAATTTATTTTTTTATTAAAATTTAATTTTTTATTTTAAATTATTATTATTTTAATATGCTGATATCAAAAATAAATTTTAAAAAATAAAAAATATATTATTTTAATGTATTTCAAAATAAAAAATACTTTGAAAAATAATTATATTTTCAAACATCTTCTAAATTTAATAGGCTAAACCTAGTATTAAATATTAGTCGTACCAAAAAAATTTTATTTGAATTAATTTTAAATTTAAATTAAATTAAAAAAATTAAAGTTGATCTGCGATAAGTTAACTGTAGTAACAATACTTGAGTTACTTACAGTGCAGATATTTTTTTAAAGCTCTTCTGGCATGTTTTGCAGTGTGATTGCGAGTGCTTTTTAAATAACTTTTCGTGTCAAAATACATGTCAATGATTTTTTTATTTTTTAAAAATTATTTTTGACATCAGCACATCAAAACAATTCAAAACATATAAACCATATTAAATTTTAACAAAAAAAAATTAAATTTTTTAAAAACATACCCGCAGTCGTAATCACGTTTCCAAACATGCTCTTCTTCTAATTTTCATCGCCCTTGATTCGTGAGCGGGGAAGGAAGGTAGCCTGACTAATAGGGAATTCATTATAGCCATGTAGATTTACTTTTTTAGAAATTATTAATTTAAATTTTATAAATTTTAAAATTACTAAAATTTTATATAATTATTAATTTTAAAATTTATAAAATTAATTAAAATACACATAAACTCTCCAAACATCCATATTAATAAAAAAATAAAATAAAAATTCACACTACAGACTTATGACGGTGAGCACCAAATCGAGCCATTCTTCATACATGAGCCAGTCGATTATCTCCTTGCAGCTATTCGTCTAATATTGACGCGATTCCTCGACATCACATTGGATGTAGGATAATGTTAACACATGTTGATGCTAGAATAACCCATTTAAGTGGACTAGAATCAATTACATATTTGTAACAGTGTTTAATTTAAATTTAATTAACAATTTATTTTATTTTTTTATATTATTATCATCAATTTCCTTTTATTTTTTTAAATTTATATTGAAAAAATAGACGGGTAGATAAGTATAACTATATCTAACATGATTTTTTTTATATTTTGAATTGTAAACTAGAGTGGTTGGCTTCAAATTTAGTTTTATTTTATTTTCAGAGATTAGATTATATTTGAAACTAAGTTCTTAACATCTGATATGATTTGAAGTAAGAAATTTTATTAAAATTTATAAATTAAATTCAAACTTTGTATGATAATATGATCGCGCACCCTAACATCATACTTACGCGGCAAAATGATAATTCACTTGAACATCTTATTTAGCGGTGACAGTGCAAGCCCTCACATGAACATCTTGCTTTATTTGTGTTTGGTATTGCTGTAGTTGTTGTGATTATAATTTGAAAAAAGTTGTTTTATAAAAAGTACTTTTAGTTGAGGTTGGTTTGAAAAAATAGGTGTTTGGTTAAAACTGTGGTTGAAATTGAGGTTGGAGAAAAAATAGTTTTAATATGTTTGGTTAAAAAAATGATTTTCAAATTGAGGTTATAAAATAATTAATATATATATATAATATATATATATATATTAATATTAATTATTTTTAATTTAAATATTGTAGATTTAACTGCTGTTATTACATCAAGAAATAAATAATATTGATATCAAATATTTTTTATTATTCCATTAAACTATATGCAATGTCATTACATACGAAATCTAATCCAACAAGGACTATATTTTACATGGTTTCTTAAGCGCGCAACAAAAAAAATTGAATTTTTTAATTTATGTAGTGTTATTAAATAATAAAGACTGTGATGTCTTTATTATTGGAATTGCGATCAAATTCCACAAATGCTACGTCATCATGCGATATCTTTCTAATTTATATAGTGTTATTAAATAATATCAAATACTAATTTTTCGAGTAAAACATGATTTTTTAAAAAAATTTACAATTTCATTACAATACGAGTAAATTTAATTTACCTTAAATTATTAAAAAAGAACAAAAAAAATATTGTTCACGATTAACCGTACTAGTTTTTCGGGGAAAAAAGTGTGGCTGCGGGTGAACCTTACCTGCAACCACTTTGATTCACCCACAGCCACATTACCAAACAACATCTTAATAGCGTGGCCATATGTAACGGTAACGTGACAGTCCATAATGATAGTGTGATTGTTAATTATTCCATATAGTTATGTAACAAGTAGATTCATGTAACTTATGGGTACATAACACAAAAAAAATAAAAATTATTCACATTCTCTTATTTAACCTCACTTTATTTATTGCATATTCCTTGTAAATATATAATTTCACGGGTATTTTTCTTTGTTAATTGCTATAGTAGTCATTTGTTAAAGTGTATTTAAAAATTATTAACTTTTTTTATTATATAAAATTTATTTTTGATCTTAATACATCAAAATGATTTAAAAATATAATTTAAAATAAAATAATAATAATAATAATAATTTTTAACAAAAAAAACAAATTAAAACTTACTTTCAAACATTCCCGCATTATCAAAGCATTTCATGGGCATATCATGAGACTTATTTTACATGCATCAACTTCGATACTGTTTGTTTTTGTATTTTAAAAATATTTTTGAAAAAATTTATTTTTTATTTTATTTTTTTATTTGCTTTAAATTAATATTTTTTAGTGTTTTTAGATCATTTTGACGCGTTGATGTCAAAATTAATTTTTTAAAAATAAAAAATATGTATTATTTTAATACATTTCTGAATGTAAAACACTTTAAAAAGCAACCACAACCACATTCTCAAACACGCTCGAGTCGAGTAGTGAATATTTAGAAGCGATTGAGAGTATGATAATGATTATTTTTTAAAATGTTTTTTATTTTAAAATATATTAAAATATTTTTTTATTTTTTAAAAATTATTTTGACATCAACACATCAAAATGATCTGAAAAAAATAAAAAAAATTAAATAAAAATAAAGAAAAAATTAAATAAAAATTAAAATTTTTTAAAAACACTTTTAAAACATAAAAATAGTTGAAATCATGTGCGAAAATGAATTTGTGCGGACTGCTCCTTTCGAATCACCCCATCTATGATCAAGTTTAGTCTATCGGGCTTTTTTAAAGAATACCAGTTTGAATTTTATAAATTTTAAAATAACTAAAAATTTATGTAATCATTAACTTTAAAGTTTATAAAATTAATGATGGTGATATAAACTGACATAACACCTAGTCTACCGAGCAGTGAGGCGAAGATCAATTAATTCACGTGCCAAAACAAACTCATGATGTTTGATTTAGTAGTGAACTTTTAAACCTTTATCTAAAAAAGAAGAATAAAAACCTTTTCCCCACTCTACCAAAGCCTGTGAGATCTTAAACGTTGAAATTGACACGCCATTATGTTATGTAAAAGTCTAAATGGAAAGCGACCTTAGCCAGCATTTTAATCGTTGCAAGGAAGGGAGTCATGGTTGCTGGTGCGTGTGTTCTCGAGCTGTTATTCTCCTCCACGGATTAAAAAGATAGTGGAGGGTCGGAGCCTGCTTTTCTTCCACAAGTATGGGACAGGGATAGGTCACGGGTCCTGAACTCATGACGGCACAGCCTTTTTTTCTTTCCTGAATTAGACGTCGACATTAACGTGAATCATGTGATTATGATTAGCTTAGAGAAGAAGAAGAAAACAAGGAAAATATGGAGAAAAGATTGTTATGAAAAGCGTATTGGGTGTGTGTGTGT
>Ga0325414_1005591_pt1 | contig 13306 bp, 11 predicted proteins | sample PopdelMetagenome_8_FD_206183 | JGI IMG/M metagenome (GOLD analysis project Ga0325414, IMG submission 206183) | Populus deltoides microbial communities from Bellville, Georgia, United States - Leaf-PdKOR-R3 | ecosystem: Host-associated > Plants > Phyllosphere > Phylloplane/Leaf | place: USA...
ATTAAAAAAAAGTAACAACACAAGCCCATCAAATCACGAAGGAAAGCTCAAATTCAATGGAAGAACTTCTTGACATCGTGAATTTCCACACGCAATAGCCAAGACAGCTACAAATTCGTTGCTGGTGGAAAACGGAATCATGAAATTAACCACTAGCAAGAATACAAGGGGCTATAGCAAAAACACCACCGGAGGAGGAATCAAAAGATAAAAGCCACAACAAAACAAAAGCGATGCAATCATCCACAGAAACCAGTGACCCTGTCTTCCATTTCTACTCCCACGAGACCAGACCGAGTAAAAATTGACAAGTGGTGCATGCCCAATAAAGACAGCTAGCTCTTTCCTAGCAGTCCAGGGCAGAGCAATACAAAAATGTACTGCGCCTTAAAATCATTCTCGCTCGATCTAAAAAAAAAACCTCCACTATTTCTTAGAGTGGAAAAAAAAAAAAACAAAGCCCCAGAGCGCGCTCTCACTTTTCGCATCAAAATATTTTGAACCCCCGCCTTCTTCTTATTTCCTTTTTGTCTCGAACTCAATCAAATCAAATCAAGCCAGCCCGCCCCCCTCTCAAATTCCCCAAATCCCTAATTTCTCCCTCGCCTTTCTCCTTTCCATCTCCCTGCCTGTTGCGCACAGAGGATCTTGCTATTTTGTGATCTCTGTCAAAACCCTAACTTTCAGGGTTTTAGTCTCTTCTGTTTTGTCTCCATGGCGAGTGAAGCCCTAGAAGAGAAGAAATCAGAGGAGGAAGCTCCTGCTGCTGAGGAGTCAAAACCAGGAGCAGAAAAGGAGCAAACTGAAAACGAAGGACCGATGGATAGTGCTGAGAATGAAGCGAAGGAGGAGGCCGACAACGAAGAAGTGAAAGGAGAAGAGGAGACTGCGAAAGAGGGTGCAGAAAAGGAGGAGTCCTTGGGAAATGAGGAGAAAGAAGAAGAAGCGAAAGATAAAGGAGAGGAAGAGGTAGAGAACAAGAAATCCAAGCGAAGAAGCAAGAAATCGAGTAAGAATTCGACTGGGAAGAAAGTGAAGGAGCTGGTGACTCCGAGTAGTGATAGGCCTACCAGAGAGAGGAAGGTGGTGGAAAGGTACTCTGTGCCTGAGCCTGGACGGTCAGCGACCAAGCCTTTTTCTATTGAAAAGGTGAGATTACTCAAATCTTGGTGTTTCTCGAATAAAAAAAAAAAATCTTTTCACTAAAATTTGCGTGTTTATCTTAGAAGAAATGGTTTCTGGGCATGGGGGTTTTGAGATAATTGTGGGTTTTTTTGTGATTGCAGGGACGAGGAACACCTCTTAAGGACATTCCCAATGGTATGTTTGTTTTAGTTGGTTGTTTTGACGCGTACATCGTTTGATGATTGTATGTATGGATTTGTTATTGGATCCTGTTTTATTGTTGGCGTTGGTGTTTATGTAGTGTATTCTGTTCTGTTATCTATTTAGTAACTATGGTTTCTAAACTCTCTGAAATTATCAAGAAACAATAGAACAGATAATGACTAACATAATCGCGATTAAGCAATGATAACAAGTTTTGACGCATCTATGGTCGATGCATGTCTTGTATGCTCTAATTTTGTGTGAAACGAGCGTGCGTTAATTCTGTAATAGTATATGATGGGTTTCCAGTGAACAGTGGGGATTCATTATGTTGCATGACTAAAGTACATTGTTGAGAAAAGTTAACAACTGCTTAGGAGGGAAAGGTGTTAGTATTCCAGGTGACATGTTTCTCAAGTGCTAACAATGGAGTCCATTGTACAGTGTGTAGTCACTTCTGCAAACAAAAGTTTTGGTAGATATGTAGTATAGGGGAAGGTTTGATTGTGTAGTCGGAATTGGGTTCTATCTTAACAATTAGTTTTAAAAGTTGTTGCATTGCATATGAAGGCACGCATGCCATTGTTTTAAATGAATGTAAATCCATTCATGAAAGGAGAAAATAACAATTGTTCCATTGTTTCCTCCGTGCTTGTCTAACTTGGAGGAAAACTCATCCCAATTAAGTCTTACTTCTGAGCTAATTGTCACTGTCTTCGTGGATCTCTCCGTCTTTTCTGTTCCACTAAATTTATGGATGAACAAAATTGTGGCATAGGTTATCAATAACATGAGAATATTCTCTGGATAAAACTATAAACAACAAACAAAAGCTTTGGTCTTGGTGATTCAGAATTCAAAATTGTAAATTTTGGTGGCATGAACTTTCATAAACACAGGTGGGTTTACTCTCAGACTATGTTTGGGAACGCGGCTGCGGCTGTGTTCCCAAAAATTTTGATTTTTTTTTTTTTACTAAAATTGAATATGGTTTGTATGTTTTGGATCGTTTTGATGTGCTGATGTCAAAAATAATTTTTAAAAAATGAAAAAACATCATTGGCATGCATTTTGGCACTAAAAGTTATTTGAAAAGCACCCGCAACCACACTGCCAAACACGCTCTCAATGGGTTTTACTGTTCAGGGTACTTGCATGTTGTGCTGGGTTCTAATTGTTCTGGAAAAATTGTCCTGAAAATAGAGGATGCCATCCATTTTAATTGGTGTTAGAAGTCCGGTAGGGATGTGTGTGCATGAAATTTTAATGATTCCTCAAACAGGACAAGCTTGATGGCATGTATGAACTCTTCCAAGATTTTTCACACATTTGAGATGTGAGCTAATATTTTGATCGACATCCTTTATTGTATCTTGGCTTTCTCTTGATAGGGTTTTGGGCATTTTTATGTACTATCATTTTTGTCATTAGTGTCAAAGGATGCACAAGTATTTTATAGGGAAAGGAGATAGATTCTCAGGTTCTGGATTTAGAATGCAGGAATACTAAATTTCCATAAAATATTGCAAATGAAAGAGATTTTCCTGGACATCAAGAAGGAACAGATTTTCTTATCTTGTTGAATTGCACATGGTTTGTCTTATTATCCATCTTTTTTGTTACAGCAGACTGGCCTGTTTTTTGTCTGATATTCTGAACTTTTCAGTGGCTTTCAAGTTGTCCAAGAGAAAAGCTGATGACAATCTGCAGATACTTCACTTGATTCTGTTTGGAAAGAAAGGAAAGGTGCCTGCCTGATGGTCTTTTGAAATGTTTGTTTTAATTCATCTTCCTTTGTTATTGTTGTCTTGGTTGATTTTTTTTTTAATCATCATTGATTAATTCTTTTATATTTATGACCATTCTAAACTATGTTAACGTGATTCTTAGGCACACAATTTAAAGAAGAACATAAGCCAGTTTTCAGGCTATGTGTGGGTCGGGAATGAGGTACCAGCATTCTTGCCTTTTATTTTCTTTACATGTTTATGCACACGTATTTATGCATTTCTTGTTGCTTGTTGCATTTCTTGTTGCACAAGCATGCACTCTGGTGAAAACAAGATTCTATCCCTAATTTATTCATGGCAGAATCTCTTGTGTTTAACAATTGTATGTGCCTTGAAACTGTTTTGATTGGTTTTGTCACATCGTATCAGGAAAAACAGAAAGCAAAAGTAAGGGAAAAGCTTGACAAGTGCGTCAAAGAGAAGTTGATGGATTTTTGTGATGTGCTCAATATCCCCATAAATAGGTCTGTTGTGAAAAAGGTTGGTATCACCTATTTTAGAAGTTATGTCTTCATGTGATTTAAATTCACCTAGAATAGTCACTTGCTTGGGCCTTGTTTTCAGGAGGAACTCACTGTAAAAATATTGGAATTCTTGGAATCCCCACATTCCACCACTGATGTTCTGCTTGCTGACAAGGAACAGGTTCTCCATTCTCTAAATATTTACATATTGCAGCATTAGGTAGCCATTTACTGTTAATGTGAAAGCTGATATTTGGTGCTTATTTTTGTTTCAGAAAGGTAAGAAGCGTAAGGTCTCAACTAGCAAAAATGTGAGTCCTGGTGAAGCATCAACGACACCAGCAAAGGTTTGTGGTATTTTTTCTGTATAAAACATTATATGGAGCTTTTCTTTAATAAGATCTTGGATGGATGTGTTTTCTTGATGCACTCCAATAGAAGTGCATTGTTCTCTTTGATGTTGCTTTTGGTGACCTTTAATTATCATATTGGCTGTGGGTTATTTTTGGTTATTAGCACCTTTTTTTTTAATATTGGCGAAATAACAGTTTGAAAAAGAATTGGCAAAATTGCATAGTTGTACATGTCTTGACATTCAAACTTGTCGCAATTCAGAATTGCAACATTTAAAAAAATTGTGAAATAGGCTGCACACGAGGAGATACGAGAGAGGAGAGAGAGAGAAAGAAATAAAAAAAGGCAAGTGAGCCACATGACATGTAATTTGTTTTCCATCCAATTTATTGCCGTCTTGAGTTTCATCATCCTTGAATTCCAAACTGACATGCCCAGGATGTCCTTTTAATTGACAACTGTGAACTATATTGGATACATGATGTATTTTCTTGACTTCATCTTCCATATATGTTTGCTATTTCTCAACTATTTTAATCAGCAAAGTGGAACTTTCCTAAGCCTTCAAGACCAATTTTCTAGAACATAAGTGTTCTGCTGAAGGGTGCTTTATGACATAGTTCTTTGCAGGTGGTGTAAATAATGAAAGATACTGCTTTTACCCATCTCTTGTTTTTAATTTTTTATCTTCAAGATAATATGACACTCGTACTTTGCTGATGCATGTTCTGGTTTTTATGTGAGCTGGTTATGAATTCTTTACTTCATTGTTCCACAGAAACAAAAACAAACACCTCAAAGTGGACAGAAACGAAAGCATTCATTCAAAGATGAGGATGACGACGACGACGACGAAGATAACGTTGAATCACCAGATGCTAAAGGTGATTCGGAAGATGATGGTGAAAATGAGGCAGGAACGAAAGACATGAGTGATCACGAGGAGACTAAATCAGAAGAAGAGGAGGATGAACCAAAGGAGCAGACACCATCTAAGAAATCAAAAAAATCTTCAAAGCAGAGTTCGGTGGCTAAAAGTGCAGAAAAAGCTACCCTTGGCAAGAAAAGAACCCCTGCAAAACCTGTTAAAGGTCTAGAAAAATCAACCAAAAAATCTTCTGACTCGTCATCAAAAAAAGGTGCTAAAGATACTGATGGAACTTCTGGTTCAATTTCTAAATCAAAGGGATCTGCATCTAAGAAACAAAAGGTTGAAAAGGAAAGCCTGAAGGACCGAAGTGCTTCCTCTAAAGACAAGGTCAATGCCAAGAAACAGTCAACCAAGTCCCCATCAAAGGCTTCTGCAAAAGATCAAGGTGCAGTATTTTCATTCTATTCTTGATGTTTAAAGTTTTTGGTTTTAATTTGTGATTGTCTGGAGCTTTTGAGCAAGTGATTTACTCTTTTGCATTGTGGCTCCTTAACCCTCTCTTATGCTATTTATTAATTTTACAGTTATCATTGTCAATAAAATACAGATTACTTTACATCTATCAATTTTTTATTGATTTTATAGCTATCATTGTTGTGATTGATTTTATAGTTATCATTGTTCTCTAAACATCAACTTTCTTTCTTCTAGTTGCTTTTGCACTCTTCATAACAGACAGAACTTTATTGGATTCATCTCATTTTTTTGTGCACTTTTTTTTGGTGATCAGAAATTTGTCAAATAGGAAGTTTGAGATCAGTGGAAGTTTATCACTGTTGGAGGGCATTGAAAAATGCTAATTGAAGACAACAATGATTTTTTATAGGAGATTAGGCTAGGATAGAGCAATAATTATCAAGTGACAATTGAGGTTGTGTTTTAAATGAATATCCAAGAAATATGTGGTGGGATTGTATTTGAGATCCATAGATAACATGGCTGGGTAGGGAGTGTTAATTTTGAGAGAAAAAATATTACCTTAGGTTATTTGCTACCTCTGGTGGATGGGGATTAATGTTTCCTCCCATGCTTGGAGTGAAATGTTACCCATCTGATTTGTTAAATGGTTTGTCCTACCAAACATAATTAGAGGTAGTTTACATGGGTAATTTTTCTCCCCTTTCACCTCCTTCATAAAACCTTAAATGTATCTATATCAATATGCTTTTTGAAGATTATACATATAATAAAAAAGCCAAGGAAAAAACCAGGCCCAACTTTGTCTTTCTTAAAAGAATTGAGTGGGCAAACTTAATGGTTAAGCATAAAGGACATCTTATGTTGCAGAGTTTAGAGAAAGGACAAAACTATACAGCAGCAATTTTTACTGGGAAATGATGCATGTCTACTCTTTCAATTGTAGAGAAAATAGGATGGAGTAACAGATGTTATTCGGAGAAATAATACGAAGAGTGAAATGATGTCATTGTGGGAAGTAGCAAGATGTGGGGAGAGAAAGCGACTAAATTGACATTCATGGAGTGCTTGTTTCTTTGGAATGGAGAAAGATTGTCTGTATAATAGTTATCTATAACATCTTCCTTGGATTAATTTTTGTTGTGCTTGGTAGGGGTTTTTGTTAAGCCAGAAACAAGGCTACAATGGATAATGGTCCATTGGCAATTTGCTGATTGTGTGTGTTTGGCATTGTGGTAGCTTTTGTGGTTAAAAAAGGTAGGTTTAAAAAAAAACACTTCTAGTTGCAGTTTTAAAAAATGTGTTGGGTTAAAACTGCTTTAAGATGGATTTTTTTCATGTAAAATAAATGAAAATCAAGCTATTTTTAACTTTTACAAATCCAAGGTTTGGAACACAATTATGTGCAGGGCACAATGCAAAAAGCAAAAGCTATCTGGCTAATCAAATGGTTTTATATCCGTGATTGGACTAAAAGCAGAAGCTATCACAATACCAAATGGTCTCGTAAATATCATGTTTTGCTTTTAATTTACTTGTCAAATTGATTTTGTACTTACATGATCTCCATTTGTTTTAAAGTTATTTCAGAATTTGTTCCCTTGCCAAATGATTTTATGTTGGAAAATTAGGTAAAGCCAAGTCTAACAAAAAGGCCAAGGCAGAACCCACCAGACAAGAGATGCATGCAGTTGTAGTAAATATTCTGAAGGAAGTTGATTTCAATACTGTAAGTCTTGCCTGTGATTTAGCTTTGCAATTTGCACAGTTATGACAGTTTGTCTTGCTTGTTACACCATCCTCAAAAATGTGTTTTTGGTGATGTGCAGGCAACTCTATCTGATATTCTCAGACAGCTTGGTATGAATGGCTCATATTTCATTTATTACTTGGATGTTGGCACATTTCCATTCCAACTTTGCTAATCACATGTATAAATTTGGTCATATTAGGTGCCCACTTCGGCATAGATCTAATGCATAGAAAAGCGGAAGTCAAGGATATCATTACAGATGTGATAAATAGCATGTCTGATGATGAAGAGGAAGGTGAAGGGGAGGAAGCTGAGGATGATGCTGAAGCTGGTGATGATGCAGATAAAGATGGAGACGAGGAAGATGACTAGTTCATTTTGATACAGATGCTTATTTGACTCTTGTGGAACATGAGGTATGTGGTGTATTCTCCAGACATGATCCTCCACTAGAGGGTTTCAACCGCAGATATTGATGGTGCACTACTGTTGCATTCTGAATCTTGTTATCGTTTCCAGATGAAAATACCCAACTGGGTTTGTTTTGTATCATATGCTTTAGTACCTTTTGCTCTTACAAGTAGTACTGAGCTGACCTAAATGATTGGTAGTTTTATTTCCCCACCCCCACCCCCAACTTAATCCCTTTTGTTTAGATTTGGTTTTTAGGTGTACTCTTTCCTACAACTGAGTAGAGGTTTGAACTGCAACTCTCATGTGGTCCTTAAAGGTGGTTATAACCATGAACCTTGTAGGTTGAATGTTTTGCAAAATTATTCTAACAGTTGAAAATTCTCTTTAACTTAAATGTTATTTCTCTTTGTTTTGTTATGCAATTTAATAGCCTTTATGATTTGAAACAGAGAGATGTTTACATGAAGGAATTGTCACTTTGAGAATTAAGTGCCACCAATTGTTGCTTAGCTTACCAGCAATTAATTTTATTAGAGTTTTTAGAGTTGTTACTTTGGGAGGAACTCTTAAGTTTGATGCTCAAAAACCAAATGATCTAAGGTCATTATCATTATCAATGGAGTTATTCATGTGGTTAAATGCTGCCACTCTCTGAATTGGTTTCCATCTTCGTCTTTGGATCCCAGTCTTTTCGTTACTTGAAGTAGCATCAATGGAGTTTAGGTTCATCGTCGGAGCCTGTCTTCTTCGTTGCCTGATCTTGCATAATGGGGGTGTTCAAACCCGTGAAAGTGGTGATCGTTTCAAACAGCGCTAGCTTCGTCAGTTGTATGGAAAAGCTTTTGTCCTTTGGGATCTAGGTTTCACATGAGGCAAGATTTCCTATGGATTTGGTCCCTCAGCCAAAAAAGTTGGATCGAAATGTTTCAACCAACAAGCTACCAATCAGTGGTTTTTTCGTTTTTTTCTTGCTTGGGCTGATATCAGGCTAGCAAATGCAAAATTTCTTGTGACGTTGAAGATCAGGAGGGCACCTTTTTCTCTGCTTCAGCCATGCATTTATTATCTGCAGTTGCACACGGACACCATAGCCTGATGAAATTTCATGTGGAAATGTATACAGTCGGTAACACAAATCATTGATTTGCATTGTTAACCATTTTACATTATATAAAGGGTGTCTCTTGAATAGTCTCCCAGCTCATGGGTCCATGACTTGTATCTCCATAACATAAAAAATCAAATTGAAGTGGGCTGCAGGTATTCGGCACATAATTTTATCTGTAAAAGCTATAGACCAGGGAACATTTTTGTTTACCAGAAATCTAATAAAGTAAATGGAAGTTAGCAAATTTTGGACGCCCAGCCCCACCGACCGCCCCGGAATAACTCCTCTCTCACCCCAATTTTGCTAGCTGGTGATGTTTTGGTGCTGTTTTCAATGGCTTTTGGTACGGTTCCTCCATTAATACAGCAGCACGAGGAATTTTTACGAAACCAAGGATCAACATCGCCTTTCCTTGTCATGTTGTAGTGTTTTGTTAACAATATTCAATGTTCATCAGGTACATTCCATCCTATATATATCTCCAACATCGTTATACACATAGCTACCCTGTTTCTAATTTCATACTCTAGTATTGCAGCTATGCAATTTCATCAGACATACAAGGGATTTTATGGTCTGTAATCTTTGGTGTTCAAGGAGCATATGTCCATTTGCTGAAAAGATTCTAGATCTTTACCATTGTTTGGTTTGTTGAATCATCTTTCTTTGTTTATGTTATTCCACTTAAGATATTTTGAAAGAGAGGAAAAACATCAATGTGCTTCTCGGCAAGCCAGCTGTAATATTTTGAAAGAAAAAGAAAAAATTAATAGGAAATGACAACAATGTCCTTGGAGGAGTAAGCATTATGTATAAATAAGTTAGGGACACTTTGATAATTGCATAAAGTTGATAAATATAAATAGAAATAGAGACAAAAAGAAGAAGAAGAAGAAGAAATTAGAATTTAGAATTTAGAAGAGAGAAAACCGAAAGAGGGAAAGAAGAAAAAGAAAGGAGAGGAAAAGATAAAGAAAGGAAAAAAGAGTTAGAGAAAATAAGTTTTTAAGGTAAGCATTATACTTTGATATATATAATTGTTGTAATTAGTTATGATTTTGAATTTGTTGAGAATTATGGATTTGAATTTTATGTTTTAAGTTTAGTTGAATGATTAATTTAATTAATGTAATGGATTTATGAGGTATAAGTTGAAATGTTAAGGATATATAATTTTAAGAAGTTTGGTGGATCGAGATTCTGAAATCCCAATCAACTGGTTGACTAGTAGTAGGTTTGATGGTTTCGATTGACTGGTTGGCCTAATGGCTTCAGTCGATTGGTTTGCCCGATAGTTTCAGTCGATCATTTGGTCAATTTTGATCGATTGGTTGACCGAGCAATAAGGGTTGATCGGTTCTTTTATGTTTGGTCAATTTGGAATATGTTTGAGATCGACCAGATGAATATGTTTTGGTTTTTTGATTGTATGAGTTAAGTCTTTAAGAAATGATCATGTTTGTTTAATTATGACCCTATGATATGCCAATTAGAATACTCATACTAATAGAATAGTGTTAATCTTTATGCACATCGCAATTCTAAACCCTAGTTGGTCAGGAGACTTGCCAACTTGTGGTGACTGATCATTCCACATTCTAGAGCATTATGATCACTGCATATTGATTTTTTATGAGCCTTACCTCATGATATTTCTTGTTATGGTCTGCTTGTGAAACTCACATGTAAAAGAATGAAGCAAACTTGTATATATTCCTCATTGTTGTATTACCTCGTAAGTGTATATTGAATGTTATTACTTACTAAGTTGTTGAACTCATCCTCTCAATATTTATATTTTTCAGGCTCATAACTTGTTAGCAGGTTGTTTTTATTAGACTTTCAAAACTTATTTTTTTTTATTATTATTGTAATTAATACTATTCTATTATGTCTAGTTAGTGGTCTATATTTACTAAATTGTATTAAGAATTGTATCAAATTATTGATTTATATTATGGACTGAATTATGATATCAAATGCTACGAAGAACTCTAATTGAGTTAAAAAAAGAAGAAGTTTGTATGTAGGTTTAGGTTTGCATAAATAAGAAACTTAGAGGGGAACTTTACTTATGTGCCGATTATGGATCAAAGGATTGGGTCGTAACATCAATTGCTGCCATTAAAATCTTTGAAGAACTAATGAAGATTTGATCAATCAAATATTCATCAAAGTTGGCATCATAACGAGGTCTTCTTGACTTTTATTATTGCAATTGATTATTGCACAGTGAAAAGATCAAAAAGCTCTTATCAAATGGTAATTTGGTACTTTCAAAATGGTTTTTTTTGTTATTATCATGTAAAATGATGGGTAATTCTTTATTTGAAAAATATATAAAAAAAATCAAAAGCATAGTGAAATGACCAAAATATCATTGAAAGTCAAAAAATTAAAACTGATCTTAATGAGCTTTTTCAACTTTTCCAAAAGGATTTTTTATATTAACAAGTCAAATCATGAGTAATTTTGTATTTGACTAAAAAACATAACATGAGCATATGACATACCTGGAGGAGCTTGAGAAATGCACTCTCCTTTTAAGCTACGTGTGTAGCGCCTCTTAGCATCAAAAAATGCCCTTCCATTGTGACCTCTTTTTGTTGGTGCCAACATGTGTCTCTGATTGTAGTCCGGTTTGTTATTGGTGAGCCATTTTTTTCTTTCCTTCTTTTCTCTCTTCTCCTTTGAAAATTACAGTTTATCCCTCTTGATTATTGATATTTTAACTTTAGTCTTTATTCTTTTGATTCTTCATTTTTGGTCTTGGTCCTTTTATAGAAGTTTTATTTGTTTTCAATTGCATTCTTCAATTTTAATTTACCAAATATTATATTCTTCAATTTGATCCTTATTCTTTAGATTTCTAATTTTTTTCATTGACTCTTTTGTAAAAATTTATTAGTTTTCAATGTTATCTTTCAATTCAAATTAACAATATTATGTTTTCTAATTTGATCCTCATTGTTTTGATTTCTAATTTTTTTTATTGGTTTCTTTGTAAAATTTATTATTCTTTTTAATTTCACCCTTCAATCAAAACATGTTTTTATTTTTTTTATTTCAATTTTTATCATCATTCGTTTTTTTATCCTTTTACTAAATTAATTTTTCTTTTTAATTTCACTCTTCAATCAATATAAAATTTATTTTGTCTTTTAATTTTGATCCTCATTCTTTTAATTGCTATTTTTTGAATCTTTTTGTATAATTAAAATTCTTTTTTTTTCAATTTCAACTTTCAATAGTTGATTAATTAAGGATTGGGTTTCATGGTTTGTATAAATTTGGTGTTTCGGATCTGATAACCCGTGTAATGAGTTTGAAAAGTTAACATTTTAAAAAAGGACTTTGTAATCTTCTTTATTTTTTTTATTAGGTTTATTCACTCTCATGATTTGGGTCGCGAGTTTGACGAGATATTCAGGGTTGGCTCAGCTTCAATTACTGTGGTTACAAATTTATCATATTAACTTAGATTGACCAAGATTAATTTATTTTATGTCTTTTTTAATCCTATTTCTGCTCTTGAACATCATTTTTTTATATAAAAAAATAATTCAGACTCAAGCAAAGTGCAGTTACCAAAGCTAATTTTGTATCTATTATGTTTAAACAACCTAAACAATAATAATAGATTTATACCCATGAAAAATGTTCAAACTAAGATTTGTGTAATTTTTATAATATTTCACTTTTTCAACCCGATATCAATTTTTTTTTATTAATTAAAACTGAATTTATAAAATTTATATCTTAAAAATAAATTAATAGGATAATATAAAATGTAAAATATAAAATTTAAATTATCAATGATTCTTAATTGTGAAAATAAATATTATTGTATGTATCATCACTTGATTTAGAAATTTTTCTAAGAAAGAAGGTGTAATTAAAAACTAATATGGATTCAAATATTACATAATTTAATTTTTATACTACCGTAAAGTATTAAACAACATGCAGGATTTTGATATGGATTGACTAGGTATAAGAAATGGTTTTGTTTTTCTTTTATCTCATCCAAAAATATTCAATATGCATCTTAAACTAAATTTTATGATATCATCTTTAATTGGTTCAAGTAAAAATAACTTAAATAAACTGTAAGAAGTTGTGATATAAAAAAATTTATTATATTTTTTTCTTGTCTAACTTGGTATCTGGTTTTTAATTTTTAATTTTTTATTTGCAAATATGTTAAGAGGGACTCAATTTATGTTTTAATCTTTTATTATATGACAAAGTATTGTAGGTCAAAATTAAATATATTAAGACGTAAATTTTTTTTTTTATCTTGATCATAAAACTTACATATATTTTACTACTTTATTGATAGATATAGATGAATAGATATGTTAAATGTATGTTTTCCTTGGCAAGGAATGATAAATATGGAGAGATGAAAAACATTTTGTTAAAAAAGATTGTGAGCCATTGCAATACTTAGAGTGTGTTTAATATTGTGGTAATTTTTATAATTATAGTATGAAAAAAATAAGTTTAGAAAAGTAATTTTTAGTTGTAGTTGTTTTGATTAAAATACATGTTTGGTTAAAATTATGACTGAAGTTATTATTTAACAAAAAGCATGTTCAAGATGTTTGGTTAAAATAATGATTGAAATTGATGTTGGTAATAAAATGATATAAAAGTACATGTATTAATTTTTTATTTTGCAATTATATTAATATACATTTCATTATTAATACATTGTAAAAACAACCATGTGAATTACAACAT